>Ga0209415_10002775_pt1 | contig 32775 bp, 30 predicted proteins | sample PeaSoiSIISIP2007_FD_187696 | JGI IMG/M metagenome (GOLD analysis project Ga0209415, IMG submission 187696) | Peat soil microbial communities from Weissenstadt, Germany - SII-SIP-2007 (SPAdes) (version 2) | ecosystem: Environmental > Terrestrial > Soil > Wetlands > Peat | place: Germany... | reverse complement strand
TCCGGGGTGAGCTTGCTGCCTTCCCAGTCCGGCGCGGTGGTGGGCGAGGCCTGGCCCTTGGTCATCCCATAGACCTGGTTGTCCATCACGATATAAGTCAGGTCGACGTTGCGCCGGCAGGCATGCAGGAAATGATTGCCGCCGATGGAAAAGCCGTCGCCGTCGCCGCCCGTAACCACCACCGTGAGCTCGGGGCGCGCGAGCTTCAACCCCGTCGCGATCGGCAGGGCGCGCCCGTGCACCCCGTGAAACCCGTAGGCACTCAGGTATGCCGGGATACGCGAGGAGCAACCGATGCCGGAGACTACGGCGATTTGCTCCGGGGTGCGCCCGAGCTCGACGAACGCCTTGGTGAGGGCGTTGAGCACCGCATAGTCGCCGCAGCCCGGACACCAGATGGGCTTGATTTCCGACTTGAAATCGCGCGCGGCGAGCTTCTTTCTTTCTGCCGGGGCATCCATCAGTTTCTCCAGGCATTGAGTTGATCGAGGATCTGGCCAGGGCGGATCGGGAGCGGCCCGGCCTGGTACAGCGGACGAACCTCGCGCGGCAGCTCGTAGAACGCCCGCAACATGCGGTAGAACTGTCCGCTATGCGACTGCTCGACGACCAGTGCCCGGGTAGCGCTGCCAATGATCTCGGCCATGCGTGCCGGCTGGGCGGGTGCGATCAGGCGCAGCGACAGTAGGCGAACCGCGCCGCCCGTGTTGGAGAAGCGCTGCAGCGCCTCCCGGGCCGGCCCGCTCGAGGAGCCCCAGGTGATGATAATGATGTCGCCAGGACCCGCCTGTGCGTCGACGACGTCGGCCCACCGATGGCCAAAGTCGAAGCTCGCCAGCTTGCGCGAACGCTTGTCGAGTTGGAGCTGATGATCGGTGGCGCGCGAGGACGGAGTGCCCGATTCGTTGTGCTCGAGACCGTCGGCGGTGTACGCCAGCCCCGGCGTGCCGGGTATGGCCATCGGGGAAACTCCCGACCCGGTCAGGGCGTAGCGCTGGTAGCGCTGTCCATCGCCTGCCTGCCGGGCAAGCTCCCGCCGAGCGCAATAGTCGGCGGCCTCGGGCTGCGCGATGACGGCGCGCGACTGGCCGATGACCTGGTCGGTGAGCACGATGGCCGGCGTCTGCAAGGCTTCGGCCAGATGCACGGCCCATTGCGTCGTCAGCACGCAGTCGGCGACCGAGGCGGGGGCCAGCACGAGGTGCGGCGCGTCGCCATGGAACCCGTACACGGCGATGTTGAGGTCGGCCTGTTCGGACTTTGTCGGGATGCCTGTCGACGGGCCGCCGCGCATCACGTCGACGACGACGATCGGCACTTCCGCGGCTACCGCCAATCCCAGGGACTCCATCATCAGCGAAAGTCCCGGGCCGGACGTGGCCGTGAGCGCGGGAGTGCCTCCATAGGAAGCGCCGATGATCTGATTGATCGAGGCGAGTTCATCCTCTGCCTGCACCAGGACCCCACCAATTTTTGCCAGCGACGGGGCCATCCATTCGAGCACCTCCGTTGCGGGGGTGATCGGGTAGCCGGCCACGAAACGCACGCCGCCGCGGATCGCGCCCAGCCCGGTCGCCTCGTTGCCGGTAATGCTCCAGCGCGCGCTGGCCAGTGCCGTGGGCTCGGCCAGCCGGCGCACCGCCGGCAGGCTGGCGGCGTGATCGAAACCCGCTTGGAACGCCCCCAGGCTGGCATCGATCGCTGTCTGACCCTTGTGCGTCAAGTGCGTCTGGACGACCTTGCGCATTGCCGCCGGCGGCAGTCCGGTGAGGCGCGCGATCGCACCCAGGGCGACCATGTTGGGCCGCCCGTTGGACACAGTGGCCGCAAGCCGCTTGAATGGCATCGCCGCTTGCCGAGGATTATTGTGCAGCAGCGATCCGTGAGGCTGGCCCAAATCCGGATCGCCGATCACCAGGCTATGCGAATCGAGCGCGATCTCGGCGGCAAAGCGTTCGATGTTGTCCCAGTCGATCGCCACCAGCAGATCGAAGTTGTCGTCATGGCAGTGGATCGGACCGGTGGCCAAGCGCAGCATCGCGGCGGCTTCGCCGCCGCGGATCTGCGGGCCCGAGGATCGGGTCATCCAGGCATACCAGCCGGCGGCGGCAGCCGCCTCCAGCAGCAGCGCGCCCGCGGTAACGACGCCGGCGCCGCCGCTGCCAGCGATCACCAGCGAAACACTGGTGTCCGTCACCGAAGTTTGCACATCGCCGCCGCTTGCGCCAGCGCTTCCGAGATCATCGAATCCCATGTCAGGCATCCTGCTTTGCTGCCGATCGGCCCAGTACCTCGGCACGCATGTCCTCGATTGCGGCCTGGTGCAACTCACGCAGGCACCTGCGTTGCACCTTGCCGGTGGGCGTCATCGGCAAAGCGTCGAGCCAGTGGACCCAGCGCGGACGGCGATGCTTGGGCAGACGGTCGATTCCCTCGGCCATGCGCTGGCGCGCAAGCTCCGCGCACGCCGGCTCGGCAACGCCAAGAACCGAGAGCGCAGCGAGCCCGTCGGCGGTCGTCACGCTCACCGCCGCAATTTGCTGCAGCGAATCGCCGCAGGCCGCCGCCAGCGCCTGCTCGACCCAGACCGTGCTGACCCATTGGCCGGCGATCTTGATCATGTCGTCGTTGCGGCCGGTGAATTCGAGACGCCCGTCCGCATGCCGGACGAATACATCGCCCGGAGAGAACCATCCGTCGGAGAAGCCGTCGGTCTGGGCCTGCGGGCGGCACCAGTAGCCGAGTGCCACGGTCGGACTGCGGATCCAGATGCGCCGGGGAGTCGATGCGTCGTCGCCTTCCGGCCAGCGGATCTGCGTCATCGGTGTTGCCGCAAACCGGCCATCGTCACAGTCGCAGTAGAGCATCAGGCACAGGGTTTCGGACGTTCCGTACCCGCTGATGATCGCCTGTCCGGTTGCCTGCTGCCAGCCCTGGCGCACTACCGGCGGCAGGGCCTCGCCCGCCGAGACGAAGCGGCGCACGCCGCTTGCGCCGATCGCTGCGGCCACCCCCGCGTGCAGCATCTTGTGGTAGAGGGTCGGCACGCTAAAGAGCACCGTCGGGCCGAAGCGGGCGACCATTTCACCGACCCGCTGGGGCGTTGGCCAATCCCGGTCAAGAATCACCGTCGCGCCCGCCCGCAAGCCTGCGAACAGGCTGTTGCCCAGCGCATAGGCGAAGAACAGCTTTGAGCTGGCATACAGGCGGTCTTGCTCTGTCAGGCCCAGCACCCCTTGCGCGAACGCGTGCGCATGGAGCACGACGCGTTGGGCGTGAACCGTCGCCTTGGGCCGGCCGGTTGTGCCTGAGGTGCCGATCCACAGGGCCGGATCTTCCGGATCGCGCGCCACCGCCGGCATCGGCTGCGCCTGTTCGAGTCGGCCGAGCCAGCCGGTCTCGTGTTCCGACGTGGCAACCACGATGCGCGGCGGCTTGCTCATCGTCACCGCAGCCCCGCAGATTGCCGCCGCCTGCGCCCCTTCGCACCAGATCGCCGCGGCTTCGCTTTCGACGAGGATCGGCCCCAGTTCGGCCATCGGCAGCCGGCTGTTGATCCCGACCGCAACACCACCGGCCCAGATCGCGCCGAGATAGGCAACGACCCAGTCGATGCTGTCGGGAGCGAACACGATCACACGGTCCCCCGCTGCGATGCCCATTGCCTTCCATGCCGCGCCGGCGCGCGCCACCGCGTCGCGCAGGCCGGAATAGCTGATATCGCCCTCCGCGCTTGTGATTGCGGACGCGGCATCGCGTCCGGTTTCCAGCAGGTTCTGCGCAGCATTCATGGTCTGATTTTCCCTCTGTGGGCACGTACGCCGACCCACTGGTCGAGCGAGGCAAGGTCGGCAAGCTGGGTGCTGCTGTCCGCAACGTGAACGATGCGGCCGCGCTCGAGCACCGCGCAGCGGCCGGTGAGCTGCAATGCCTGCTCGACGTGCTGCTCGACCAGCACGAGCGACTGGCCCTCTTCGCGCACCATCATCTCGACCGCCGCACATAGCTCTTCCACCAGGACCGGGGCCAGGCCCTCGAGCGGTTCATCGAGCAGCAGCAGCCGCGGGTTGAGCATCAACGCGCGCCCTATGGCCAGCATCTGCTGCTCGCCCCCCGACAGTTCGTTGCCCCAGCTGGTGCGCCGCTCCTGCAGCCGCGGGAATAGTCCGTAAACGCGTGCCAGGCTCCAATTGCCGGGCCGGGCCGTGACCGCCAAGTTCTCCTCCACCGTCAGGGTCGAGAAGATCTCGCGCTCCTGGGGAACCCAGCCCAGGCCGGCGCGTACGCGCCCGTGCGGCGCAATCGCCGCCAGGTCGGTATCCATCCAGCGGATCGCACCGCTGATCAGGCGCGCCTGCCCCATGAGCGTGGCGAGCAGCGTGCTCTTGCCCACGCCGTTGCGGCCGAGCAAGGCGAGACTCTCGCCTTGGCGCATCGCCAGCGAGCAGCGGTCAAGCACCACCGCCTCGCCGTAGCCGGCGACGACATCGTCGAGCACCAGCATGTCAGCCATGGCGCCGGCCCAGATAGACCTCGCGCACGCGCGCGTCGGCGGCGACTTCGGCCGGTGTCCCGGAAACCAGTTCGGCGCCGCTGACCAGCACCGTGATGCGGTCGGCAAAGCGAAACACCAGCGACATGTCGTGCTCGATCAGCAAGATGGTGATCTGCGCCGGAAGTTCTGCCAAAACGGTGAATAGTTCGTCGCTCTCGCCTTCAGGCACACCCGCCGCGGGCTCGTCGAGCAGCACCACCTTGGGGCGCACCGCCAAGGCCAGCGCGATTTCCAGCAGCCGCTGCTTGCCGTAAGCGAGCTCACGGGTCTGCCGCAGGCACACGCTGGCCAGGTTGAGCCGCTCGAGCATCTCGTAGGCTTCGTCGATCTGGGCTCTGCGGCGCGACAAGCGGAAGAAGCGCCGCTGCAGCACGCTCAGATTCTCGCGTTCGCGCTCGCAGATCGCGTTGGTGATGGCCTCGAGCGGGGTCAGGTGCGGGAACAAGGTGTTGATCTGGAACGTCCGCGACAGGCCGCGCCGAACACGCCCATGCGGCTTCATGTGCGTAATGTCCTCGCCATCGAGCCAGATCGAGCCGCTGGACTCGCGCACCACCCCGGTCAGCTGGTTGATCAGCGTCGTCTTGCCGGCGCCGTTGGGACCGATCAGCGCATGGCGCGCACCCTTGCGGATCGAAAGGTTCAGATCCTGCGTGACCTTGAGGCCACCGAAGGACTTGCACAGGCCTACGGTCTGGAGCGCGGGTGTCATCGACCAAGTCTCCGCGCCCACCAGGCAAGCAGACCGCCACGGGCACCGGCAAGGCCGCCCATAATGCCGCCGCGCAGGTAGCGGGTAACGATCACCAGGCAAAGGCCCAGCCAGAAGAGCCAGTACTGCGCGTTGAGATTGGAAAGCTGATCCTGGGCAAATAGAAACGCCGCGGCGCCGAGGAACCCGCCATACAGGGTTCCGGTGCCGCCGATGATGAGGATGATCAGCAGGTAGGCAGAGCGCTGCAGATCCAGCACGTCGATGCCAACGAACTGCGTGGTCTGCGTCAACAGCGCCCCAGCGGCCCCGGCGATCAAAGCCGCGAAGGTGTAGATGTTGGTCAAGCGTGTCCGGATCGGCACGCCAAGCACGGTGGCGCGCCGCGGGTTTTCCCGGATGGCGCGAACGGACAAGCCATAGGGCGAGGCCATCAGGGCGCGCACAAAGAAGAACAACCCAAAGGTCACGACGAGCACGTAGAGGTACCCCAGCCGTCCCTGCAGGTCAAAGCGGTAGACGCCCAGCAGCGCACCCATTTCAATCCCCTGCAGCCCGTCGACGCCGCCGGTGATCTCGGTGGCGCGATTGGCGATTTCATGCAGCAAGAGAGCAATGCCAAGCGTGATCATCAGCCGCGCGAGGTCTCCGCCGCGCAACACCAGAAAACTGGTCAGGTAGCCCGCTGCCGCGGCAACGACCGAGGCGACGGCAAGACCCGTGAGCGGCTCCTGCAGACCGTGCGTGCACAGCAGGCCCGCGGCGTACGCGCCCAGACCGAAGAAGGCGGCGTGGCCGAGCGTGACGATCCCCGCATATCCCAGAATGAGATCCAGCGACAGGGCGAACAGGCCGGTGATCAGGATCTGCGACGCGAACAAGAGGCTCTTCGGAAAGACGAAGTACGCGGCACAGCAAAACATCCAGAACGCGATCTCCGCAGGGCTCCAGCGCTCGCGCGCCTGCAGCGCGGCGACGTGGGGCGGAACGTCCAGCCGGCGGTTTGCACGCTCGCTCATATCGAGGCCCGGCGCCCCAGCAGACCGCGGGGGAAGGCGACCAGCAAGACGATCATCGCCGCGTAGATGACGAAGCCGCCCACCTGCGGGACGTAATACTTGCCCACGACGTCGGCCACACCGAGCAGCAGGCCGGCAAGCAGGGTACCGGTCACCGAGCCGGGTCCGCCGACGACCACCACGAGCAGGAAATAGACGAGAAACTTCAGTGGGAAATACGGATCGAGTCCCAGTACGTTGACACCAAGGGCGCCCCCCAGACCCGCCAGGCCGCTGCCGATCGCAAAGGTCAGCTGGAAGACGCGGCCAACGTCGATTCCCATGGCTTCGGCAGTGCGCTGCCGGTCAACCGAGGCGCGGATCCGGGCACCAAAGCGGGTGCGCTCGAGCCCGAACACCAGCGCCAGCGTGAGCGCTGCGCCGGTCGCGATGAGAAACAGGTGATACCGAGACAGGCCCACCCCCGCGAGCGACACCTGACCTTCGAGCACCTCGGGCAGCGTGACCGGCTGCTGTCCTGGACCCCAGAGCCAGCTTGCTCCCGCAACGGCCATGAAGACGACCCCGATCGTCAGCAGAACCTGGTCCAGCGCGGTGCTGCGGTACAGCGGCCGGTACAGCCCCCGCTCCAGCACCACGCTGGCCAGCGCGATCGCGACAAAGACCAGGGGCAGCGACGTGAAAAAACCCAGCCCCGCCTGCGCCATGAGGAACACCAGCAGATAGCCGCCGGCCATGGCAAACACGCCATGGGCGAGGTTGATGAACCCCATCAATCCAAGCGTGACCGACAGACCGACTGAGATGAGGAACAGCAGCGTTCCATATGCCAGTCCGTCGAACAGGATTCCGAGAAAACTGAGCATTGTCGTTGCGCGGGGGACGGACAGCGCCGGCGGCGAGTGCGAAACTATTTGCCGGGGTCCTTCACCGCCACGAACTTGTCGAACTCGACGTTGTACAAGTGGTCGCCGACTCTCTTGACCTCGCGCACGTAGACGTCCTGCACAATATCGCGCGTTTCCGCGTCGATCTGGATCGGCCCCCTGGGGCTGTCCAGCTTGAGCCCGCGCAGAATCCGCATGGCCGCCTCGGGATCGATCTCGCCCTTGAGCTGCCGGGCAACTTCGTAGATCGCCGCCATGGCGTCCCAGCCTCCGACCGCCATGAAGTTGGGGCGCAGCTTCGTGTCGACCCGCTTGTAGGCTGCGAGAAAGGCCTTGTTTTCGGGCGAATCGTGCGCCGCCGAATATTGGTGCGTCGAGATCACGCCTAGCGCACTGTCGCCCAGGGCGTCGATCACGCCGTCATCGGTGACGTCGCCGGTGCACAAGAGCCGGATCCCCTCCTTGGCAAGGCCGCGTTCCCGGTACGACTTCATCAGCCCGATCGCCAGCTCACCCGCCGGCACAAATGCGAACACCGCTTCCGGCTTGGCGTCCTTGATGCGCTGCACGAATGGACCGAATTCGGGGTTTTGCAGCGGCACCCGAACGGACCCGACAACTTCGCCACCGAGCTTCGTGAAGGCAGACTTGAAGGTCTTCTCGGCGTCGTTGCCGGGCCCATAGTCGGCCACGATCGTGTAGACCTTGCGCACGCCGCTCTTGTAGGCCCATTCGGCCATCGGCTCGGTGACCTGCGCCAAAGTGAAGGAGACGCGCGCGATGTACGGGGATTTGGTCGTGATCACCGAGGTCGCGGCATTCATGATGATCATGGGCTTGTGGGCCTCGTTGACGATCGGCGCCACGGCCAGGGCGTTGGGGGTCAAGCCGAATCCGACGATGAAATCGACTTCGTCCTTGACGATGAGCTCCTGGGCAAGTCGCTTGGCAACCTCGGGCGCCGGACCGGTCGTATCGCGCACGATCAAGACGATCTTCTTGCCGGCGACCGTATCCCCATGCTCCTGGATGTAGGCGGTGGCGCCGTTGACCATGTGCTGACCGAAATCGGAAAACGTCCCGGTCATCTCGGCCAGGACACCGACCTTGATCGTGTCACCGGCTTGCGCCGCGGTTGCCATCGCGCTCAGGGCGAGCACTGCGATCCAGGACTTGACGCTTGCTTGCTTCATGCTCTTCTCCTTGGTGCCGATCCCGCCGCGCGGTGTGCCCGTTCCGGGCGCACACGCGCCGACGCCTTCGGTTTCTTGTCCAACCGCCTGGTTTCGACGGGATCGAAGACTGCCGCGCGTGGCGCCTGCTGCACCCGCCACCACGCGGTCGGACTCGACGCCGTAATTCCGACTGCGGGGCTTGGTCTTGCACGAACGCGACCCTCTGATCCTTGCGGGCCTTCGGGCTTTTATGTCTCCTTGTCGGGAAGGTACCCCAACCGCTCTATAATTCAATAGCAAACTGTGAATAGTGATTATTTGAATCGCTGATAACCGTCGGGGGACGATGCCGGTGCGGCAGTTCGACCTCAATTTGCTACGCGTGCTGGTCGCGATTCACGACGAGGGCAGCGTCAGCGCGGCCGCGCTCGCGCTCGGGATCAGTCAGCCCGCGGTGAGTTCCGCGCTGGCGCGGCTTCGCCCGGCGATCGGCGATGCGCTGTTCGTGAAAACTTCCCGCGGCATGGACCCGACGCCGCGCGCGCGCTCGTTGGTTGTTGCGGCGCGGGATATCCTGGGGCGTGTCGGTAGCGCGATTCTGGAGAACAGCGCGTTCGACCCGCTGACCTGCCAGGAGACGTTCACTTTCGCGATGTCGGACATCGGTGAGATGGTGTTCCTGCCCAATCTCGTCGAATACCTCCAGAAACACGCACCCCATGCGGCGGTGCGCTCGACCACGCTGCCGCCCGAACAAGTTGCACAGGGACTCGAGAATGGCACGATCGACCTCGCGATCGGCTACTTTCCTGACCTCAAGCGCAGCAGCTTCTACCAGCAGCGGCTGTTCACGCACCACTTCACTTGCTTGCTACGCAGCGGCCATCCGATCCGCAGTCGCCAGATCTCGCTCAAGCAGTTTCTGCAGCTGGGACACATCGTTGTCAAGGCGGAGGGGCGCAGCCAGGAGATCTTTGAGCGCCACCTCGAGAAGATGCGGATCAAGCGCAGGATCGTGCTGCACACGCCTCATTTCATGAGCATCCCGATCATCATTGCCCGCTCGGATCTGATCACGACCGTTCCGCATGCCCTGGGTCTTTATCTGCAGCGCTCCCGTGCGGGCGTCAAGATGGCCCGACCTCCTCTGGACATCCCTCCCGTCATCGTCAAGCAGCACTGGCACCGCAAGTTCCACCAGCATCCGAAGACCCGCTGGCTGTCCGGTGTGGTGTCCGAGCTGTTCAACGATGAGCGCGATGAGTGGCGCGTCTGACACGAGGCGCAGATCGCCGCACATTGCGCGGAGTCAGCGCACCTTGCCGGCGCCCGGCTCGGCCTCGAGGAGTTCGCGCGCCGGCTCGGCCGCGGACGAGCTCTAGCGAACCGGCTGCTCCGGCTGCGAGGCCAGCGAAATCTCATCGCGATGCCCGAAGCCCAGGGAGTTGTCGACGAAGGCCACGCGATCGGGAATCACCCGGTACCAGCTGACCCGCTGCAGTGCCGACGCGAGCTCGCGCGCCATTCCCGGCACCTCGCGCACGAAGGGGAACTTGCGCTCGTAGCATTGGATCGCTGCCGACCGCTGCGCCCCCTGCAAGCGCACCGCGTGCCCCGCAAGCTGGATGCCCTTGATATCGCGCCAGCTCCGATAGTCCTCCTGTATCGTCGCACAGACCCGCGCGTTCCCCTCGATGTTGATCGCGTGGCGCGTGCTGGCAGAGGAAAGAAAATATAGCTCGAAGGCATCGCTGGCGTAGAACACCGCCGCGGCCCACATGCCCTCGTCGCCCGAAGTTGCCAGCGACATCACGTGATGCTCACGCAAGTACGCGAGCGCCCGCTGGGTCGGCGAATCGGGCACCGGTCAACCCTCGACAAGGCTGTCGGCCGAAGCGGCCCCGGACCTGGCCTCCACCTTGCGACACTTGAGGCGATAGGCGAGCTGCGGCCGTGTCAGACCGAGCAGGCGCGCCGCCAAAGACAGGTTGCCGTGCGCCCGCCGCACCGCCGTGTCGAGCAAAAGATCTTCCACCTGTTCGAGCTTTATCGATCCCGCAAGCACCGCCGCGCACAGCGCCTTGCATGCCTGCTGCTCGGGAGCATCGAGTCCGCCGTGGCGATCCAAGCCGAGCTCGCCCGGAGCCGGATCCTTCCAGGAGGTGAACAAGTGGCCGATCTCGATCCGCCCGTTCTGCGGCGCCAGAATCACGCCGCGCTCGATCGTGTTCTGGAGTTCCCGGATGTTACCGGGCCAGCCGTAGCTCAGCAGCGCCTTCTTTGCCTTGTCGGTGATGCCCGCGAGCTTCTTGCCGTGGATCACCTGGTATTTTTCGAGGAACTTCTTTACCAGCGGGCGAATGTCTTCCGTGCGCTCCCGCAAGGGGGGAATGCTGATCTGGTACGCATTCAGGCGATAGTACAGGTCCGAGCGAAATTGACCGTCGCGGACCAGTTGATGCAGGTCCCGGTTGGTCGCGGCAATGAGGCGCACATTGACCTTGCGCGAACGCTGGTCGCCCAGGCGCTCGACCTCGCCTTCCTGCAGTACGCGCAGCAGCTTGGCCTGCGCCGATGGCGGAAGGTCGCCAACCTCGTCCAGGAAAAGTGTTCCGCCATGCGCCCGTTCAAATCGGCCCGGGCGTGAGACCTGCGCTCCCGTGTAGGCCCCCTTCTCCGCCCCGAAGAGTTCGGACTCCACCAGTTCATGGGGAATCGCGGCGCAGTTGATCGCGACGAACGCCTCGGCCGCACGCGGCCCGAGCTCGTGGAGCCGGTGCGCGAAGATCTCCTTTCCGACCCCGGTCTCCCCCAGCAGCAGCACCGTGATGTGCGTCCCGGAAACCTTTCGCAGCAGCTCGAACGCGCGCTGGAACCCTGGCGACTCGCCCACGAAGTCGCCCCGCGCGCCCTCGCGGGCGTCGATCTTGGAGCGCAATTCCGCAACCTGGGTCTGCAGATCGAGAAGCTGGTCCGCGATCGACTCCGGATTGAGGTATTTCATGTGCTCGGCGGCATCGTTCCATTCATCCACCGGCTTGCCGACGATCATGCAATGCTGGTCGCCCGCGCCGCTGCATTCGGTCTCCTTGTATAGGATCGGCCGGCCCATGAAGGCGGAGGTATAGCCGCACGCATAGCCGATCTCGGTCCAGCACACCGGTTCGTGATGGATGCCAAAATCGCGCTGGTGCAACTGGCCTTCCCAGGAGTTCTCCCACCGAAACTGGCCGAAGAACTTCCCCTTCGCGCGGTCGATCTCGAGCTTGATCGGCGTCACCAGCACGATCCCCTCGAGCGAGTGCAGCTGCGGCCCCGTCATGAACGCCTCGAGATCGCTGGTGCAATCCGTTCTGCCGCGCGCCAGTTCCGCGTCGCGGACTCCCGAGGCATACCCCATTCGCGTCAGCAGCCCGCGCGCGCGCTCCATGCCTAGCGTATCGATCAGTTCCTTGCGCAACGAGGCCTGGGCATCGGCATGGACCAGCAGCATCCGGTGCTCGTGCAGCCAGATATGGCCGGTCTCGGAGGAAAAATGCAGGCGCGAGCGCAGTTCGCTCGAGTTGTGCTGGGTCATCTTCTTCATGACGGACACGGTCGAACCCTCACTTGCCTGCGGATCTTATTGCCGCGGAATTTCTAATGGATGGATCTGGGACTGCGCGCGGAACAGCCCGTCCGCTGGCATTGTTATCAGATGATGATGCAACGTGCACCCAGCGGAGTCAATTTGATCAAATCGACATGCTGCAATGCGCCACAAAAAGCGCAAAAACATCAGCGTCGCGGCCACACTCGTGAGGAGCGGCCGGGGCAACCGCACTGCGATGGCACGTCGCTTGCGTACTCATCGGAGCGTTGGAGCAACAACAGACCAAGTCACGTACTAGAGCGATCCGTCGAGATTCATCCCACCAGAAGGGGGCCGCATGACGAAGTTTCCGAACCCGCACGACTTCAAGTCAATTCCAGGAACCGAGGGATGGGAGCGGATGTATCCGTACCAGTACCGGTTCGTGACCGACGATCCGGAACGCAAGGAATACGAGGAAAAGACGCTCTGGTTCAACGACGCCCTGCACTACCCCGAGCCGCTGTGTCCGTTCGACACGATCTGGGATGAAGCGTGGTACCTCGCGCTGTCGCAGTACAACAACCGCATTTTCATGGTTCCACCCGTGCGAGGGGTCGATCACCGGATCATCAACGGCTATGTCTACATCTCCCCGGTTCCGGTAACGGACCCCAAGGAAATCGAGGCGCGAGTGCCGCACTTCATGGAGCGTGCCGGCTACTACTTCAAGAACTGGGACGCACTCGAGGAGAAGTGGAAGCAGAAGATGAAGAACACGATCGAGGAGGTCGCGGCTCTGCGCATCCCGGTACTGGCCGACATGGAGGACCTCTCCGTCGTGACCGACGGCGTCGGCGAGTCCAAGGGATTCCATCTGCTCAAGGCCTACGACGACCTGATCAACCTCGGGCTCAAGTGCTGGCAGTATCACTTCGAGTTTCTCAATCTCGGTTATGCCGCATACGTGTTCTTCCTCGATTTCGTCCAGAAGAAGTTCCCGAGCATGCCCGTGCAGCGGGTGACGCAGATGATTTCTGGTATCGACGTCATCATGTACCAGCCCGATGAGGAACTGAAGAAACTGGCACGAAAGGCCATCGAGCTCGGCATCGACCCGGTAGTGACGTTCAGCAAGGAGTGGAAGGAGGTCGAGGCCGCGCTGAAAAAGCTGCCCAAGGGTCAGCAGTGGCTGGCCGAACTCGACAGCAAGCGCGACCCGTGGTTCTATGTTTCCACCGGCACCGGGTGGTACCACCAGGATCGGTGCTGGAACGATGCGATGAACGTACCGCTGTCGGGCATCACCACGTACATCCAGAAGATCAAGCAGGGCGCCAATATCGACCGGCCGATCGCGCAGGTGCGCGCCGAGCGCGACCGCATTACGGCAGAATACCGCGCCCTGATGGAATCCGACGCCGACCGCAAGACCTTCGATGAGCTGCTGGGCACGGCCAAGACCGTGTTCCCCTATGTCGAGAACCACCTGTTCTACGTGGAGCACTGGTTTCACTCGATATTCTGGAACAAGGTGCGCGAGGTCGCGGCGATCCTGCAGCAGCACGGCATCATCAATGAGGTCGAGGACGTTTGGTACCTGCGCCGCGACGAGATCAAACAGGCCCTGTGGGACGTCGTAACCGCCTGGGCGACAGGAGTCAAGCCGCGCGGCAGCAAGACCTGGCCGGCCGAAATCACCTGGCGCAAGGGCGTCATGCAGAAGTTCCGGGAATGGAGTGCGCCTCCGGCCCTAGGCGTCGCGCCCGAGGTGATCCAGGAACCGTTCACGATCGTGCTCTGGGGGGTGACCAACAAGTCGCTCGCCGACTGGTCTTCGGTGCAAAACTCCAAGGATCCGGGCGCAATCACCGACCTCAAGGGCTTTGCCGGCAGTCCCGGTTTGGTCGAGGGCAAGGCGCGCGTGTGCAGGACCGTCGACGAGGTGAGCGAGCTGCAAGAAGGCGAGATCCTGGTCGCGCCGACGACCTCGCCCTCCTGGGCACCGGCGTTCGCCAAGATCAAGGCCTGCGTGACCGATGTCGGGGGCGTGATGAGCCACGCCGCCATCGTCTGCCGGGAGTACGGTATGCCGGCGGTCGTCGGGACGGGTCATGCAACCAAGATCATCAAGTCCGGCATGATGCTACGCGTCGACGGTTCGACGGGCGCGGTGACGATTGCGCGCTAGCGACGGGCGTGCGGCGCCGCGACCGGTGCCGCACGCGCCCTTACCAACTATGAATCTGCTCGCCAACTCCGAACTGCCGGAACTTTGCTGGTTCCAGGACATCGACAAGTCCGCGCTTGCGCTCGTCGGCGGCAAGGTGTCATCGCTGGGCGAACTCATTCATGCGGGCGTGCGCGTGCCGCCGGGCTTCGCCCTTACCACCGCCGGTTTCCAGCGCTTCCTGCGCGAGGGCGGAATCGAGCGCGCGCTCTTCGCGCCGGGCGCGGACCTCGATCCCGAGGACATCAGGGCGCTCGAGGAGCGCAGCCTTGCCCTGCGCACAATGATCGAGTCGACGCCCTTCTCGAGCGAACTTGAGGACCGGATCGCGGAGTTCTACCGCAAGCTGAGCGTCATCTGCTGCTTGCCGGCGACGCCGGTTGCGGTGCGCTCCAGCGCCACGTCCGAAGATCTTCCGGGCGCGAGTTTCGCGGGACAACAGGACACCTATTTGTGGATCCGCGGCGTCGACAGTCTGCTATCGCACATCCGCCGCTGCATGGGCAGCCTCTTCACGGCGCGTGCGATCGCCTACCGGGCGCGGATGGGATTTGCCCGGGAACAGATTGCCATCAGCGTGGGCGTGCAGAAGATGGCGAACTCGTACACGGCCGGCGTGATGTTCACGTTGGATCCGGCCAACGGGGATCGCTCGGTGATTGCGATCGACTCGAACTTCGGGTTCGGCGAGTCCGTGGTTTCCGGTGAGGTGACGCCGGACCACTTCCTTGTCAACAAGATCTCGCTCGACGTCATCGAGCGCACGATCTCGCGCAAGGAAATCTGCTACACGGTCGATCCCCACGCGCAGAAATCGCTTGCGCAGGACGTTCCCTTCGAGCGTCAGACCGTGCAATCGATCCTCGACGAAGAGGTGGTCGAGCTCGCGCGCATGGGCAAGCAGATCGAGCGCCAATACGGCCGGCCGATGGATATCGAGTGGGCTGTCGACAAGGATCTGCCGGCCGGCGGCAACATCTTCATCCTGCAGGCTCGCCCCGAGACGGTCTGGAGCACCAAGAAGGCGGCCGTCGTCGAGGCCCCAGCATCGGCGCTCGATCACATCCTGCAGGCAATGTTGACCGGAAGACGTGTCTCGTGAAATCGGGCGCAGGCGCCAGACGGCGCTGCAACCCCACCAGGAATACCGCTCAAAGGAGGATTGACCGATGAAACGCATGGAAGTGAAACCCATCAACGATCTGCGCGACTACATCGAGGCATGCGAGGCGCATGGCTTGCTGCACCGGATCAAGACCGAGGTCGACTGGAAATGGGAGCTGTGCCACGTTTCGAAGATCAATGAGGAGGCGAAGGGACCCGCGCTGCTGTACGAAAACGTCAAGGGACACACGATCCCGGTATTCACCAGTGCCTTTACGACCTCGCAGCGGCTCGCGCTCGCTCTGGAGCAAGATCCCTCGCTCTCGATGAGCAACCTGTCGAAGAAGTGGATGGAACTCACCACCAAGCAGATGATCAAGCCATGCTTTGTCGATCAGCCGCCCGTGATGGAAAACGTCATCGAAGGCGACGCGGTCGATCTGGAGAAGTTTCCGGTTCCCTGGTTCTACCCCGACGACGGCGGTCGCTTCTTCGTGACCTCCGGCTACCTGGTGACACAAGATCCCGACACAGGATGGACCAACCTTGGCACGTACCGCTCCCAGGTACTGAGCAAGAACATCCTGGGCTCGCAAATCATCAAGGGCAAGCATGGCGACATGCACATGAAGAAGTACCAGGAGCGCGGCGAACTCATGCCCGCCGCGGCAGTCGTCGGCTGCGATCCGGTGCTTTTCCTCGCAGCCTCGACCCTGGTCTCGGCGCAGATCGACGAGTACGACGTCGCCGGATCCCTGCGGGGCCGTCCCGTGCCCGTGTTCAAGTCCGATCTGACCGGGCTGACCCTGCCGGCCAACGCGGAGATCATCGCCGAGGGCTGGATCGACCCCAACGAGCTGATGGATGAAGGCCCGTTCGGCGAGTACACGGGCTATTACTCCGGCAACAAGGGAAAAGACTATCCCAAGCCGGTGCTTCGCGTTAAGAGAATCCTGCATCGCAACAAGCCCATCTTCTGGGCCACGACGGTCGGCAAGCCGATCAACGACATTCACATGATCCAGTCGCTCAACCGGACTGCGACGCTGTGGCACGACCTCGAAACCATGAAGGTTCCCGGCATCCAGAGCGTCTATATTCCTCCGGAAGCCTGCGGCCGGTTCTGGGTCGTGGTGTCCGTCAAGCAGATGTACCCGGGACACTCGAATCACGTCGGCAATGCCGTGATCGCCAGCACCACCGGGCATTACGGGGTCAAGGGCGTCATCACCGTCGACCATGACGTGGCGGCCGACGACTGGGACCGCATTTGGTGGGCTCTGGCCACGCGCTTCGATCCCAAGCGCTCGGCGCAGATCATCGATCGGGGACGCTCGACGCCGCTCGACCCCGGGCTGCCGATCGAGGCACGCGACATCACGAGCCGCATTTTGCTCGATGCCTGCACGCCCTTCGAATGGAAGAACCGGCCTGACGAGATCTTCATGGACCGGGCCGTGCTGCAGAAGGTATCCGATCGCTGGAACGAGTACGGCTTCAAGGGCATGAGCCCCGTGGCCGACATGATTCCCAGGCTCACACGGCCCGAGGTGAAAAAGACCGCGACGAAGTAGCGCAGACCGATCGGCGTCACCGCCCGGTGGCATCGGCGTTCACAGCGGGGAGCGGACCGGAAATGTCGCGAAAGAAAGGAATCGTGATTGTCTGCAACCTCGATACCCGGGGGGAGGAGATCGTCTTCGTCAAGAAGTTGATACAGGACCGCGGGCACGAGGCGATCCTGCTCGATTTCAGCATGGAGGAGCCTCCCCCGTTCCCGGGCGACATTCGAACCGAGGAGGTCGCAGCCCGCGGGGGTCTGCCGATCGAGGTCGTTCGCGCCAAGTATCGAACGGACCGGGACGCCGCGACCAACAACCAGATCGCCGGGGCTGCCGCCATCGTCCACGAACTGGTCAAGCAAGGGCGCGTGCACGGCATCATCGGCATTGGCGGCGGAACGGCGACACTGGTCGCGACCTCCATCATGAAGCAGCTGCCCTTTGGCATGCCAAAGGTCATGGCCTCGCCGATGGCGGCACACCCGGCGTATATCGACCGTTACGTCGGCACCCGCGACATCACGATGCACCACACGGTGCTCGACATCGTGAAGATGAATCCGTTGCTGAAGGCGCAGATCATCAACGCCGTGGGCGCCGTCTGCGGCATGGTCGAAATGACCCTGGGGCAGGACTTCGTCTTCGACAAGCCCTGCGTCGCCGTTTCCTCGTTCGGCTTCGGCGAAATGGCGGTACAGGCCGCAATCGGCATGCTCGAGGAGGCCGGCTTTACGCCCATTGTCTGCCATGCGCAGGGCAAGGGTGACAAGGCAATGGAGGAGATGATCCTCGACGGAGCCTTCCAGGGTTTGCTCGACTTGTGTATCGGCGGGATCATCGAGCACCTGTTCAAGGGAAACCGCGACCCCGGTCCGGACCGACTGATGGCAGGCGTGCGAACCGGCATCCCGATGGTGCTCGCGCCATGCGGACTCGATATCCTTTCGTACGGGGGGCGCGCCGATATGCTGGAGAAGACCAAAGATCGGGTGCAATATGTCCAGGACGCGCTTCGCGTACAGGTGCGGACGACCGCCGACGAGCTGCGCCGGGCCGCCGAGGTGATCGGGGAACGCCTCAATCAGGCCACAGGGCCATGGACCTTCCTGCTCCCGTTGAAGGGATGGTCGTCTCTGGATAAGGCGGGTCGACCCATCTACGACCCGCAGGCCGATGCCGCGTTCGTTGCGCGGCTAAAGGAGGTGGTGCGCAATCGCGACCGGCTCAAGGAGGTCGATCTGCATTTGTACACGCCGGAGTTCGCGCGCGTCGCGGTGGATGAATTTGTCCGCCTGTTTCGGGAAGCCGAAGCCGCCAAGGCACCCCAATGCCTGTCCGTCCTTGGCAGCTGATCTCGTCGGAGCGGGTCTTTGATGCCGGCTTGTTCCGCGTACACCGTGACCGGGCCCGCTCGCCCCGCACCGGCCGGGAAATGGATTTCACCTTGGTGCATATGGTCGACTGGCTGATGGTCGTTCCGGTCACGGTCGACGGGAGACTGGTCTTGGTGAGGCAGTATCGCCATGGATCTCGCAACACGAGTCTGGAGATCCCCGGGGGGTTGCACGACGACCGGACGCAGACGCCGCAACAGGGCGCGGCGCGCGAGCTCGCCGAAGAAACCGGTTTTGGCGGTGGGGAATTCTCGCGCTTGGGAGTGCTGTCACCGCAACCGGCGTTCCTGTCCAACCGCGTGCATGTCTACCTGGCCAAGGACGTCCGGCGGATCACCGAGCCCGAACCCGATGCGGGCGAGGACATCGAACCTGTCTTGGTCGATTGCAAGACGATTGAAGCGAGAATCACCGGCGGCGATATCACGAACGCGATGAGCGTTGCGGCGCTCGCACTCGCCCGCTTCAGCGGGGGCCTTTGAGAAGGAGTATGCCGTGTTAGTGCGAAACTGGATGCAGGCGAACCCGCTGATCGTTGCCGACGACATGTTCGTCTCCGAGGCCAGGCGCGTTCTCGCCGAGAATAATCTGCACGCCTTGCCGGTCGTGACGGACGGGAAGTTGCGCGGGCTGGTGACGCGTCACAATTTGCTGCGCACCGCCCATTTCGTGTTGAGCACGCAAAATCCGGACGAGCTGAACTTCTTTGTCACACGCCTGAAGGTCAAGGACATCATGGTGCGCAACCCGGCCACGGTGCAGGGCACGGACACGATCGAACATTGTCTGGCAAAGGGACGGGAACTGGGCGTAGCGCAGTTTCCCGTTCTGGACGGCAGCCGGGTCATCGGTGTCATCTCTGCCAATGAGATATTCCAGCTCGCGGCCCAGTGCGTGGGGGCCTGGGAGCGGCGCAGCGGCGTAACTCTGGCACCCTTGCGCCTGAGCCCTGGCATACTGGGGCACATCGCCGACGTGGTCGAGGCCGCCGGCGCGGACCTCCAGGCGCTCTATTCCATCGGCCCGAAGGAGATACCGGCGGGGGACGGTCCTCCGGAAAAGAGGATCATCGTGCGCTTCCACGCCACGAACGTGAGCAAGATTGTTTCAAGTCTGGAGACAGCAGGCTTTCGAGTCCTCGAATCGGTCGAAACGCAGCAGCCGGCGATGGTTGCATGACGACCATCGAGTCCCGGGACGGGAAAGGTCAGGCAATGAAGCTTCCTTTGGTGGTGGCAATAACGGGTGCGACGGGTGTCGTGTACGGCATCGAGATGTTGCGTGTGCTCAGAGAACTCGGCCAGGAAACCCACCTGATCTTGAGCGAGTCGGCAGCATTGACCATTTCGCTGGAGACCGACCACGAACTCGAATACGTCCGCCAACTCGCGGACGTCTGCTACAACAACAAGGACGTCGGCGCCGCGGTCGCCAGCGGCTCGTTCCGTACACGGGGCATGATTGTCGCCCCGTGCACGATCAAGACCCTTTCGGCGATAGCCAATTCCTTTACCTACAATCTGATCGTGCGTGCCGCCGACGTAACCCTCAAGGAGCGCCGGACCCTCGTGTTGATGGTGCGCGAAACGCCGCTGCATCAGGGACATCTCGAACTGATGTCCAGGACGGCAAACTGCGGTGCGGTGATACTGCCGCCGATGCCCGCCTTCTACCACAAGCCGCAGACCATCATGGACCTGGTCCACCAGAGCATCGGCAAAGCCCTCGATCACGTCGGCATCGAGCACAATCTTTTCCAGCGCTGGAGCGGGCACGGTCGCGCCGAGCCGGGGCTTCGCGTCGCCAAGTGACCTCGACCCGCGCACCGCCGCTGCCCGCGGCTGGGTGGCGTGCACAAGTGCCGCCCGGCGCCGTGGTGTATGCCGTCGGCGACATTCACGGTCGAGCTGACCTGCTGCGGGAACTGCATGAAGCCATCGAGATCGACGCCGCCGAGCGTGCCGCCCGACGGCCGGTCCTCGTCTACTTGGGCGACTATGTCAGCCGAGCGCAGCAGGGCCGCCTCGTGATCGATATGCTGCTCGGGGCCGGCCCGCCGGGCTTTGAACGCGTGCGGTTGATGGGCAACCATGAAGACCTAGTACTCAGGTTTCTCGACGGAGACCTGAGCGCCGGCATGCAATGGCTAGAGCACGGTGGCGACGCCCTGCTGCAGGAGTACGGAATCGACGCTTGCGCCGCCGGTCTTGACAACCCCTCGGTGCTCGCACCGCTGCGGGACCTCTTTCAGGCCCTGATTCCGCGCAAGCACCACGCGTTCTTCCGTTCCTTGCCTACCCGTCACCAGGAAGGCGACTACGGCTTCGTGCACGCCGGCGTCGTACCTGGCGTGCCGTTTGCGCGGCAGGCGGCGCAGGATGTGATCTCCGTGCGCACGCCCTTTCTCGAGTCCACCGTGGATCACGGCCTGGTGATCGTGCACGGGCACAGCATCACGCAGGCGCCCGAAATGCGGCCCAATCGGATCGGCATCGATACGGGCGCCTATCGGAGCGGCGTGCTGACCTGCCTGGTCCTGGAGGGGAGCGAGCGCAGGTTTCTGCAGACGGGCGCGGGCGCTTTGCGGTCCGGACCATCGACGGACCGAAGCGAGATCGCATAGCCCTGCATGGTTCACTACTACGTCTACTATCGCGTCGATCCGGCGTCGCTGCCTCGCGTAACTCAGGCCGTGGCGGCCTTGTTCGAATCGATCGAACGATTGACCGGCGTGCGCGGCCTATGGATGCGCCGTCGTGATGATCCGGCGACCTGCATGGAGGTCTATGACGGGGTCGGCGACGAACGGGCCTTCGAGGCGGCGTTGGCCGATCTGACCCGGAGTTGGGCTGGGTTGGGCCTCGAACGGCATCTCGAGTGCTTCCTCGACGTCAGCATCGAGCCGCCCGCCTACAGTTGACCGACGCATGCGGCGGCCTTTGCCGCGAGTCGATTCCGGGCCGTGGGCAAGACGCGGATTGTTCAAGCCACGGCGGGTGCGTGTAACGTCCCATCGCAGGCGAACTTGTTGATGCCCAGAATGCTCATTTCGTCCAAAGAGACGCCGATCCCGTACGCACTCGTGGCCATTCTTGCGGTGGCGTGCGGCTTGGCGATCGCCAATATCTATTACAACCAACCGCTGCTGCCGCTGTTCGCGGCCTCCTTCGGCCGGTCTGCCGCGGAGGCCGGTTTCATCGCGACACTAACGCAGCTCAGCTATGCCGTCGGCATGCTGCTGTTCGTGCCCTTGGGCGACCGGGTCTCTCGCCGCCGGCTCATTCTGACGCTGCTCGGCATCAACACAGTGAGCCTGATCGGCGCAGCCGTCGCTCCGGCGTTCGGCGTGCTGATTGCAGCAAGCGTCACATTGGGGCTCACGTCCGTCAGCGCGTCGATCATCATTCCAGCGGCGGCGGCGCTAGCCGCGCCCAGTCAGCGCGGCAGGGTAGTCGGCATTCTCATGACGGGGCTTACCTCCGGCATCCTCCTGGCCCGGACGATCAGCGGTTTCGTTGGTACCCATGCCGGCTGGCGCACCATGTACTGGATTGCTACGGCGTTGGACGTCCTCTTGCTGGGGCTGATCGCATGGCGGCTTCCCGCGGTAGCGCCGACAACCGATATTTCCTATGGAAAACTTCTGCGGTCCCTTTGGACGCTGCTGCGCGTCGAACCGGTTCTACGCATCGCCGCCGCTACCGGCGCCCTGATCTTTGCCGCCTGCAGTTCCTTTTGGAGCGCGCTTGCATTTCTCATCGCGCGGCCGCCCTTCGGCTACGGCAGCGACGTTGCGGGGACCTTCGGTCTGGCAGCGTTATTTGGCATCGTCGCGTCCACTCCTATTGGTTGGCTTGCCGACCGGTACGGACCACGTCCCGTTTGGTTGATTGGCGCCTTCACGGTCATTGCGGCGTTCGCCGGCGTTGCCGGTGCGGAAAACCGCATCTGGCTCCTGGTTGTCGCGGCAGTGCTCCTTGAACTAGGCAATCGTACGAGTCTTATTGCAAACCAGACGAGTATCTATTCGCTGGCAACCGACGCGCGCAGCCGGCTCAACACGGTGTTCGTGGGATCTTATTTCATGGGGGGTGCCGCCGGATCGGTCGTTGGTGCCGCAGCGGCAGGGTTCGGGGGCTGTACCGGGCTTGCGCTGGCTGGGTCCGTATTCGCGTTTGCCGCTCTCACCGTTCACCTCCTGTACGGCACGCGCCAGGGTCTGCGGGCGCTGCCCGAGGGCAACTGCGAGTAAACCGTCAATCATCCGCCATCGTTTTAATCTCCCTCCTTTGCAAACGATGCGAGTCGCTGTTCTCGGCACAGTGCAGGTGGCTACAATTCTTACAGATACTTACCAGCAACAGCCGAGAAGTTGGCATCTTCACGCGCTAGCATTTGCCCTTCGAGCAACTGGATCCGAAGGGAGAAATCATGCTCAAGAACGCTTCCCCACTTGGCAAGGCCTTGGGTTTGCTTTCCCTCGCGGGGCTCGTCGGTGCCGTATCGCTAAGCAGCACCTGGGCCGCGGACGCAGGCAAGGATCACGCCAAAAATTGGGCACAACATCGCCAGGAGTGGGTCCGCGCAAAACTGGATAGGGATGCGAACCGGCTTGAAATCAAGGCGTCGCAACAGGCCGCCTGGCAACAGTATGCCAACGCCCGCAATGCGTTGGCCGAAAGGACGTTCAGCAAACCGGCAGAAGATGCCGACGCGGCAACGATTGCCAAAGCGCACGCCCAAAGGGCTGCGGAAATTGCCCAGAAGCTGGCCACCCTTGCCGACGCAACGGCCAAGCTGCAAGTCGTGCTCGCACCGGAACAAATCCGGACCCTGGATCAGATCGTGCGCCATGGCCATCAAAGACATGGTCATCATGGCTGGCATCACGGTCGGGACGGTCTAGACAGCGAAGGGCACGAGCATGCATCGGACCTGGACCAGCAGACGGACGCCCCGCCAGCATAAGGTGCCAGGCCTTTTGCAGGTCGCCAACCGGGTAGCAATTGGCGCTCTGCTGATGCTCCCTGATTGCCCTATGGAAATGCCATGATGAATCGTCTCCATTTACGATCCCTGCAAATGCCCTTGCTGGGTTTTGCAGCTTTTCTTGCCTTGACCAGCAGCGTTCGCGCCGACGACGCAGGGCACGAACACCACGAAGCGGCACGAGAGCATCACGAAGTTGCGCGGGAACGTCACGAGTTTCATGATCACGACGTTCACCGGTTCAATGGCGAAGAGCTTGCGCATTGGCGCGGCGGACAGTGGAGGAATAGCTGCTTTGGAGGTCGTTGCGGCTGGTGGTGGTTTGCGGGTGGCCAATGGTATTTTTATGACAGACCGGTCTATCCGTATCCGCTCGTAGTCTCCGAAGTCGCTTTCTTCGAGCCAGTGCCGCTGGTAACCGTTGCGCCAGCTCCGATGTACGTCGTTCCGCCACCGCCGCCACCTAGGCCGGCTCCGTTGCCCCCTCCCCCGCAGCTCTACTACTACTGCGACAACCCTCCCGGATACTTTCCGTACGTGCCAAGCTGCCCCACCCAGTTCCGACCGGTGCCAGCTCCGCCACGCTGAGAGGAGGCGGGCGCACGCCGCTTTGCCGGTGCGCTCGATCGACTGGCGACCGGCGAGCGACGGAGCGATTTGGGTTTCAACCGCCGTTTGCTAAGTGTCAAAGCATCCTGTATCGGCACGCAAGCCAGCGGCAAGCTCGTTCGCGGCGCCACCGCCTCGCCGAGGACCCGCTATGAGTGCCTAGCGCGGACCCACGAGTCGCGGACGACAGCTTTCTCGAATCGCGCAACCCGAGAGCCAGTCTGGGCTATTCTTCAGCGTCAACTGACTAGTCGCCATCGGGAACCGTACGACTTTCTGGCGCGGGGGCGCCAGCGGCCTAGCCTGATGCCTCGCTTGCCCCGGTCTGCAGAACGCCCGTGGGCCCTGCAGACCAGAGACCACGATGAGAGTTTTTGCGCCGGACCGCTCGGATTTTGTCGACCAACTCGACGCTGCAATCGAGGCGCACCTCGCTTGGACGCGCCGCGTATTGCGCTGCGCAGTGCTGCGCACATCGCCGGGCGACGATGTTCTGGCTGTGGACGCGCCTTGCCGCTGCCAATTCGGCCGCTGGTTCAGCAGCCATCGCGAGGCATTTGAGCAACTGGACGCGGCCGCTACGGCGCGGGTGTTTCGGCAGCACGAACGCATGCACTCGGCGGTGCGAACGCTTTGCAGCGAATTGCTTGCTGGCGGCCCTGGTAGCGCAAGCGAGCTCGACGAATTTGAAGAAACCCAGGCATCGTTGGTAGCGGAGCTTGCGCGCCTCAAGACGGCGATCCTCGATCGCAGTGCGCGCAACGATCCGTTGACCGGACTGCCGTTGCGTTACGGCCTGGAGGAGGAATTCTCGCGGTACAAGGCGCTCGCCCAGCGCAGCGGGCAGTCATTGTTCCTGATATTGGTCGACGTGGACCATTTTAAGCAGGTCAATGATCGCTACGGTCACGCCGTCGGCGACCGCGCATTTTGTCATGTTGCCGCCTTGCTGCGCTCCGAGGCCCGGGCTGGCGAGCCCCTATTTCGCGTCGGCGGCGAAGAGTTTCTGGTGATGTTGCATGCCTCCGACGAGGCGGCGGCAGCTCTAGCGGCGGAGCGTCTGCTGCAGGCCTTGCGGGACTCGCCCCTGCGCCTTCCCGGCGCAGTGGTACTGAGGCTGCACGTTAGCGCCGGGCTTGCCATGGTCGGGCCCGACGAAGCGATGGCCGCGGCGCTTCAGCGTGCCGACCAGGCGATGTACGAGGCAAAGCAGGCCGGCCGCGACCAGTGGCATGTGAGTCCAATGCGATAGCAGAGGCCTCGCCGAGCTCATCGGTCAAGGTCGCCATGGCGCGGGGCGCCACCACCGAGGTGCTGATTTCGTTCGGCGGCTCGTAGGTATGCGACCGAGCTGTCAAGTACTATCGCGGCAGCCGGAGGATGGCGTCCGTGACGGCCGGCCGCTTCGTGCCTGCGATTGCGCTTACGCTGGTTGACCTCGCTCGATCTGCACCAGCGCTCGCTCACGCGCGACGAGCGGCTTTCTCGCTCCCCACCGCCATCGACATACGGGGAACCCCTCGTGGCTAGCAAAGTCGGGCACGACGGATCGCCGGCCGGCGAACCGTCAGATTCTTGTTCCGGCAGGGGAACCATGCGCCTGACATTGCGCAAAACCTGCACAGAGCCGGCACCTCCCGGCAAGGCCGGACGACCGTCGCGATAAGCATTGCCGCTTTGCGCGCCCGCGCCGCAAGTCATTGCATGAAATGCAAGGCGCAAGCGCCGCAGATGCTAGCCAGAAAAGTGGCACAAAAAATTGCCTCAAGCAGGATTTCTTCCGCCCTCGGAAAATGCTTCTTGCGGTAGGGTTGTACCGCTACGAGTGGATACCCTTCGCCGAACGCGTATCGGCTACAGAGGAGAACCAACTTGGCGAGTTATTGGAATGGTGCTAATACCATAGTCACCGGTGCGGCTTCGGGCATCAGCCTCGCCCTCTCGATTGCACTGCTCAAGCGTGCCGCCCGCGTTGGGATGGCCGATGTGAACGGTGCCGGAGCGCGCTGCGCGGCGGACCCCCTTGGGCCGAGCGCCCATCCGGTAGCCCTTGACGTGCGCGACGCGGTCGGCGTGCGCGACCTGATTGAGCATGTCGCCAGGGATTCTGGCCGACTCGATTTTTTTTTCAACAACGCAGCAATTGGAGTCGGCGGCGAGGTACACGATCTCACGGTGGCGCACTTTGACCGCATTATCGACATCAACCTTCGCGGGGTTGTGAATGGTTGCGTCGCCGCGTATCCGCTGATGGTGAAACAGCGCAGTGGCCATATCATCAGCGCGGCCTCCATAGCGGGTCTGGTACCCGCACCATTGCTGACACCGTACGTAACGACCAAATACGCGGTCGTGGGCTTGAGTTCGAGCTTGCGCCTCGGAGCCGCCGACTACGGCGTGCGCGTCGGCGCACTTTGTCCGGGCACGGTCGAAACGCCGATACTCGATAGTGGCAACCCACCGGTTCTGCCGCCGGTAGCGTGGGGTCCAAATGCTCGCCGCTATTTGGCCAAGCTCGCGAGAGGCCGCCAACCATATCCTGCGGTCAGCCTCGCCGACGATGCCTTGAGGGGTGTGGAACGCAACCAGGAACTCATTATTGTCCCGGGTCCGGCGCGCGTCGGAGCGTTTCTATATCGCCTGTTACCCGACTTGCTGCAACAGGCAACGCACAAGGTGCTTATGACCGAGCGCAAGGAGCGCCCTTCCCCGGTCCAATGACGCTTGGACGTCCAGCCATCGGTCACACGCGCGCGGCAGTCAACGCCGCGTCACTCACTGCATTGCTAGCCGGCCGATCAACAACGGTGCCAGCGCCGGTCCGCCGGCAGGCGGATTGCCAACCGGACTGGCAATGGCACGACGATTCGATTGACCCTCTCCTTGGAGCAGAGACCGGCGGAGGGGGCGCACACTTGGTCCGCCGATTTGGCGGAACGAACACAGGCTCCCGCCACAGCGAGAACTACGTGATTACCGCGTCCTTGCGCAGTTCGGTCCTGGCGATCTTTTCCAAGGTGGCGGGCGTACGTGCGACGGTCAATGCATTGGCCAGGAGCTTCATGAGCTCCGAGCCCGTCATCGGCGTGTTTTCCCCAGATTCCCGAAGCGCCAGGTAGTGCATCGCGTCCCGTACAGCAGAAACCAAGCTGTGGTGGGCGTTGAGGCACCTTGCGACGGTCGCCGCATCGTCCAAGTGAGCGGCAAAGTGCCCGGGACCAAAATCCATCACGCAGTGGGTCGGACTGGCAATCCGCAGATGCCCTTCCCGAACCTCAATGTGGACAAGTTCCGGGTTTGCCGTAATGTCCGCCGCAGGCTCCATGAAGGCTTGACCGGCTGTGTAATCGGCCGAAACCTCGTAGTCCAGTACCGCATCGATCCGGGAGTCCAAGAGCGCGTCCCCCGACATCTGCAGGTGCCGTTGAACGGTTTCGATAGCCGATTCGTCGTCGTCGCAGTCGAGCAACACGCGAACCGATGCAAGCTTAGTCATTGAATCATCTTCCTGTTCTGTCGCCCCTAGAAGCTATCGAGGGCAGCACGCAAGTATACGAAGCACAAAAAGTCGCGGCCCAGGTACGGCGGCCAAGAAAAGGCGCCATTTCGTCCAATCCAGTGCCGCCATGGAAGCGCCGGACCGCACCATTGATGGCTGATTCCCCCAATACAGCGGATCTGAACCCGGCGCGAGTGGAGGCGGAGGTCGCAACCGGGCGAGCGTACACGCGTTTGCCATGGAGAAGGGCCTCCGTATCAACGCAGTCGAGCATACGGATCCTGCGGAGAATTCCTCTGCCCAAATGCAGAATCAGTACAGCGCAACTATGCGCTTCAAGATCAGCGATTCGGCCCCCGTGTCAGTCGCCGGTACCGGCGCACGAATTGAACAGCCCAGAACCCGCGTGCGAGAAGGCAGCAAGCGATGCGGAAGACTTGGTCGCCATGGTCTGGATCGGCCAGTCAAACCCCAAGCGGGAACTCAGGTTCTGCAAAACCACAGTACGCAGGGCTCCCGGCCGCACTCGTGCCTGATGATCCCCCGCCCCTCCGCGCGTTTCGCCAACCGGGGATCAAGCGCCCCTGTCCGCGCAAGGCCCCACGCGCGTCTTGTACGTTCCGTGTCAGGGCCAAGAGAAGCGTACCCTCTCCGACCGCCCTGGATTGTCTGCGCACGAAGTCGTGCGCGCCAACTGATGTCCCACTGCCGCCAATTTTCCGAAGTGTTGGTCAGACGATACTCGCCCGTCCCACGATACCGGCCGCGAAGCCTGGACCAGCACACCAACCGCTTACCAAGCAGGCACTTTGCGGTAACTAATCGGCCATCCGAGGGGCCGCGAATGGCTTCCTCACCATACCTCATAACCATGATCGTGATGAGGGGAACGGCAGCAAGGAAGCAATGATAATAAGGCGCGGCCGGCTACACTGGCGCAAGCGGATTGCATATCGACAACGCGGCAACAGCTGCCGCTGGTAACGACCATCAGCTAACGCTGCGGGGTTCGCTGGTCAGCGAGGCCATTTCGCGATACGCGTCCGACGGTCATCAGGGCGACGGGAATGCCGGCACTTAGGAGACTTTCATGGCTACGTTCATCTCGATCTTTGGCGGAATGGCGGTCTTTGCCCTCGCAGCCTATATCATCGTGCGAGCGAGAGGCTGATCGCCTGCGGTCCGCGCGCCCCGGGTAATGTGACTGCGGGCGCGACCGGCGCAGCGCTCAACTGCCGCCATCGGCGAAGTCTGCCGGGCTCCCGGCCGCGTTGATGCGCGGTTGCAAACGGTTTCGAGCGAGATCGGCAAGTTAGCCGAAATCCCTCAAGCCCTTGCTATTGCATAGCCGCCATTCCGCCATCCGGCGGCCCCGATTGCGATTGCCTCTGGGGAGCGGCCGGCTTAGACGTGGCGCAAACGACCGCCCCAAATCAAGACTCGGCTGAATCGCCTGCTTGCCGCCCGTTGGCATTCCTCGACCTCGCCTCGCGCTCGCTTCACAGAGCGGTAATTCAGAGCTGCGCCTAGCGCCTGATGCGGGAGATCTTTGTGCCTTCTATACTCAAGCTGGCCATCAGTCCCTGCTGGTCAAAGACGAATGCATAGGCATCGTCTTGCAACGTGGTTGACGTCAGATTCTTGGCAACGCCCTCGTTGACGGCGACCACCGTCGGACCGACCCCGATCTCCCATCCCTTCGATTTCTCCAGATAGGAGACCGCTTTGTCGTTCATGAGGAATACGGCGTAGCCGTACGACTGCGCGCCAGCCTGCAGACCCCAGGAACCGCTGACCGAGTTGTAGTAGTCGACAACTTTGGAGTCCTCCATCAGCACACCCTCGCCGTAACTGCCCCCGAATATCAACCCCGCCTTGACGATGTTGGGAAAGACGAGCACCGCCTTCGCAATCTTTGAAATCTTTTCCGCTACGGGATTCGTTCGGTACAGGGTTTGCAAGGCCTGTGCGGCACTGCGGTCCAGATCCTCCGCCGTCGCGGCATGCGCGTCGCTGCCGAGTACACCGATCGACCAAACGGTCGCGGACAAGACGGTGCCAGCGAGAACAGCGCGTCGGTTGAATTTCATAGGGAACTCCTCCTTCGGTCTTGCCGATCAATTCGCAATAGCAAAATGACTTCCTGGTTGCTGCGCTCGCAATAGCATCGGCCAGCCCGGCATGGTACGCATTTGCCAACAGGCCGCCCGGCAAGGCCCTTGCCATGCCGGCGCCAAAATCTTGCGTCCCCTGGCACGCGCTGGTTATCAAACGATCGTATGACGCCATCCCGCATCGTGCCGTTACAGCAGCTGCGGCCACATCGGCCAGTCGCCTGACACTAGGCGATGGTTTCTACGGCCGAGGCCTCGACAGCATCCGGCGCGATAGCGCATTGCTATCACGCCAGAATGCTCCCCAGAGGTCCCCGCCGAACCGGGTAGCGCGCTCGTGCGTCAGACCGTGACGGTTCGCCGCGCAAACGCAACTCGGGTCTTCGCCCTGGCGGATTCGCTCGCGACACTGATGGCGTGTAGCGTGCCGGCGACGATCCCTGCGGCCAAGGTAAGCAGTATGACTTCTGCGCCCTGTAGGACGATTTGCACCCGCACCGCGCTCTCCGGCGAGGCCAGATACGCGTACGTGACCACTAGCAGCGTGGCAAACATGGTACCGGCGGCAAGAATCGACCCGAACGACGGGGCGCTACGGGGATGGGAAAGCGAAGAAGTGATTTGCTGAGTCATGTGTGGCTCCAAGATTGGTTAGCTATCTAACACCGTGCTACTTTGCGCTCCGAGTTTGAACCGGGGCTGAACATGGCTCCGCGCACCGTTCAGCAATGGTTCAGCTAGCGAGCGCGCCATCAACGGCCAGGTACGTACGGGCCACGGCTGCGCGGCGCCCGGCAGGCCATCGCATGTGACGCAACGTGGATACGCATGCAAGCTTGGCTTTGACCGGCTGCGGCCCTTCGTCCGCGCCTGGTCTCGTGCGGTGCCTGGCGTTGGGGGTTACCGAAGTCCGCTGGCGAGCTGCAGCGGCGCTCGCCGTCAATCGGAACGACCTTACGCAACCCTGCCCGACGAACGAGTTCCGGGCGTTGCTCTATCGACGGTCGACTCCGCTCGCTTGGAGAGATGAGGTTTCCGCTCGAGGGTTCGCCGAGACGCTAGCCCCGCACCTAAGCCGAGAACTCCGAATGCGACTCCGGTTCGGTCCGCAGCCGCAGCTACCTCCGGTGGAGTTTCAGAACCGTGCTCGAAGTCCGACCATGAAGCCGTGCGGAAGAAGGTTCAGAAAGAGTGGGCTCTCGTTCTTTGCGGCGAAGTAGCCAAATGTCGTACCCAATGCCCAGCCCGCAAGCACATCCGATTGCCAATGAGCGCCCTCTTTGACACGCGCCACGGCATCATAGGCGGGCAGTACCTCGAGGGCCCAGACCCACGGATTCCGCGCAGCGTAATTGACAATAAAAGGCGTCACAAAACTCGCCTGCAAAGTGACCTCGCCGCTGGGAAAGCTTTGCGCATGAACGCCCTTGAACCATTCATTGGGATTACTAGTCTCGCCGGGTCGCTTCCGGCCGAACGCGTATTTGGCGCCTTGGGCGGCAACTTGGCCGATGACCGATGCATCGACCGTCTGCCAGAACGTTTTGCCAAGCTCCGTTTCGCCCCCGAGCCACAGCGCCCCGCCCAGTTCCACGGCAACGACGCCATATTCGAGCCCATGGGTGTAGCTACGTGCCCATATCCCCGAATCGCTCGGTGTGACGGGATGATCAATACCAAACGGGCCGCCAGCAACGGCCTCGCTCCCCACTCCAAACAAAATGATTCCGCTCACCGCGTGGACCGCGAGCCCGGTCATCCAGCGCAGTGCTTGCAATTGCAGCTCTCGATTTAGCCTTGCCTGGCAGCGGGGCTCGACGCTATGCAACGTCAGCGCGCAGGGACGGGGCGTTCGACATAATCAAATGCCCGCGAGCCCAGGTGGTCTGCGCCGCAACGCACTGAGGGCCACCAGCAGCGCCGAGCCGCTAACCGTCGCAACGCTGATCGGGCTAGCGGCAATCAGCGAACCGATCCGCAGCAGCGCGTGCGGACTGCACTGCTCGACGAAGCGAGCTAGCTCGAGCACGTGGTCGGAACTGATGCGAGCGGCGTCGTCAAGCGATATGGGAACTCCACCGAGTCTGAGCCGATACAGCAGGTGGGCGAATGCCCCGGTGGCGATCGTCACAATGGCAAGTGGTCCAACGGGGCGCAACAGGCACTCGAGTAGCTTAGTGCGCAATGGTGCAGGCGCATCACTGTAGACCTCGGAAACCAGCTCGGGGATGCTATGCGCCGGCGCCTCCCCATTCACTACAAGCGCTCGCCGATCGGCGGCGATCCCTACTCGATGACTCGCAGCGTCCTGATCATCAGTCATGACAGCACCTCCGCTTGAATGTACCGCGACGTTACGTGGATTTGAATGCGGAAGGAATCGAGCGAACGCATGAAACCGTGCCGCGCATCGCTGCGCGGCGGCACCACGGTAGCAGCGGTCCTACAAAAGGTTCATGACGGCCTTCCTGCCAAGTTTACATCGCTCTCGTTCGATCGAGCTGCAAAATGACAATGCTCGCATGATCTATAGAGATCTATAGCAAATCGCTTCTTAAGGAAGACCCCAAGACATCATGGCACGCATGCGGCACAGTGCGATTGCGTACACGAGTGAGTACATTGCTTCACTGCGACCTCGTCTTGCTTTTCGCCGCATCTCCCAGGCATTTGGCGTTTTTCGATTTCCCTGCCTTTGTGTTTTTTAAGTTTCCGCTGCAGCTTAGATATGACTAAGAACGTCGCCTTACTGTCGATTCGTCATGGCACCTGGCCATCGTGGCGAGACGAATGCAGAACCATCTGTCCAGCCGACACGTGGTGCCGTCCTTCGCCTCTGCTCGCCAATGCCGACTTGCGTACACTTTGCCCCTCGAAACTTTCCATTGCCGCTGTGGTCGAAGGGCGGTTGGCCCCCGTTGCGCCGAAGAGTGAGCATCGGCGCCGTAACGCGTCCCCTCGAGCAACAGGGGTAGTCGGGGGCATTTGAACCTGCGCGTGCTCGCCGGCGAATTGCAAGTTGAGCTTGAGCGCGCCAAGGCTGCACCGGTCCACACCGCAAAACTTTTTGTAACTATGCACAAATATATCTTGGCGTCACTCTGCTCGGCGTGCGTATGCCTCGATGCCGCGGCAGAGCCGCGTGCCCTTTTGCCCCAGGAGAGTCAGATCGAATTCGTCGTCAAGGAGATGGGAGTTCCCGTTTCCGGGAAGTTTGAACGCTTCGATGCGGCAATCGACATCGATGCAAGCAAGCCGGAGAAGTCGGTGGCAAATCTGCGTATCGACGTCGGATCGTTGACCACGGGAAACGACGAGGCCGATGCCGTAGCAGTGGGGCCGGACTGGCTGGACA
>Ga0209415_10002774_pt1 | contig 32778 bp, 30 predicted proteins | sample PeaSoiSIISIP2007_FD_187696 | JGI IMG/M metagenome (GOLD analysis project Ga0209415, IMG submission 187696) | Peat soil microbial communities from Weissenstadt, Germany - SII-SIP-2007 (SPAdes) (version 2) | ecosystem: Environmental > Terrestrial > Soil > Wetlands > Peat | place: Germany... | reverse complement strand
CCAGTTCGATGAAGTCCTGGATGTACTTTTCGGAAGGCTCAGGCGGGAAGCCGCCGAAATACGGGTCGCGCACGGCGTTGATCTGCACCACGTGGACGCCGTGGGCCTGAAGCGGCTCGGCCAGGTAGCCGCGGCCAGTGCCGTAGAGCGGGTTCACCGCAAGCGCGCCGAGTTTGGCGATGGTCGCGTAATCGACCTTCGTCTCCAGGTCTTTCAGGTAGGCAGGCATCGGGTCGATCTCCACCAGCAAACCGTCCTTGGTCGCCTGCTCAAGACGGGCCTCCTTGTAGCAGATGGTGCCCATCATCTCGTTGGCGCGCCGCTCGATGTCCTTGGTGGTCTCCGGCAGTGCCGGACCGCCGGAAGAAGGGGAAAATTTAATGCCGTTATATTCGGGAGGGTTGTGGCTGGCGGTGAAGTTGATGGCGCCGGCGGTGCCGCGCCTGAGGATTTCGAAGGCGATGACCGGCGTCGGGGTGTCGCGGACGCAGAGGAAGGTACGGATGCCGGCACCGGTCAGCACTTTTGCCGCCTGCTTGGCGAAGGCCTCGCCCATGAACCGGGAATCGTAGCCGACGATCACCCCTTTGTCCGCTTCGCCTGCGGCCTTGATGTTGTCCGCGATGGCCTGGGTCACCACTTTCACGTTCTCGAAGATGAAGTCCTCGCACATGACGCCGCGCCAGCCGGAAGTGCCGAAAGAAATTCGCTGCATGCAGTTGCCTCCTGGAATAAAGTGTATAGAATTTTGTGGCGAGAAAAAAGCAGCCCGACAGCGGCTAAATAACTGATAGAGCCGCATTCCGGGCCGTTTAAGGCAGAATTGCAAAATATTAATCCATCGATTCTCAGGAGTCAAGAAGAACTAGAAAAGTTGTGGATTTTTATCGTTGACTTTTTTCTTTCGAAATTGATACAGTTGGTTTATCCAACGATTACGCAAGGAAATAGGAGGCTTTATCATGCAGTGTCAGACCGTACTTCCGGGCGCCGAGTGCACCTTCTGGGGTAAACAGGGTTGCGTCTTTACCGAAGGCTCTTGCCAGCTTATTGTGGAAAACTGCGAAGGTTGTGACAGGGTAGTCGAAAGCTCGATCGGCAAGGTGTGCAGCGCGTACCCCGCTCCCGAGAAGAAATGGGCAGCCGGCATCTGCAACTTCGCCACCCACGTCAAGGTGGAGATCAAGACGGACGACTCCAAGGTCAACCCGCTCAAGGCATCCAAGAAAGCCGCCGGCGCCAAGAAGAAAAAGTAGTACGGAAAGCGGTAACGCTTGGAAAGGGAGGACCTGCCGGTCCTCCCTTTTTTTGCGTGCATCAGGAGGTGCTCCATGCCCTACGATTTTCTCGCCTGCCCCGCCTGCGGGCACAAGGTCAAGTCCTACCGCAACCCGTTTCCCACCGTGGACGTGATTATCGAACTTACCGAGGGCGTCGTACTGATCGAGCGCAAAAACGAGCCGTTCGGCTGGGCGATTCCGGGCGGGTTCGTCGACTACGGCGAGTCGCTGGAAAATGCGGCGGCGAGGGAAAGCAGGGAAGAAACGGGGCTTGAAATCTCGGATCTCAGGCTCTTGGGGTGTTATTCCGATCCGGCGCGCGACGAACGCGGCCACAACATCTCGACGGTGTACGTGGCCAAGGCGCACGGCACTCCCCGGGCGGGCGACGACGCGGCGGGACTGGCGGTCTTCCCGCTGGACGCGCTGCCGCAGCCGCTGTGCTTCGACCACGGACAGATTCTGGCGGATTACCGGAAAAGAAAAGGGGCAGGGACGATTTAAGCGAAGAAACGCAGCTCCGGCTCCGCCGGGATGAGCCCCATCTCGAAGGCATGCCGGAAGAAGCAGCGCACGCCGTCGAGGTGAGCGGGGGTGAGTTCGTAGGAGATGGTCTGCCAGTAATCCACCAGGGCATCTACCCCCAGCCATTCCCGCTCGCTGCACGAGGCGGCAATTTCGGGATAGGTGGCGCAGGCAAGCTTCTTGGCGGCGATCAGGTCACGGGCCAGCGCCGCCATTTCCTCTTTTTTTGCGGCTGAGGTGTCCCGACGGGCAATCCAGAGGGCAAACACGAACGGCAAACCGGTAAACTCCTGCCACAGCTCGCCCAGGTCGTAATAACGGTAGCACCCCTCCTCCACGGCCTTTAACGCCGCATCCCCTATCAAAAGCACCCCGGGATACTGTTTAAGCGCCTCGCCGATGGGAAGCGTGGTGCGCTCGAAGTGGTTTCCGAAGCCGTACTTCCTGGCGAGCAGGATCTTCAACAGGTTGACGGAGGTATCCGATTCCGCGGTAAGGCCGATGGAGCAGCCTCCCAACTCCTCGACCGGCTGCCGAGAGAACAAAAGCACGCTCTTCACCGCTCCCTCCGCGCTGATGGAAAGTTCCGGCAACAGGCAGTACTTTTCAAAGGCAAGCGCGTATTCGATGGAGGAGGAAGGGCTGACGTCGATGGCACCCTCGCGCAGCATGGCGTTCAGCCGTGCCGGCACGCCTCCCACGAAGTTGTATCCGGAGCAGTCGAAATGGGAGGCCAGGGCGGAAAATATGGGGGTGCAGTTGGCGTACTCTATGTGGCCGATGTTGAGTGTCATCGAGATGGGACCTTTACTGATGCCGCAGGCATCGAAGTACCCGCAGGGTCGGCACGCCGTGTCCACGCGCGTGGGCACAGGGCGCCCACCCTGCGGGGTGAGTCCTGCGGCAATCTTTAAGGAAAAGCTTCAGTCGGCGACGGCTACGTAGTCTTCGTACAGCTCGGCGGACATGAGGAGGTTCATCTCCTCGGGGTCCGCCATCTCGATGACCACCAGCCAGCCGCCGTCGTAGGGATCGTCGTTTATGAACTCGGGCGTGCTGGTGAGCTCGGAGTTCACCTCCAGCACGGTGCCGGAAAGCGGGGCGTACAGTTCGGCCACCGTCTTCCTGGCCTCGACGGAGCCGAAGGAATCGTCCTGTTCGAGATCGTCGCCGGCCTCGGGGAGTTCGACCACGGTGACGATCCCCAACTCCGTCTGCGCGAAGTCGGTGATGCCTATCACCGCCCTGTCCCCCTCGGTCCTGACCCAGAGATGTTCTTTGCTGTACTTGAGCTCTTCCGGAAAGTCCATAGCTTACTCCAGTACCAGCCTCTCGATGAAGCCGGTGTCTATGTTACCTTCGATGAAGTCCTTGTTGGCCATGATGCGTTTGTGAAACGGTATGGTGGTCTTGATGCCGTCGACGATGTATTCGTCGAGCGCCCGCGCCATGCGCCTGATGGCCTCCTCGCGCGTGTCGGCGTGCACGATCAGCTTGGCGATCAGCGAGTCGTAGTGCGGCAGCACCGTGTAGTTCGTGTAGACGAAGGAGTCGACCCTGACCCCCAGGCCGCCCGGGGTGTGGTAGTCGGTGATCTTGCCGGGGGACGGGGTGAATTTCACCGAGTCTTCGGCGTTGATCCGGCACTCGATGGCGTGCCCTCTGATCTTTATATCGTCCTGTGTGTAGCGTAACTTTAGCCCATAAGCGGAACGAATCTGTTCTTTCACGACGTCGACGCCGGTCACCATCTCGGTCACCGGGTGCTCGACCTGCACGCGGGTGTTCATCTCCATGAAGAAGAAGTCGTTGTTCTTGTCGACCAGAAACTCCATGGTGCCGACGGAGTTGTAGTTCACCGCCTTGGCGGCGGCCACCGCGGCCTCGCCCATGCGCTTGCGCAGCTCGGGGGTGGTGACGGTGGAGGGTGCTTCCTCGATCACCTTCTGGTGACGGCGCTGGATGGAGCAGTCGCGCTCGCCCAAGTGGATGACGTTGCCGTGCTTATCGGCCAGGATCTGGATCTCGACGTGGCGCGGGCTTTCGCAGTAGCGCTCGATGTAGACCTCGGGGTTGCCGAAGCCGCTCTGCGCCTCGGCCCGCGCTGTGGCGAAGGCGTTGGGAAGGGCTGCCGGCGAGTGCACGATCTTCATGCCGCGACCGCCGCCGCCGGCGGTGGCCTTGATGATCACCGGGAAGCCGATCTCCTTGGCGACCCTTATGGCGTCCGCCACGTCGTGCACCCCTTCCTTGGTGCCGGGGAGGATCGGCACGCCGACCTTGATCACGGCCTGGCGGGCGCTGATCTTGTCCCCCATGATGCGCATGCTCTCGGCGGAGGGTCCGATGAAGGTGATGCCGCAGTTCTCGCAGATCTCGGCGAAGGTGGAGTTTTCGGAGAGAAAGCCGTAACCGGGATGGATCGCCTCGGCGTCGGTAAGCTCGGCCGCCGAGATGATGGCGTTGATGTTTAAGTAGCTTGAGAGGCTCGGGGCCGGTCCGATGCAGACGCTCTCGTCGGCAAGCTTCACGTGCAGCGACTCCGCGTCGGGCTTGGAGTAGACGGCAACCGTCTTGATCCCCATCTCCTTGCAGGCCCTGATGATACGGAGGGCGATCTCCCCCCGGTTGGCGATGAGCACTTTATGGAACATGTATAAAATCTCCTTGGGCTTAAGGGCTAACGGCAAAAGGCTAAAGGTGAGGTAGACAGCCTTTCCCTTTAGCCCTGAGCCTTATGCCTGACGCCTGATTCCTACAGCTTCTCGACCACGAACAGATCGTCGCCGTATTCCACCGGTTCGGCGTTCTGCTTGCAGATCTTGACGATCTTGCAGCGGAATTCCGCCTCGATCTCGTTCATGAGCTTCATCGCCTCGACGATGCAGAGCACCTCGCCCTTCTCCACCACCTGCCCTACTTCCACGTAGGAGGCGGCGTCGGGGGCCGGGGCGCGGTAGAAGGTGCCGACGATGGGGGAAGTGATCAGGTCGCCCTGCTCGGCTGCGGGAGCGGCGGGGGAAGCGGCCGGCGCGGCGGCTGCGGGAGCGGCTACGGGGGCGGGGGCGGCGTACTGGAACGGGACCTGCTGCATCTGGTATTGGGGAGCGGCGGTGCCGCGCTTGATGACGATCTTGTCGTCGGCGTTTTCGAGCTCGAATTCGGTGATGTCGGTTTCCGTCACCATCTTGATCAGGGTCTTCAGGTCTTTTATATCCACTTCGTGCCTCTCCTTTTCAATTGCATGTTTAGTAGTACGGATTTACCACTTTTCCGCGGGTGGGCCGCCTTCAGCCGAGAAGGGGCGCCCACGGTGTGAGCGGGAAATTGCCGTAGTACTGCAATGTTGCGAACTATAAGATCTTCAGCTCTTTGGGAACCCGCGTGATCCGGCGGGCGCGTCCCCCCTCCAAAACCACCGTGTCCTCTATCCTGACACCGCCCCAATCCGGGATGTAGATCCCCGGCTCGACGGTGAAGACCATCCCCTCCTCAAGCAGCGTGCTGCTCCTGGGGGAGACGGTCGGATGTTCGTGTATGTCGATGCCGACGCCGTGCCCCAGGCCGTGCCCGAAGTAGTGGCCGTACCCCTTTTTGACGATGTGGGTGCGGGCCACGGAGTCGAGTTCCTTGAGCGCCATGCCGGGCCTGGCCGCATCAATGGCGAGCGTTTGCGCGGCAAGCACCGTTTCGTAGACCTCGCGCTGCTTGTCGTCGGGCTCCCCCAGGCAGACGGTGACCGTCTCGTCCGAGCAGTAGCCGCGGCAGATGGCGCCGTAGTCGATCGTCACCAGCTCGCCCGCGCGCAGCTCCTTCTCGGAGGCGCGTCCGTGCGGCAGTGCGCCGCGCTCGCCGGAGGCGACGATGAAATCGAAGGACTTCCCTTCCGCCCCCTCTTCCCGCATGGCCACTTCCAGCGCCCAGGCGACGTCGCACTCGCGGGCACCGGGGCGCACCCGGTCGAGGATCTTCAAAAGCGCGCGGGAGGCCATGCCGGCCACCGCTTCCAGAATCGCCAGCTCGCCGGCGTCCTTCACCGTCCGCAGGGCGCCGAATTCCACGTCCGTCGGCACGAACTCGGCGCCGGGGAGCTTGCCGCAAAGCTCCTGCCAGGTCGCAACCGACATCGAGCCCGCCTCGAAAGCAACCTTGGCCGCCCCGCTTTCCTTGAGGAGCGTGACCAGGGACTCCAGCTTGTTGGAGAACTCTACGACGTTTGCGCCCGAGACTTCGTCGGCAGCCTGTGAGGTGTAGCGCGAATCGGTGAGGAACCACCCATCGTTTGGCGAGAGAACCAGCAGCGCCTCGCTGCCGGTAAAGCCTGTAAGGTACCTGATGTTGCTGAGGTTAGTAACCAGCAGCAGGTCGCAGCCGACCCGCTCCAGGCACTGCCTGGCGGCAAAGTTTCTGTTTTTTACCATAGACCCGCCCCGATGACAATCATTTTCCGCCGCTTCATTAGAGGGTCTCCCCCCGGAAACCGGCGTCGGTTATGGCCGCTCGGCAAGCGGCACGCCACGGTCGCTACTGCAATACGGCCCTGAGGCGCGGCGCCTCGCGCTTCAGTAGATAGCGCCCCTTCCCCAGGTTTCCCCCCTCCCCCATCACCAGCGCGACGAAGAGGTCGTCGTCCAGACCGCGCACCAGAACGCTCAGGCGCTCGGCTACGATGGCGACCTCTTCCAGTTCCCCGGTCTTCAGCACCCCCACAGTCCGCTTGATCTCCTTGAGCACCGAAGCGTACTCGACGGCGAGCGATGGCACGTCGAAGGCGGCGGACTCGTTCAGGCACTCGTCGATGGCGATGCCGTCGTAGCCCATGACCACCGCGCCGAGACAGCCGCACTCCTCGACGATGCCGCGCAGGATCTCCTTAAGCGCCATGTCTGCGCACCCCGATGTTCACCAGCCAGGACTCAAGCTCGGCCTCCAACGCGGACGACGCCACGGGCTCCCTGCCCCGCAGGGGAAGGGTCGGGGAGGGGGAAGGCTGCGGCACCTGGCGAGAGGGGGAAATCCGGGGGGAGGAGTCGGTGCTCGTCGGCTCCGCCTGCGTGGCGAGGCGGGTGCGCAGCTCGGCCGCCTTCAAGCGATAGCTCTGGTTCTCGGGCTGGCCGATCAGCAACTCTTCGTACACCGCCAAGGCACGGTCCAGGAACCCCTGGGAGACGTAGAGTTCCGCCATGGTGGCGGTAACGTGCAGGCTGCGCACGGCGGCGCCGGCGGCGGGTGCGGCAGCTGGCATGACAACCTCCGGCTCCGGCTCGTCCAGGTCCCAGAACTCGTCGTCTTCCAGGTCGTCCAGCGCTTGCGGCTCCACAAGGTCCGCCTCGGCAGGCTCCTCCTCGATTTCCTCGAGCACGTCGATCTCTTCCTCGTCGATTACTTCGAGGTCTTCGAACAGTTCCTCTTCCTCGTCGAAAGCGACCATCTCCGGCGACGCTTCCACCGGTCCCAAGGTACGCAGCAAAAGCGCGCTCTCCACGTCCTCGGGAGTCTGCCTGAGCACCTGGTTCAGCGCACGCCGCGCCAGCGCCGTTTCGCCGGCATCCGCGTAGAGTCGCCCCAGGATCTTCTGGGCGCGCAGATCGTCCGGCTTCAGCGCCAGCACCCGCTCCAGCGCGCGCCGCGCCTCGGCGTTCAGCCCCTTGTCGAAGCAGGCAGCCCCCAGTGCCAGGAAACCGCCGTAATAGTCGGGATGCAGGCGGCTTCCTTTCTCCGCCGTGGAGATGGCGTCGTCGAGCAGGCCGATCCTGCGGTAGAGTTCGGAAAGCGCGGCAAAGCAACGGGACCCGGGGTCTGCCGCCAGCATGTCCTCAAAGCGCTGAATGTCCGTCCAGAACGAGCTGGCGTCCTCGGCCATGTCAGGCTCCTTTGCCTAGAATCGTCAATAACGACGAAAGATCTTTCACCCGCTCCATCCGGTGGTCGCCGATACCGTGATTGCAGATGAAAAGCAGTCCCTTGTCGCGCACCTTCTTGTCGTGGGAAAGCGCCTCGACGTAGGCCCGGGCAGGGAAGTCGGGGAGTTCCTTGGGGAGCCCCAAAAGGTCGACGAGAGCTATGACGCGGTCACGGTCGGCGTCGCTGCAGAAGCCGAAGGAGCGCGAGATGCGGGCGGCCTGCACCATGCCGATGGCCACCGCCTCGCCGTGCAGGTAGCGCGAGTAGCCGGTGAGGGTCTCGACCGCGTGGCCGAGCGAGTGGCCGTAGTTCAGCACCGCGCGCAGTCCCCCTTCCCGCTCGTCGGTTTCCACCACCCGCGCCTTGATGGCGCAGGAACGGCCGACGGCGTGGATCAGGGCCTGCTTGTCGCGGGCCAGAAGCGCCCGGGCGTTTTCTTCCAGGAAGGCGAAGAAGCCGGCATCGAGCACGGCGCCGTACTTGACGATCTCGCCGATGCCGCTTAAGTATTCGCGCTCCGGCAGTGTGTCGAGGGCGTCCACGTCGATCAGCACGGTGCGGGGCTGGTAGAAGGCGCCGATCATGTTCTTCCCTTTGGGGTGGTTGATGCCGGTCTTGCCGCCGACGCTGGAATCGACCTGGGACAAAAGCGTGGTGGGGAGTTGCACGAAGGGGATGCCGCGCAGGTAGGTAGCCGCCGCATAGCCCGCCATGTCGCCGATGACGCCGCCGCCAAGGGCGACGATGAAGGAGCCGCGGTCGAGCGAGGCGTCCATCAGGGCGTCGTAGATCAGGTTCAGGGTAGCACCGTTCTTGTAGCTCTCGCCGTCCGGCAGCACCACCGGGAGCACCCGGAAGCCTGCGGCCTTGAGCGACTCGCTGACCCGGTCCAGATAAAGGGGCGCCACGGTGGTATTGGAGACCACTGCGGCAGTTCCGGCGAGGCCGACTTCCTTGCATACCGGGCCGACGGCATCGAGGATGCCGGTGGAAATGGTTATGTCGTAGCTTCGCTCGCCAAGCTCCACCCTGATTGTTTCTGCTGTCACAGGCACTCCTCATTACGGCAAAAATCAACTGCAGGGATCATCTTTCCATCCCTGCTAAAGCTTTTAAAACTGCTTGAGATATTCGAGATACGAGGCGTAGTTCCTCTCGGTCTCGCCGACGGAATCGCCGCCGAACTTCTCCATGAAGGCGGACGCCAGCTCGATCGCCACCACCGCTTCGGCAACGACCGAAGCCGCCGGCACGGCGCAGACGTCGGAGCGCTCCACCGTCGCCTCGAACGGCTGCTTGGTCAGCATGTCGACCGAGCGCAGCGGCGTGTAGAGGGTCGGAATCGGCTTCATGGCGCCCCGCACCACGATCTCCTCGCCGTTAGTCATTCCCCCCTCCAGGCCGCCGGCGTTGTTACTGACACGGTAGAAGCCGGTCTGCGCGCCGTCTGCCACCCGCTTGGCGTCGAAGAAGATCTCGTCGTGGACCTGCGAGCCGGGCCTTCGGGCGGCCTCGAAGCCAAGGCCGATCTCCACCCCCTTGAAGGCCTGGATGCTCATCACCGCGGCGGCCAGCCGGGCATCGAGCCTGCGGTCCCACTGCACGTGACTCCCCAGGCCGATCGGCGCCCCGGTCACCCTCACTTCGACGACGCCGCCCAAGGAATCGCCGGCGGTCTTGGCGCGGTCGATGGCGGCGATCATCTCTTTTTCCGCTTGCGCGTCGTAGGTGTACATCTGCGAGGCGGTCACCCTCTCCTTAAGCTCGCTTGCGCCCAGTTGGGGCCGGGTCGCCTTGACCCCGCAGAGCTCGACCACGCAGCCGGCGACCGTCATGCCGAAGCGGGCGAGGTAGGCCTTGGCCACGCCGCCTACCGCGACCCTGACGGCGGTCTCTCTCGCGCTGGAGCGCTCCAGGATGTTGCGCACGTCGTCGTGATCGTACTTCATGGCGCCGGGGAGATCGGCGTGCCCGGGACGCGCACGGGTCACCCGGATGCTTTCGTCGCGGTGTTCCGCATTAGGCGACATCCGCTTGTCCCAGTTCACCCAGTCTGAATTCTCGACCACGAGCGTTATGGGGGAGCCCATGGTCTCGCCCCAGCGTACGCCCGACTGGATGCGCACCCGGTCGGTCTCGATCTTCATCCGGCCGCCGCGGCCGTAGCCCCCCTGGCGGCGGGCCAGGTCGACGTTCAATTCGCTCTCGGTAAGTTGCAAGCCCGACGGGATTCCCTCCACGATGGCGGTCAACTGCGGACCGTGGGATTCACCGGCGGTTAGATATCTGAACATGCCCTCTCCTTCTACTGAATATTTCCCTACTCGGCTAAGACCGAGTCAGGTCGATGATTACGTACGACAACGTTCTCGTACAGAGCTTCCAGCGGTACCGAAAAGCCGATGCTGGCAAACTCCACGATATCGCCGGAACCGTACGGATAGAGAACCCAGTGTCCCGAAGTTTCATCCAGACGGAAACAGTCGACGCTCATCGTGTCAGGATCTATCAAGACATATTCCCGCAACGACTCGAGCTTCCGATAAAACGAAAACCTGTTGCCACGATCGAAAGCAGCCGTACTGTCCGACAATACCTCTACGATCAAAGACGGGAAGCGCTTGAAATATTCGGTGTCGCGATCTCTCTCGTCACAGGTGACCACAACGTCCGGATAAAAGAAGGCATTTGCCTGTTCCACGGATATCTTGATGTCGGCCAGATAGAGTCTGCATGGACCGCCCCGAAGATGGCCGTGTAACGAGGCAAAGAGATTACCCGCTACCGTAACGTGTGCGTCCTTGGCCCCGGCGAGAGCAAAGACTTCGCCGTTTAAATATTCGTGTTTGACGTCGGAGCCTTTTTCCCACTCAAGATAGTGTTCCGGCGAGAAGTAAACCGACTCGGTCGCTAACGGCATAGTATCGCCTCCCGGAAGCGGTCTAAGCAAAATTCATTCGCTACTCGGCGAAGACCGGGCCAAGGTCGATGGTCACTGCGCCCAGCAGTGGCACTGCAATTTTATCCTCTTGCGAATACACGGACGGTCTTCCGTACTGGCTGTTTTCGCCAAGGGTAAAAACCATCACTATCTTTTCTGCGGGATACACGATCCAGTACTCTTTGACCCCGGCTTTTTCATAAAGAGCAAATTTTATCTTCTGGTCCATCGTCCCGGAAGATGGCGAAACGATTTCCACTACAAGATCTGGCGCCCCCTTGCAGCCCCTTTCGTCAAGCTTGGAGCTGTCACGGACCACGAGCAGATCGGGCTGCACAACAGTGTCCGTGTCCTGGTCCGTTGCCGTCTCGTTGGCAAGCCGAACATCGAAGGGCGCGCAATAGACCTTACAGGCTTGACCCGCCAATTGTTGATGAAACGATGAGACCAAGCACACCAAAATGCCCTGGTGTATCCTGGAAGGACCCGGCGTCATGGCAAATGCCTCCCCGTAGATGAGCTCCCACCTCTCCTCTTCCGGCCAGGTGAGGTAATCGGCATAGGTGAATTTTCCATTTGTCAGTTCCGCAGGATGTCCCATATCCACCTCGACTGTCCCTTCGCCAGGTTCCAGCTCTCGTCCTGGCCCCGTCCGCCTGTCATCCCCTGAGCATAGCGAAGGATCTGCTTCGGCCTTGCCAAGGACGAATACTAACAACAATTTCACATGCAGGCAAAAGAATTCCTCGTGCCAATTGCCCGCTTCATAAAGGAAAGCCAAGCGGAGGGTTTCCGCCTGGCTTTCCAGGGTACGACTCGGCTACGTTTCGAAAGCGCTTACAGCAGTTCCACCTTCACGACGGGTTTCCATGAAAGATCTTCAGGCCGGGCAAAAAGTCTCCTGCCGAGGCGGAAGAGACCGAAGACCGGCAACAGCACGAGCGACAGCGGGTACTTGACGGCGAAGATCAGCGGGGTCAGCGCCCAGCGGGTCAGCAGCCGCAGCACGTCGTGACGCGCGATGAAGTCGGCGATCGGCGGGCTGTACCGGTAGTAGAACCGGACGAAGGCGGTGCCGGGAACGCTCTTCAAAAGCACGTTGTCGCGGAAGTGCCTGAGCACCACGACCTGCGGGTCGAGGTAGCTGCCGTAGGCCGCGGTCGCGATGAAGCAGCCGCTCTTGCCGCCGCCGGAGGTGGGAGGAGCCGTGTTGGTCGGCGCCGTTCCGGCCAGGACGTTAAGGGAGAGAGCGACGCTTTGGGTGGCGCCTGCGGCATCCGTCGCAGTAACGGTGAAAGTCTGCCCGGTCACGGCGGTGGTGGGTTGACCAGAGAGCAGCACCCCCCCTACCGCACCGCTCAAGGAAAGGCCTGCAGGAAGAGAACCTGCGGTTAGCGACCAGTCAATTGTCAGGGTACCGCCGGTGTGGGTGATCAACTGACTGTAGGTAGCATACTGCGTGGCATCGGGGAGCGCCAAAGTCGTGATCGCCAAAGGAGCGTTGATCACGATCGACAGGGCCTTGGAGACGGTGAGCGTGGCCGAGGTATTGTCGGTCGCAGTGACGGTGAAATTGTAGGTCGCCGCGGTGGTCGGCGTTCCGGAGATGACGCCGGTGGCGGCAGCCAGGGAGAGGCCGACCGGCAGGGAACCGCTGGTGACCGACCAATTAAAGCCGCTGCCGCTGCCGCCGGTGGCTACCAGGGTTTGGCTGTAGCCGGCAGCGCCCTGGGTCCACGCGGCGAGTGAACCCGTGGTGATGCTGGTCGGAGCGCTTACCGTGGTGGAATAGGTCGTGGTGGTGGAACCGAGACTGCTGTCCAGCAGTTTGAGGGTGTACGTGAAGGTGCCGAGTTCGGTCGGCGTACCGGCGAGCACGCCTGTGTTCGGGCTCAGGTTGAGACCGGTCGGGGTGGCACCCGCGTTGACGCTCCAGGTGTAGGGAGGCGTACCGCCGCTGCCGGCGAAGGTATAGGTGAATGCCTGCCCTTCAAAGGCATTGAGCGGCGCAGTGGCGCCGGTGGTCGGCGTGGTGATGCTCAAAAGCGGGTTAACCGTCAGACTCAGGTTGCTGACAACCGAGGCCTTCCCGGTCGAATCGGTGGCCGTGATGGAGAAGTTCGAAGAGGTGGCCTGCGATGGCGTACCGGAAATGATCCCCGTACCGCTGTCAAAGGAGAGGCCGGGGGGGAGCGAACCGGTAAGTTGCCAGGTAATCGGTGCCGTGCCGCCCGCCATCAAAAGTTGCTGTTGGTACGGCGTGTTCAGCACCGCCAGCGGCAGACTGGTGGTGATGATGGAAGGAGCCGGGTTGATGGTGAGGCTCAAGTTCTTGGTTACGGAAACGCCGTTGGCATCCTTCAGTGTCACGGCCACCGTGAACGCACCCGCTACCGAAGGCGTGCCGGTTATCGCTCCGGTACCGGAGTTGATGGACAACCCGGTCGGCAGCGCGCCGACACCGGCAGCCGGTGCAGACCAGGTAACCGGGAGGGCCGGACTCCCGGTGAAGATGGGCGTGTCGCTATACCCTGCAGAGTTCTGACTCCAGGTCTGCAACGACGTGTTGGTAATTCCGAGCAGCCCGACATTGAGAGTAAACGTCCTGGGTGTGGTCGTCGGCGTGGCGTTGCTGTCGGTAACCGACACGGTGACCGAGTAGGTTCCGGCGGTCAACGGCCCGGTCTGGGTCAGCACACCGGTCTTGGAGTTCACGCTCAACCCTGCCGGGAGGTTCACACCCGCCCAGGTGTAGGGATTGACGCCGCCGGAGGCGGCAAGGGTGGCTATGATCCCCGGATAGGAACCGAGGGTGGGGGTAGTATCCTGTAGCCCGGTAGTCGTGACGATAAGCGGGTTGATGCCGGTGCCGGCCCCGCTGAAATACAGTACCGCCTGGCCGCCATTGGAATTCAGCGTCAGCTTGTAGTTGTTGCCGCTGTTGCCGCCATAGGCGCCGGCCGCCGTAGGTGCGAACTCCACCGTGATATCGTAGGCGGTTCCGGGGTTTACGGAGGTGGGCGCGGGGGTCTTTAGCGAGAACGGCGCATCGGGCAAGGTGACGGAATTGATGAGTAGCGGGCTGTTGCCGTCGTTTCTGATCCGGATCTGAATGTCGTTTACGCTCCCGGTCTGTACGTTGCCGAAATCGAGGGCGCCGGTCAATAGCGGGTTGTCGCTGGCGTCGGTGATGACCAACTGCGGAGAGGTGGAGAATTCGATCATTTGCCCCCAGACGTCGGAATAGCTCAGATTGCGGCCGTCCTTCCAAACGACGAAGAACTTCCTGAAGTTGACGTCGCCGAAGGCCACCGCCGGGGCCAATTGGTTGCCGGGAGCGACGGTAACGATGGAGTTGCCGCCTGAGAGGTTCCCCTGGGGATCTATGAACTGGCTGTAAATGTCGATGTTGCTAATGTTTGCGCTCTGGTTTCGGGCATCTTCCCAGGCCACGAAAAAACGCTCGTTGACGTTGTCGAAAGACACGACAGGGGAAGTCTGATCACCTGTGGCAGGCACGATGTCGCCATTCGCATTCCTCTGGACGGAGATGGTAACCGGTTTACCATACAAGGCATAACCTGATAGGTCGAGCAACTGTCCCTGGATGTCCTTTCCAGCATTGGCAACTCCGCTGTCCTCCTCCCAGGCGATCAGCATCCGATTGGTGTTCGGATCCACCGCTAACGCAGGGTTAGTAGCAACGGTACCGAAGGAGAGGTACTGCACCAGGCCAAGCCCCTGGTCACGGACGAGCTGAATCTGGGGGGAAAGAACAGCGGGTTGGTTGGGCGGCAACGAAAAGGTAGCACTCAGGTAGGTTGCCGTTACCGTAGCAGGAGTGGTGCTGGTATCGGTGGTCAGCGTGTAGCTTATCGTCAATTTAACCGTATTGGTAGTACCGCTCCAGGCGGTGAAGGTCTCGCCGGATATGGGGCTGTAGGCGAGCTTGGGGTGCGCCTCGTTGAGCTGCACGCTCCAGGTTTCAGTGATGGTCCCGATACCGTCGTCGGCATAATCGCCGTTCGATATGGATTCCGAAACGTTGGTAAGAGTAGACGCAATGGGAGCAGCGGCGACGGGATCGATGTCGATTCTGCGCACGAGGTTGTTGTCGGCGTACTTCGCAGGTACATGGGTGACGGTACCATAGGCATTGCCGGCCCCAGCAGCCTTGTAAATCTTGTTGTTGCGGGCGTTGAAGGAGGAACTGTCGAAGTCCGTGGTTTCCACCCAGGCGACGGTGAAGTGCCCGGTGACCGCGTTGTAGATCAGGTCCGGGTCGCTTTGGCCTATGTATTGAATCGCAGCCGGGTTCGCGTTACTGTAGTAGTCGGTGAGAATCTGGAAGTTGCCGTTGACAGCTGCGCCGGTGTCGTCGAGAAACTGGCCGTAGAGCTGGCTGAAGCCCGAGCGCGAGTCGGTCCAGACGACCAGGTACCGGCTTTTGGTATGGTCGGCCGAGTTGGGATAAAAGGCGATCTTGGGCTGGGTGGCACTCCCGGTCAGGTTACCTGAAATCTTGAAATCCTGCGGGGATGGCACCGCGGTGGTGACGTTGCCGGGCTGGCCCTGGCCCGGGGTGTCCACCCCGGTAACGATGTTGCCGTAGATCTGCGTGCCGGAGGCGTTCCTGCTGTCCACCCAGACGGTGAGGTACTTGTTGTGGTTCACCGAGTCGTAGGCGACGGCGGGCTGAGACTGGTCGAAGGCGCTGGTGGAGACCTGGAGATCGTTCGTCAGCACCTTACCGACCTTCTTCCCCGTTACCGGCTCGGAAGCGGCGTCGGGTTGCCTGCTTCCGGAGCAACTGAGCAGAGCCGCACAGAAGAAAAGCAGCAGAGTCCAGAGGATTTTTCTGTTGTGATTCATTTTTTACCTCGTGCGATGGAAGCTGTGTTGCCAGCACGACTGGTGCCGACTGCGTCAGCAGACCCGGAGGCTGCGGTCACTCTGCCGGGGGCAGCCGATCTTAACCCTGCCGGAGACGAATTCAAAGAGGCTGCACCTCACGGCAGGTTGGAAAACTCCACCGGCACCGTGGTGGTAATGGCTGCGTTCGTACCGCTCTGCTCGGTACCGGCGACCGTGATGGTGGCATAGTAGGTGAAGCTCGCGGCGGTGCACGAATGAAGCGTCGGGTTGGCTGCCAGCGAGCTTCTGATGTTCAGTGTCGACAGGGGGATGGTGGCAGTGGCGGTGCCGCCAGCGGTGACCGTTGTTCCGACGAATCCGGAGATCACGTCCGCTATCGGCGGATAGGCGCTGCTGGCAGGGGTGAACGTGACCGTGTAGCCGTTCAACGAGACCGACTGCGGGGTGATGGTCGTGGTGGTGGTCGTGTTTCCGCTTCCCTGCGAGGGAGTAGGGTACACGGTAGAGGTGAAAGTCACCGTGGCGGGCGTGTCGTCGGTAGTGATCTGCCCCCCGGACAGCACACCGTTGCTGCAGGCGTTCCCCGGCAGCACCTTGGATACGAACGGGCTGGGGGTGGCGGCCATGGTGACCTCGACCGTTTTGAACTCCGCGACGCTGCTCCCCGGGCTGGACCCGCCACAGGAGGAAATCACCAGTCCAGTGAGGCAGAGCAAGGCTTTGACAATGATGCTGCGCTTCATGCGAATCTCCTTAAAGCACGACTTTAGGCGTAATGAAAATGAGCAGTTCCGTCTTGGTCTTTTGTTTCGAATTGGATTTGAACAACCAGCCCAGAAGCGGGATGTCGGACAGGAAAGGGATGCCGGTATCGGTATCTGTATCGTTGTCCACGTAGATACCGCCGATGACTGTGGTCTCGCCGTTGGCCACCACCAGTTCGGTGGTCGCCTCCTTCTTGTTGATGGGTGGAGGCGAACCGGTGCCCGGCGAGTTGTTGCTCGCCTTGATCTTCATGCTGACGGCCCCGTCGGGAGTGATGTGCGGCGTCACCTCCAGGGTCAGCGCGGCCTCCACGAACTGGGTCTGGGTCCCCTCTGCAGAGGTCGTCTGGTAGGGAATCGACTGCCCTTGGGAGATCTTGGCCGCCTTGTTGTTGAGGGTAACCACCTTGGGAGTGGAGATGATCTTCACCTGCCCTATGGTGGAGGACGCCGCAAGCCGCATGTCCAGCTGGATGTTGCTGGTCAGTTTGCCGAAGGACATCCCCATGCCGAGACCGCCGCTGCCGGTGTTGGTCGGTCCGGTGGTCGACACCACCCCGCCGAACGCAGTGTCGACGGAGTTGATGCCTGCCAGGGAGGCGGTGCCGTCCTTGTAGTGCAGCTCCCATTGGATGCCGAGATCGCGGGTGAAGGTGGAGGTCGCCTCGACGATGCGCGCCTCGATCATCACCTGCTTTTCCGGGGTGTCTAGCATCTTCAAAAGCTTGCGCATGTCGTCGATGCGGGGTTGGATGTCCTTGACGACCACCTTGCTGGTGCGCTCGTCTTTGTCGATGGTGCCGCGTTCGCTTCTCAGTTTATCGAAATGACCGGCGATATCGCCCACCGACGCGTAGTTGACCTCAAAGACTTCAGTGTGCATCTCCATGCCACTTTCTGCAGCCTTCTTGGACGCCCGCTCCTCCTCGGCCAGGGTCTGGATTTTTCCCTTGGGCTTGATCTGCACGATATTCCCTTCTTGCACCATATCGAGCCCCTTCGCATCAAGGATTACACGGAGCGCCTGATCCCATGGCACGTTCACCAGCTTGATGCTGATGGTGCCGCCGACGTCGTCGGAGATCAGGAAGTTCAGATGGCTTACCTCGGCGATCAGCTGAAAGATCTTGCGGACGTCGGCGTCGGAGAACTCGAGCGTCACCCGGCGACCGGTGTAGACCTTCTTGCCGGGGAGTTTCTCGGAGGCCGGTATCGGCATCTCGGTCATCTGCGACTCGGCGGGCCGCGCCTGCGGCTGCAGTTCCTCGGCGGCAGGTGCCGGTGCGGCCTCGGCGACGGCAGGTGGCGGCGGGAGCTGCGGAGTAGAGAGCGGACCGGGGTTCACCACGTCCAGCACCAAGAGATCGCCGCTTCGCTTCACGGTGAAGGGGGGATTGCCGTGCGTCCGGATCAGGAGCTTGGCCACGTACTCGCCTTTCGCCTTCACCTGGTAGGGGGTCACGGCGAGGACCGGAGAGCCGAATTTGCTGGTGTCGATGTCACGCTGCAGGACCTTCGGGATCTGGCAGCGGTTGATGGAAAGCGACAACCCTTGCGGCCCGTAGCTCGGCTGGCCCGCCTCGCAGGAGCCGTACAGTTTCAGGGTGATCCGGGAGACCCCGTCGACGACCTTGAAGTCGACGGCGTCGAGCACCCCCCTTTCGTGCCGTTTCGGAGGCACTTCGACCTTCACCTCGGACGGGGACGGCACCGGTACGGCAACCGCGGTGGGGACGGCCGGTGCGGCAGGTACCACGGGAGCCCCGGCTGCGGCCGCCGAAGACACGGCCTTTTCCGGAGCGGCGGCGGGGACGGCCGGCTGCTCGGCAGCAGCCTCGGCGGCTGCTGCTGCCGGTGCTGCTGGCGAAGCGGGAGCAGGTGCGGCTTCCGCGACGGTCGGAGCCGGAGGCGGCACGATGGTGCGCGCCTCGGCGGGAGCGGCTGTCTTGAAGCGCACCTTCACGCCGAGGTCGCTCTTGACCACCTCGTACGGCGGCAGCGTCTCGCCCGAGGCGTCCAAAACCACCCGCACCTTGTCGGCAGTGGAGCCGATTCGCAGATTGGCGACGCCGAAGGCGCCTACGGGCATGACCTTCTCGGGGATGGCGTTCTTCACGCCGAAGACGTCGACCACGATGCGGTCGGGCTTGGTGAGTTTGAAGGAGTTGAAGGTCTGCACGCCGCCGGCGATGGAAAGCTCCAGGCCGTCGCACGCCTGCAGCACGGCGTTCAGCTTCCGCCCCGGGCCGGCACTCCCCGCCTTGGCGGCTTTGTTCCCGGCGGGCGCCGGTGCCGGCTTGGCGGCCTCTGCGGCAGCACGCGCCGCCGGCTGAGTCGGCCGGGTCGCCGGCTCGCCTGCGGGAGCGGCGGCAACGCCATCTTCCAGCGGCAGGCTCTTCTCCACGATTTTCGAATCGGTAAGCGGCGTCTCTTTTGCCTCTGCCTGCGGGGCTTTCGCCTCCCCTTCGGCAGGCAGCAGCACCACCTCAAGCTTCTTGCGGTCGTCGGGAGCGGTGCCGGCGGTGAAGTCGACGTCCTTGGCCAGCTGTATCTCGGCGCGGGTCAAAACGCCGCCGCCGACCTGCTGGCGGGTCAGTTCCACCTTACGGATGTTGCCCCGGCTCGCCTCCACCGGCTGAGCAGTCGGCCCCGGCACCGCCTGTGAGATGTCGATCACGATCCTGGGCGGCTCTCCGGACTTGTAGGAGGTATAGGTGAACGGCTGGTCGCTCACCAGCTCCACCCGCGAGCCGTCGGGCGACACGGTGACCGACTGCAGCGTCGCGAACTGAGAAGACTCGGCCCGCAGTGGCTCGTTGGCGGCAGTCATTCTCTTGACGCAACCGGATGACACTGCCGACAACGCGAGGAGCGCCACTGTACGACAAAGGATCTTGCCCCGGTTCATTCTCATCAGAAACGCTCCTTACTTGCCCTGTTTCTTGGCCAGCGGAAGGATCACTTTCCTTCTCTTGTAACGGCCGTTGTCTTCCTTGAAACGCTCGACCACCTCCACGGCGGACGAAGTGATCCCGGTGATGCGCCCGTCGTTGCTGCCGATCTCCATCCCCTCGTGGACCACATACCCCTTCCCCGTCGGATCGACCAAAAGCGCGCGGTTTTCCTTCAGGCCGGCTACGATGCCGACTACCCTGAATTTGGCAACCTCGTAGGTCTGGATCGGCAGCAGGTCCGCGTTGTGACGCGTCGCGGCCGTCTGGCCCCCCTTGGGCTGCACGGGGGTCTCCACAACGGGCGCAAACGGCTTGAACGGATCGGTGCGCTGCCTGAAGTCGAGGCTGGCCGGACCGGCGCTCGCGCTGGAGGCCTGTTTTTGTACCGCCGCCTGCGGTTTCGGCACCGGCTTTGAGGACGCGGGTTTCGCGGCCGGCGCCGGCTTGGGCGGTTCCTCTTTGCTGCACCCGGCAAGAAGCGCCACCAGCAGCAGACCGGTGAGGAGCGGGATGCTACTTGGGTTTCTTTTCATCCTTGATCTCTTTCTTCTCGAGAAAACGGAAGGTGGTGGCGAGGCAGTTGACCCGGAGGGCGGTACGGCCGCCGGAAGCCTTGATGTCGGTGACGCTCACGTTGTTGATGTTGACGATGCGCGGCAGTTTCGAGACGCTGACGAAAAACTCGGCCACGTTGTAGAAGGTTCCGGCAACGGCGATGTCCACCGGCACCTCCGCGTAGAAGTCCTTGGGCACCTCGGGTTTGGGCCTGAACAGCAGGAAGTCGAGACCTGCGCCGCGCCCCAGGCTGGAAATGCTGGTCAAAAGGGAGGGGATCTCCTTCTGGTTGGGGAGCTCGGTCAGTGCTGCGTCCAGGTCCTTTTTCAGCTGCTCGAACTCGCTTTTGAAACGCGGCAGGTTGTTGGCGATTGCCCGGTTCTCGTCGATCTGCTTGCGCAGGTCGCCCACCCTCCCCTGCAGGTCGCCCAGCTCTTTCATCCGCGGGCTCAAGAGGCCGTAGAAAATCCCTGCCCCCTCCAGAAGGAGCACCAGTACCAGCAGAATCACCTTCTGCCTGGTCGGCAGCTTGAGAATCTTTTCTACTTGAGGATCCATCTACGGTTTCCGCTCCTTGATCTGGAAGGCCAGATCGAAACGCTTCGCCTTCACGCCGCCGCTCTCGGTCTGCTCGGAGACCTGCAACTCCACGTTGGTGAAGTCGCCGGAGGCCTGCAAGTTCTTCATGAAAATCGCGATCGACTCCTCGCTCAGGGCCATCCCCGAGACGGAGACGCTGTTGCCGGCCTCGGCGTACTTGGTGAGCCAGAGTTTTTCCGGCACCGAGTCGGAAAGTGCTGCCAACCGCGAGGCCGGTCCGCTCTTCGCGTGCCTGAGCTGGTTCAATACGTCGAGCTTTTTCTTCACCTCGGCTTCGAGTTTCTTGAGGTTGTTGATGATGCCGATCTTGGCTTTCAGCGCCTTAAGGTCGTTTTCGGCCGTTTCGATCTCGCTTTTGGCGCTGGAGATCTTGGTGAGCAGCACCCCGTAGACGCTGAGGCCGATCACCAACGCGCCGATGACCGACAGTATCAGGATGGAAAGCTGCTGACGCATGCTTTCCTTCTTCTGTGAAGCCCTTACCGGCAGGAGGTTGATTCTGATCATTTGTCCCCGGCCCTCCGTGTGGCAAGACCGACGGCGATGGCGACCTGCGGACCGATCTCTTCGAGGTACTGCGGCGGGAACTCCTTGTCGGAGGCTACGATCTTGAGGAACGGGTTGAGCAGTTCCACCGGCAAGGTCAGCCTGCGCTGCACGGCCTCCAGCAGCTGAGGGGTTTTGGCCGCACCTCCGCTCAGGTAGATCTTGCCGATCTTCCCTTCGACGGCGGTGGAGTTGTAGAAGTCCAGCGAGCGGCGCACTTCCTGGGCGATGCTGTCGTTGACCCGCTGCAGGATGTCCTTCAGGCGCTCGTCGTCGGACCCGGCCGCGGAGAGCTTCAGTTGCTCGGCCTCCTCGGCGCTCACGCCGAACTGCTTCTGGATCTCCTCGGTGTAGAGGTTGCCCCCCATCTGCACGTCGCGGGTGAAGAGCGAAACGGCTTCGGAGACGACGTTCAAGTTGATGATGCTGGCGCCGATGTTGACCAGCGCCATCACCTCTTTGTGGTCGATCTCGTAGTTCACCTCGTAGGCGTTCTGCATGGCGAAGACGTCCACGTCCATCACCACCAGCTTCAGCCCCGCCTCGGTGAACACCGACTGGTAATCGTTGATGATGTCCTTCTTGCTGGCCACCAAAAGCACGTTCATCTTGGAGGGGTCCTGCTCGTCGGGGGAAAGTATCTGGAAATCGACGTTGACGTCGTTGATGTCGAAGGGGATGTACTGCTCCGCCTCCCACTGGATCTGGTCTTCCAGCTCTTCGACCGGCATCACCGGCAGGGAGATCTTCCTGATGATCACCGAATTGCCGGAGATCGAGCAGGCAACCTCCTTGGTCTTGATCTTGCGGCTGCGGACCAGTTCCTTCACGCTCTCCACGACCGCGGAGCTGTCCATGAGCGTGTTGTCCACGATCGCCTCGGCGTGAAGCGGCACTATGGCGACGTGCACGAGCTGATAACCGTCCTTGACGGCCCTGAGCTGCACGAGCTTCACCGAACTGGAGCCGACGTCTACCCCGAGTATGTCCTTGGCTTTGCCGAAAAGCATCGTCTGGTCTCCGGTCTAGTCCTTAAAGACCTTCTGTTTGTCCGACAGCGAGAAACCGAAGGCCAAGAGCACCTTGCGCTTGGTCTCCATGCGGCAATCCTCGCCCTTCTCGATCCGGTCGATGGTGATCGGCGAAACTCCCGCCAATCGGGCCAGCTCGGCCTTGCTCATCAGACGCTCTTCACGCAGTCTTCTCACGTTGTTCGTTGTCACGGCCATGATTGCACACCACACACGAAACGGATTTTGGCCGATAGTTATCCTCAAAAAGAATAAATGTCAAGAAATTATGTCAAATTATATATAATTATGTGTGATAAGTTCCCGCAGCGCAACGAAACAGGCATTCGACGGTCCTATTCACCAACCCTCGTGTCGGCGATGCGGTCCCGGTGCTGCAGAAGAATCCGGGGCCGCCTCAGTAGGCGTAAAGTACCGAAAGACGCGCCTTTTCGTTCTGCCCGCCCCCGTCCCTCACCCCCTGCACGGCAAGGCTGTACACCCCCGGCACGTGCTGGGGATGGATCACTTCGTCCCGCCCGGAGGTCCCGAGCCCCAGGTCGAGCTGGTCGTTGCCGGAAAGGTCGCTGTTGCCGGGAACCGAATCGACCACCTTGGCCGAGAGGGAGAAACTTGCCTCCTGGTAGCCGTTCAGGCTGAAGAGGATGTCCGGCAATTGCGAGGGATCTGCCGAGCCCTGGACCGGTGTGCAGGCGCCGCCCCAGCCCGCCGTCGGCGTGCTCAGCTTCTGCTGCAGACAGGCATACTGCGGCAATTGCATCCCGAGTTGGGAAAAGTCGCTGACGATACTTGACTGAGCCGAATTCGACTGCAAAAGCCGCGGGATTATCTCCATGGTGAGGAGGTCCACGCCGCCATGCGCTGCCGCGAGGGCCGTTCGATACCGTTTTTGGCTTGCCGTGGTCTTGGTGGCGTTGGTGACCGAATACAAGAGCGCCATGGAGATGACCAGCGCCAGCATGGTCAGCATCAGCGCCGTGACCAAGGCGGCCCCGTGCGAGTTCGACAGCGTGCGCATCGCTACACCTCTTGTCCTAGCTGTTCGGCTGGAGATTTTTCGGCTGAACGGCGATGGTGAAGACCTTCCAGCGGTAATGCATCCAATCAGGCCCGAAGGTGCCGAGCAGGTCCGGCTGCCCCCAGGTGCGGTCGCCGACCGCGATGAGAGTATCCGGATAGACGTAGCCTGCGTCCTTTCTCCCCTGCTGGACGAGCACGTACACCCGCACCTCCTTGACGTGTTCCCGGGTCGCCTCTGCCGAGTCGCCGCCGGCAACCACCGAGGAGCAATAGTCGTCCAGATGCTGTGGGACGAGCGAGCCGTCGTTGCTTGTGTCGAGATAGAAAACCACTTGGAGGTCGGCAACGCAGTCGAGCACCGGGTAAGGTTTGAAGTTCCCTTTTTGGGAGACCACTGCCCGGTACAAGCGGCCGGTGCCCGGTGCACAGTTGGCGGGTAGGTTTGCGGAAGGTCCCAGGTAGTAATCGACCCTGTTGAAGGGAAAGGTGATCTTGTCATTTGGATCAGCCGGTGCCTGCGGCGGCGCTATGCCATAAACGAAGTACCGGTCGAGATAGCTTTTCGGTTTGAAATCGTCCGGCAGTTGATTGAGGCCGGCGTAGAACACGCCACCAGTGCCGCCGACCGTGACCAGTTTTCGCGACGGCACTCCGTTTTCCACACCGCCGTCCAACACTATCACTCGATCATTGTGGGACGCAACCAACTCTACCTCGGACTTCGAGGGCTTGACCACGGGAGACGAGTAGTTGAGGTAGCTCCACCCATAGGAGGAACTGTTGGTCATGTAGAGCGGCGTTGCCTTCAGCACCAGGTAATCCGAGGCGTTGAATCCCTTGTCGTTTAACTGTACGAAGGCGCGCGGCGGGTTGTTGGGACTGTCGTTGAAGTTCGCGGCGTCGGTCGCGGCGATGCCGCCGACCTGATGGCTCTCGCTCTCACTGTACGTGACGCTGCCCAGAGACCACGGCAGGCCGTAGCCCGCCATCTCCAGATCGATGCGCAGCAGTTCCAAACCGATCAGGCCGCCGATATCGGTTTCTACCGATTTCATCACCTGCCCCGAATTGCTGACGATCTTGGAAAACGATGTCGAAATGAGCGTCATGACGATGGAGAACACAAAAATGACGACGACAAGTTCCACCAGCGTGTAGCCTGCGATTGCTCGTGACACCGTGCGCCTCATTTGGTCTTCACCGTGTAGATGACGTGAGGGGGGATCTTGACGTTTTTAAAACGCCAACTGACAGCTACAGTGAGTTTTTTCGAAGTGCAGCTGGCATCGTCAGGCAGTGACGAGGATAATTGGATGACGCTGAAATTCCTGAACGCCCCGCAAATGGTCCGCGGCACGAGGCAACAGTGGCTGGCGGAGATGTTATCAAACGGCTTTGCCTGCAAATCGTTCATTTTCTCTTCGCCGATTTGCGTTGCCTCTTCGCGCAGCCTGTTTCTCAAGTTGTGCTCGAAAGCCACGTTTATCGACTGCAACAGGCCGAACAGCCCCACGGTCATGATCAGCATCGCCATCATGACCTCGACGAGGGTGAAGCCTGTGCTAGTGGATGGTGATGTTAGGACTCTTGCATTCACTTCCCTTGTCCTTTTTGCCGACACCCTGTTTGATGAAATCGACGACCACGCTGTCCACAGCCCCGACAGCGTCGCTTGCATCGACACAGATCGAGCACCAGTTGGTGGTGATCCCTTTCTCGTCGAAATCGATCACGCTGCCGCTGTTCCAGGTGATGGGAAACCGCAAAGCACGCGTCAGTACCGGTGTAGTATCGGAAGTCAGGACCGACGAGTAGACCTCGAAGTGATCCGCGTAGAGCTTGAACCGAGTCGTCCTTCGCTCGAACAAAGCCTTTGCGCGTGCCTTGGAAAGCTCCGAGTAGAGTCCCCTGGTCTGGGCCTCTACCGCCGAGCGCAGCGCATAGTCGCGAAACCTGAGCGTGCCGATGCTAAGCAGGATGGCGATCACCGCAAGGACCAGTACCATTTCGACCAGCGAAAAGCCGCGCGCCTGCATGCGAAAGCACCTCGGAAAGTATTCGGGAAGGCGGTAACGGGATAAAAGCGCCGCAGTCTGTGGAGCGCGGATTGCAGATTACAGCTTACCAATCTTATCAGGAGTGACGCAAATGGAAAGGGAGGGTCTTTTCGGCTTGTGGAAAAGGGGGCCGGACATAATTGGGGGTGCTGTTTGCGGGAGGACGGAAGACGGGAGGTCAGTAGGCGTACAGCACCTCGATAGCGGCGCGCTCGGAGGTCGCCGACTGCTGACCTTGCACTTCGACCCGGTAGATGTAGGGATTATGTATCGGTGTGATAACCGCACTCGCCTGGGCGACGCCGCTGCCGTCCAGTTGCAGACCGCTGGTGTCGGAATTGCCCGGCTTGGTCTCCACGATCTTGGAATAGATGGTATAGGGTTTGTCGTTCTGCGACATCACCTTGAAGGTAAGGTCGGGATGGTCGGTAGGGGCGGAGGTGTTGCTGCAACCGGACGGCCAGCCGGACGACGACTTGGTAAGTTTCGCCTGCAGACAGGTCACGTCCCCCGGGCTCCCCTGCCCGATAACCGCTCCTGCGTAGGTGTTGCTCACCAGGGTGGCCAGGGAAGCGTTGTTGTAATTCTGCATCAAATACGGCACCATGTCGTGCACGAACATGTCGGCACCACCGTAGCTTGCCTCCAGCGCGTTCTTGTATCTCTTGTTGGCGGCCGACACTTTGGTGCTCTGGGTCATGATGTACATGAGCGCCGTGACTATGGCAAGCGAGATCATGGTGAACATGAGCGCACTAATCAAGGCTATCCCGTCCTGCCCTGCGAGCCGCTTTCCGGCAAACCTTGCCGCTTGCGCAATCTTTTTCCTTGTCAGTCGCATTCGCGTGCTCCGGTCCTTACTGGTTTGCCATCAGGTTCTTGGGCCTGACCACGATCCGGTAGAGCTTCCACCGGTAGTTCCTTTGCGCCGCTGTGAGGGTGAGGCCGCCCGGCCTGGTGAGGCTTTGCTCGTCGTAAAGCGCAAGCGGCGAATTGTTGACGAACGCGGGATCCTTCTTGCCGTCCTGGGCGATGACGTAGACCTTTACGATCTTGAGGTTGGTCCTGATGTTGGGAAGGTTCGTAATAGAGTTGTTGTTGGCCGTCGCCAGTGCGCTCTGAACGGTTGCAACCGAGGCGGTTCCCATGACCCGTGAACCGTCGGCGCTCGACCAGGTGTCGATGGTGCCGTCGCCGTCTGTATCCCAGCCAAGCACCACCTGCAGGTCGAGTACGCAATCGAGCACCGGAATATAAGACAGTTTACCGTCGGCGTGGTTGACCATGGTCTTGTAGAGGATGCCCGCCCCCGGGGCGCAGCTTGCAGGAAGGTCCGTTGCCACCGCCGGGGTGGCGACGAAGTAATCGCTGCGGTTAAAGGGAAAACGTAGCGGTACGTTGTCGACCCCGTAAATAAGATACATCCCGTTGGACGCGGTCGAGAGGTTCTTGAAGGCAGTGTTGGAAAAGGTAGAGTAGAAGCCTCCCGACTGGTTGGTCACAAGGGTTGCCTTGGGGGAGACGCCGAACTGTTTCTGCACCACCACCACGTTGTCCGTGCTCAACAGGTTGTCCGCCCCCGACCTCCAACTGTTCACCACCGGCGGAGAGGAGTGCGTGGAAGTCATGTTCATGAACGTCCATCTTTGGGCGGTGAGTGAACGGCTCACCGTGGTCCCCTTGATGGAGAGGTAGCACGTGCCGGCAAGCGGCACGTAGGAGTTTACGGACTGGGTTCCGTCCATGCCGCTATTGAATACCAGAGGCCGCGGGGCGTTGTTAGGCGCGTCGTTGTTGACCGCAGGCAGGGTGTCGACCGCCTCCAGGTAGTTGAATCCACCATTTTCCGAGTAGAGGCCGTACCCCGCTTGTTGCAGGTCGTGACGGAGCATCTCCAGACCGGCCACCCCCTCGATGTTGCTCTCCTCGCTTTTGAAAATCCGCCCCGAGTTTGTCAGTATGGTGTTGAAGGCGCCGGCCGAGATCACCAGGACCATGACCATGATCCCCATCACCAGGATGAGTTCCACCAGCGTGAAGCCGCCGGAGTTGCAGACTATCCGTTGCGCCCTTTTCATTGCTGCACCGTGTTTTTGCTGATGACGCCCCCACCCTGATAGGCATAGCGGGTGCCGTGGTAACGCCAGGAAACGACGATGTCGACTTCTTTCGAATTCGAGCCGGTGGCGGGCGATTTCCTGGTCACCGAGAAGTTGGCGAAGCCGTTTAGCACCGGCCTCGGCTCGACCTGGCCCACGGGGCTTGAGGAAATGTGGTCGAACCCCTTGGCGAGTTCGCCGGAGAGCCACTTGTCCAACACCAGGCTTGCCTCGTTGCGCAACTGGTTTTGCCGGTTGGAGTTCAGCGCGAGGTTCACAGCCTGCAGCAGTCCCAGCATACCGACCATGATGATCATTATCGCGACCATGAATTCGACCAGGGTGAAACCGGATTGTTTATTGAATCGTGCACGCGCCATTTGAATACTTACCCATGTTCGTCCGGCCGGTGCCGACGATGATGCAGTCGACCAGTGCCGGGGTGCCGGTCGGATTGACGATGAAAGTGCCGGTATTGTCCGTGAAACCGCGCACGTCGAAGTAGGTGATGCAGTCTGAGGGGCCGGAGTTCTCGGTGATCACGTAGTGGGAAGCCTGATTTTGTCCGGCCCTACCGGCGGCGCGGCTTTCGTTCTCGGATGAATACGAGTAAAAGGCATAGCCCAGGCCGCTCGCTTGCATCACGACGCTACGCGGCTGCTTGTGCTGCGCCGCATCGACCCGCGCCTGGGACAGCGTCGAGTACAGCGTCCTCGTGGTCGTCTCCACCTGACCCTTTTTCTGCATGGAGCTGAAGTTCATGGTGGAGATCGCCAGAATGATCCCTATGATGGCCATCGCCACCACCAGTTCGACCAGAGAGAAACCGCGGTTGCTCATCTATTTCTCCCGCACATGGATCACTTTCTTCACCGGTGGCGGATTGGTTATCACAGAAAGCCCCTGAGCACTGGGCGGCACCCCCTGGATGGCGTTGAGGGTGCGCCGGCCGTCCAGACGCATGTTGCCGGGATTGGAGAAAGCGGTCGCCATCTTCACCTCGGTAAAAGCACCGGTCGACGATTGCAGCATCGCCGACCCCTGCATGGTCGAGGCGACCGGCGCCCCGCCGGTATTGTAGTTGAGCGCCCAGATGAACGAGTTGCCGCCGAAGGCACAGGCGTCCGAATTCTGCTTGAAAGTGGTGAAAAATACGTTGCCGTTGGGGACCGCAACCGGGTCGGTGATCACCCGCTCGGAGTAGTAGCCGCTACCGGCGGCATCGAGCGTCACGAACCAGCCGCTCATGCTCCCGTCCAGGGTCAGGGAGGGGCCGGTCGACGCGGTGCCGGACTGATCGCAAAGCCCGGTGGCGGTGCCGAGCACGGTCGCGCAGTTGGTCGTGGTAGCGGTGGCGCTGACCGGGGTCGTGCAACTGAGGTTGAAGGTGTCTGCAGAGGAATAGCAGGGATCCTTGATGCCGTACAGATGCTGGGTGGTAGTGGTCGAGGGGTCGTCCCCTTTGTAGAAGTACCGTCCGGTGCCGAAATATATCCAGAGGTTGTGGTTGGTGCGGTCTTGCAGCTTGCTTACCGAGGTGGTGACCGGACCGGTACCGCTGATCAGCGTGCTCACGAGCCACTGTTTGGTCGGATCGGTGTTTCCCGGGTCGGCGCTCTCCTGCGTCAGGACCCGCAATACCCCCCCCTTAGTCCAGGTGCCGGCGGTGGCGTCGAGCTGGGTATAGCCGACGTAAATGGCGTCGTCGCTGTAGAAGCCGTTGGAGCCCGGGTTTCGGCGGTCGACGTCGATCCAGCTCGTGGAAAGCGTGCCGCCGAAGGCGTTGGTAACGCCGGTGTCGATGGTCTTGACCAGGGTGCCGGTTGCCAGGTCGACGATGAAAAGCAGGAGGTTCTGGTCGGATTGGCCGTTGAACTTGTTGAGGGTCGTGTCGATAGGCCCGGTGGGGCCGGAAGCGAAGACGGCGAACCACTTGCCGTTTCTCGAGTTGTCCGGCGCGCCGGATGCGTCCTTGTAGGCGATGCGGATAATGGCAGGTCCGCTGGTCGTGTAACCTAAGTACTTCTGGTGGGCCGGATCGCCGTTGAACTCCCACATGTATTTCGGATTTTCCGGGTCGGTGACGTCGAGGGCGAAGTACGACGAAAGCCCGGTGTCGGGAATGGGGGGCTTGACGCAGTTGGCCGGCGCCGTGCAGGAGTCGGTGGTCGCCTTGACGGCGCCGCCGATCCCCATCCCTCCGATGAGCACGGTGCGCCAGGTCGTCTGGTCCTTGGTGCAGGTCGAATAATCGCCGACACATCCTCCCGGCGTGCCGATGCTGACGTCGGCTACGGAGGGGGTCTTGTCCACCAGGTACATGTGCTGGTAGCTCGGGTTGGTCAGGTAGGTCAGGTAAGGTAGCACGCTGGTCGGCACGTACGCCCATTCCTCGCGCCCGAGATTGGAGCCGGTTATCTGCGCCTTGACGAACTTGTTCGACGACAGCTCGCTGAGGATGCCGAGCTTGAAGGCATGAAGCATGCCGTCGTTGCCGCCGACGAAGGCCATGCCCCTTCCCGTGTAGGGTGAGGTGGAGGTGAAGGCGGCGTAGGTAGCGTCGCTGTAGCCGCTGGGAGCAGCCGCGTCGTAGCTGTTCAGCTTGAGAGTCGTAACCAGTTGGGGGGTGGAAGAGACGATGTCCCCCAATCGCCACTCCCTGTTCTGGCTGGTGCAGGTCCCTGAAACGCCGTTGATGGTGCAGTCGCTGTTCAGCGCGCACCTGAGCGAGGGATCGGTGGAGCAGGTCCCCATGGTCACCTTGCGCGCGCGGTAGGTGGTGCCGTCTGAATCGTTGGGCTGATCGGTGCCGTACACCCAGTTGATGAGCGTCGCAGCCTTGGCCTGACGCTGGCTTAAAGTGAGCGAGGCGGGTATCTGCAAAAGGTCGAGCGACGGCATGGTGGGAAAGAGCGAGCTGCTCAAAAGGCTCGGCGTGCTGCCGCTATTGGAGTTGTAACCGGTGTAGATGGTCCTCTGGTCGGTAGAGAGGTTACGGCTCCACAGGAGCACCCCGGCCTTCCAGAGGCTTTTCACGTAGTCCGGGGCAACGGTCGCGTCCGGAATGGAGGAGTCGGGGATGCCGTCGCCGTTGGCGTCACTGAAGATATTCACCAGCGTCTTGTTCTGGGTGTTGTCGAAATAGAAGCTGGTGATCTTGTCGGACTTAAGGTCCAGTTGGTCGTTCTGGTTGGTGTCCTCGCGGATCGAGGAGTTCTGCAGCTTGGGATCCAGGTAGTACCAGAGGTTCTGCACTTCGCCCGTCCAGCCGCAGCTGGTGCTGGCGTCGAAGGTCTTGCTCGGGTAGAACACGGCCTGCATCAGGTTGTCCCCGCTCCCCTGGCTGTTGTTGAGGATGGAGGCCGCCGTGCCGGCGGAAAGCTGCGAGAGGATGTTCTGGAAGATGCTCACCAGCGCGTTGTTCAAGCTGGTCGGATCGTTGGCGTAGTAGGCATGGCCGTTGTTGTCGGCCCCCCCCGCCACCGCCATCTGGTCCAAAAGAGTGCTCGACAAGGGCGAGATCGACAAGCCGAGCACGAAGGTCTTGACGTCGGATTTGACGGTGCTGCCGTTGATCGTGTTGGATACCAGGCAGTTCCCCGTAGCCGGGTTGCTCGGGCAGCGGAGTCCTTTCAGCTTGGAAAGCACGGTACCGCCAGGAGGGTTGTTCGGGCTGCCGGTAATGAGCGAGGTCGCGTCGGTGACCGAACCGGTGCCGTTGTCGACGCTGGGGAGGCCGTCGGTCACGTAGATGATGAAGTTCTTTTGGCAGCTGCTGGTGATAGGTGAGGTGGTGATGGCGCTGTTCGCCTGGGTATTGGAGGCCGGCAGGGGAGCGCTGGAGCTGGCAGTGAAGTAGTTGATGGCGTCCTGCAGGGTGGAGGCGGTCGGCGTGGCCCCAGCATTGACGATGTAGGAGCAGCGGTTGGCAGCGGCGCCGGAGCTGGTGCAGGCCATGTAGCCGGTGGCGTTGTTCTTGAAACCGTTTGCCCCCAACTTGTTCAGAAGCGCGTTCAACTGGTTGTTGTTGGCGGGGTTATTCACCGCCAGCGGCACGTGCAGAAAGCCGCCGGTGTTGCCGCCCGACACGGTATAAGGGCTGGACGACCAGGTGGGTGCAGCGTTGCCGTTGTAGGGCGGGTACCACATGGTCGATTGACCGTAGTTGAGGAACCCCATGGCGAGGTCGTCGTCGGTCCCGGCAAAACTGGAGGAGCCGGCGTTACCGGAGTAGCCGGCGTTGTACGGGGGCGAGGTGGGAGCCGCCTTGTTCGTCCAATAGGTGTAGGAGACCGAAGAGGTATGGCTTTCGTTGGAGTTGTAGCCGGACCCCGCGTCCAGGAACCGTGTCCCGTCGCCGGAGCCGGTATCGTAGAATGTCCCCGGGATGCTGTGATAGAGCGTCCCGACGTTGGCGGGGGTGGCGTTGTCCGTGTAGTTGTAGGCCACCGTCTTGGGGTAGACGAGGTCGCAGTACTTCAGACGCTTGGTGCCGTTGGGCGCACTGCCGGAACTGTTGTCGGCGGTGCCGGTTACGATCTGGTCCCTGATGCTCGCCTGGAAATTGCTGTTGAAGATGCCGGTGTAGGACAACGCCCCCCCCTGCGGCGACTGCCCAGCAGACGACAGTCCGAGCGTCTGCCCGGTCCGGCAGGCGGAGTTGCAATCCTGTTCCAGTGCCGAATTCGAGTCGGTTCCCGAAGACAGAGTGTCGGCATTGCAGTAACTGGTGCAGGCTGCCGGAGGGGGAATGATGCCGCAATAGGTACGCGGGTCGTAAGAGACGAAGTAGAAGTTATCGTAGACGTACCACGACTTACTGGTGTTGTCCGGCAGGAAGTAGGACATGAGTCCTATGTTCATGTTGTTGGCGTAGGTGTTGATCAGGTTGATCAGCGTCTGCCGGGCCAGCACGGAACGGCTGCAGGTGTTCTGGTCGCTGGAGTTGGTGCAGTTGAAGGAGCCGACCGCGTCCCCGGTGGTCAGCGTCTCGTCCATGCTGTTCGAATTGTCGAGGATGATCAGCACGTTGGGCGTGACGGGCGAGGAGAGAAACGACGGGATCACGCTGTAGTTGCTGGCACTCACAGCCGAGGTGGTGAAGCTCGTCGAGTAGGAACCGGCACTGAAGCCGCTGGCGCTCAAAAGATTGCCGGCCGCGTCGGCGATGTTGCTCAAGGTCAAGGTATAGGTGGTGTTGAAATTGAGATTGGAAGACGGGCTGATGGTCACCGTCGTATAAGGCGACGCCGACACCGCAATCGAGGTCGGTATGACGTTGCCGTCGCTGTCGGTCAGCACCATGTTGCCGGGGGTGAACCTGGTGTAGTCCATGGAGCAGTTTTCGGTAAAGACGACCGTGATCGGAGTCGTTACCGCCACCCCGGTATTCCCGTTGGCCGGTGACACCGACGCTATGACGGGATTTTGGGTATCGACCGTGAAATAATAGACCGGCGGGGAGGTCAACGGGTTGTCGTTGGCCGGCGTCGTCGAGCCAGCATCGTGAATGAGTGTAGTCGAGCTGTTGCCGCCGCTTAAGGTGACCGAGTATTTGGAAGTTGCACAGGAGGTGGTGGCCAGGGTCCCGGTCTGGAAGGTAGCCGACGAAGGACTCCCGGCCGGTG
>Ga0209415_10002773_pt1 | contig 32789 bp, 31 predicted proteins | sample PeaSoiSIISIP2007_FD_187696 | JGI IMG/M metagenome (GOLD analysis project Ga0209415, IMG submission 187696) | Peat soil microbial communities from Weissenstadt, Germany - SII-SIP-2007 (SPAdes) (version 2) | ecosystem: Environmental > Terrestrial > Soil > Wetlands > Peat | place: Germany... | reverse complement strand
ATCCCGGCTCAAACCCAGGATGGAACAAATGACTTTTGTCGTATTCTTACGTGAACGGAAATTGGGGGCAGGTCAGCATCACGACCATGAGATGGGTGAGCAGACTAATGCCTTTAACCGGCAACTCGAAGCTCTCGGCAATGTGGAGCGCTCCATAGGCGAGCAGTTGATTCAACTGAAAGCTCAGAACCAAGAACTGAACAGGCTCGGAGGATCTCTTTCGACCTACCGAAAGGGCTCATTCCCAGATTATCTGATGGAGATCGGCAAGCTTGCGGAAACGGCGAGTCATCTGGATATCCTAGTAGATTGCCTGGACTTTGGAAGTTTTTTTGAACCCAAGTTTCACAATGATGTTCATTTCAGCATCTGCGGCGCCAGCAATCGGGGAGTTAGGACGCGGATACTCGTCTGCGGATACGTACCTGAACCTTTCACCGGGCCGAGTGGTCAAGCCCTCAGCAAGTACAAAACCGCCGATGAACTGCTAGGGGCGTACTGCAAGATGCTAACAGGGGATGGGGGATTCGTTGATTGGATCAAGGAAAAGTTAGGGTCTCCGGAAGGACAAGCATTCAAGACTTTCGCAGCAACCTGGTTTAGGACGCCAGATCCTGGGCTGGTTGCACCGTTGGCGGGATCGGATCTCCCGACGATTCAGGCGGATCCGATTCTTGAGGCAACCCAGAGGGACATGCACTTTGCGACGATCTTGGCGGATCCGGAACGTGCGAGAACACTATTAAGTGACTGCCTCGATGTCTGCTTAGGAAAACGGGTGCCGAGCGCCAAACCTGAAGACGGCCCGCTACTTACAACTCTGTTGCAAATCAGACAGCTATGGTTCGCAAGGGACTTGCAAAGATTTGGGGTCAAAATTCGTACCTTGGCTCAACCCGAGCCGATGTTCTTCTGGATTAAGTATAAGAATGAGGAGCCTGATCGCCGAGACATTCAGGATGACGATGCGTTGTTTACGTTTGCTAAAGCTTCGCGTGGGCCGGGACAACTCGGATATACCACGCATGACCCAGACCTTCTCAACACTTTCAGGGCGACATTTGAAGAGAAGTGGGCTGAGGCTGACGCGCAGAAGGCGGGCGCAGAGCGACCTTGGCTAGCGTTCCTGAGGACGCAGTGACGGTCTGATCTAATGGGTGGACCCATGGGCGGCCAAATGGACGGAACGCTCAACTCTGGCGGTCGGCTTTACCCGCCCGAGCGTCAGCGTTTCTTCGCCGTAGAATGAGCATCGTAGCGACGGCTCCGTTCATCAACACTAATGTTGCCGGGTACAGCCAGGTCGCTAGCGAATATGACCCCAATGCAAAGAGAGAGGGGACGAACTTTGCGCTGTTGAGTGCGAAAGATGTAACGCTGTCTTTGTGGGGTTCTGCCCAGCCCTTTTTGATCGTTGAACCATATCCAATAACGTCTGTTGCTGTGGCAAGAATGGCAGACTGTGTCGCGTTCTTTGAAAGCAGGTAGTACGCGAATACCACAATTCCCGTTCCTAAGGAAAGCCAGTCAAACAGAGAAAAGCGCCACCGATTCCGGAAAAAACTGATCGCACCGATCAGAAGACAGACGACAGATGTAAATCCGACTACCCAACTTCCAGCACCCGCGCCTTGTGCAATTTGCACTAGGTACACCACGCCCGTGACGAACCCCCACAGGAACCATGAAAATGGGTGCGGGCTTACGCCCTCCGCGCGCGTGCTCTGCCAGATGTAGATCGCGTAAGCGATCAGCATTATGACGACTGACAAGACGCCCATCGCTGATTTAAATGTCAATTCCAGCATGGGCCCTGAAGGTCTCGTTCCCGTGCCATTTGAGCTACCCGTTCCCGGTACCGGGACTTTTCGGAGCCGCTAAAGGATTGCGCGTTGTTTTGGTTATTTTGTTGTCGTCATCAACGTTAACGACGACGATCTCTAACCCTTCAAGCTCGGAGGGATCGACATAGGCCTCACCAAGGATGATGACCTTATCCTTGGGCTGGAAATGCCGCGCCGGAGGTCCGTTTAGACAGACCACTCCGCTTCCTTTTTCACCGGCTATGGCATATGTCTGCCAGAAGGTGCCGTTGGAGAGATTGTTGACATTGACCATCTGATATTCCCTGATGCCGCTCTTTTCAAGAAGTTCTCGGTCAACGGTGACGGAGCCTGGGTAGTTCAGGTTGGCATCTGTCACACTTGCCCGATGAATTTTCGCGACGCATACTCGTATCAACATATCGGAATTTTACACCAAAACGTCAGGGCATTTGTTCAAGATGGCGGGTCGCCGCCCACCCCGAGACGATCAAGTCACTTAGGTTTGTATCCTTCGGCGAAAAACTTCTCCAACGAAAGAGCATCTTCCTCTTTAATTAAGCCAGTTCTTCTCATTTCCTTATCCCATTCGATCTGCGCCTTGTCTCTCTCCGCGTCGGGACCGCTCCATACCGGCTTCATATAGAGTATCCACAGCTCGATCTCTTGAATCGTAGTCTCACGGGTGTTGCTGAAAATCTCAGCAAGTAGCACCATACTCTTAGCTAGTTCCGGCGTTATCTTCTGCTCAGGTAGCGACCACAGCCCTTTCTTGAAGGTGTCCGTGTAGAGGCTGATCTGCTTCACTGTCTCAAGCATTCGGGGATGATCGGCATCCGGCTCGAACATCGGAAGGAAGTCCTCAGCTCGCCTCGCGCCTTTTTGAAGAAGGTACAGCAAAGGCCACAGGGCGTTCTTGCTTGTGTGCGACCTGTAGTCTTTCCAGCGTTCCCTAAGCTGCTTGGCGTCGGACGCGACACAGAGGCCACGAAGCACCGGGTCTTTTCCCGTTTCCTCGATGGAGAGAACCGCGAGGGCGAGCGCGCTCGCATATCTCTGGTTCTCAAGCAAAATTCGGGCATCTTTCGCAAGGCGTACTGCATTTTGTCGAGCCGCATTTATACCCTCCGCTACTTCTGCTGCAGTGAGAGGTCCGCGATATTGCGCTGCTTTGTTCTTGACAAGATTCTCAAACACGCTTTTCGTTCGGCCGCAGAGGCGGGAGCACTTCTTCATAAGTGTACCTCGGAGGCCGTCGCCACAGGCGAAACAGCAGGTCCCTCCGTTGCGCTTCGGTCGGGATGACAGATTCGCGGCGGACGGAGGGTGTCCTCTGGAGCTGAAGCCCGGATATTTATTGATCGCTGACGGCGCTGCTGAAGCCGTGCCCTGATACGAGGCTGGCGGTGGGTGGTTTCTTGGCTTGGCCGTGAACAGCAGGTCCCTCCACTTCGCTTCCCTTCGGCTTCGCTCAGGGTGCGCTTCGGTCGGGATGACAGCTCTTTTAGAGAAGGTCCTCGTTCGACTCGTTTCGCTCGCTCAGGGCAGGCTTTCGACTGCGTTCCCCTTCGGCTTCGCTCAGGATGACAGGCTTATTTTTTGGGAGTCCCGAGATCGTTTATTTCTATTTCTACTTCCTATTTTTTGGGGCGGGATTGGAGTTGGGGCCAGGCTTCGCGGTATTGTTCGAAGCGGGTGCGGCGGGCTCCGTCGGGGTAGAAGCGGAGCATGGGCGCGGGCATGCAGGCTTCTACGGGGAGGACGTACCAGATGTCGCGGGGGACGATGTGGGCGACGAGGAAGTCGATGTCGTTGGGAGTGTAGATGGCGCGGCCTTTGCCGATGGTGTAGGCGGCGCGGACTTCGTAGGCTCCGGCGCGGAGGACTTCGGTGCATTTGACTTGCACTCTCCAGAAGAATTCTTGTGGGCCGCCGTCGTTGGCGGAGACGATGAAGTCGTAGCGCTCGCTGTCTCCCCAGGGCTTGGCGACGTGGTGGCCTAGGCTGGTGGCTTTGAGGAGGAAGGCGGCCTCGGAGAGTTCTCCGGTGCGTTTGGTGTTTTTGCGGGTTGAGTCGGGCATATATCCTCGTTTGGAGACAAAAAAAGGCGCAGCTTTTTGGGCTGCGCCTTTTTCATCTCTACTAATTCCAGCTTAGCAAATTGGGCGGGGTAAATGGCACATGGTTTGGAAGTTTATTTTATGAATGGGGTGAAGGAGTTAGGGGGAATTGGGTGGGTTGGGGGGCTTGACAGGATTTGGGGGGCCGACCTTATTTCTCGGATTTGAGGATGGTGGTTTAGGGGTTCGGAAGATCAAGAACGATTCTTCGCGGGGCGGGAATCTTGGCTCCCACTTCTCGCGCAGAGGGCGCGCGAGAAATGGGGCACCCGGCCGAAGATCCATGATGGGTTCACTTCGAGCCCGGAGGCACAATGCCGTTCATGCGCAGATACTCGATCATCTGTCCATAGTGGTCGTATCCATGAGCGGAAATGAAAGATGCGACGACCGACCGTGTGTGCAGACCGTCGACACCGTCAATAGCGGCGTAGGCATTCTCGGGAGTAATCGTCGCGAGCGCCTTGTGTGCATAGGCGAAAGAATCCGCAGCGGCCTTCAGGAGTTCCTCCTTCGTCGTCAGACCGTCAATGCTTTTCGGGTCAACCGGCATCTTCTCCTGGAGAATCTTCGAAGCGAAGTAGTAGTTCGCCGTTGTGACATGCGATATTTCCTGCGCGAACGTGCGAACCCCGTCATATTTCGCGCCCTGCGAGGCCGTAAAGGTTGCCGCAGTAGGCGCAAAGCCGTATTTGTCCGCAGGCATCGCCTGCGCGACTCCCATAAACTCATGCTCGAAGAGGTTCAGCAACTCATTCTGCGCCTGCACCGGTGACATTTGGGTGCCGGCGGCCACCTTCGCAGTGATTGAACCCGTTTGCGCAGAGGCCGCGAGCGTACAGCCTCCTAGAATCAAAGCGGTGCAAACATACCGGAGACGCATAGATCACCTCACTAGCAAATTTGCTCAACAGTCTAGCAGACGCCTGTAAGTGCCGACATTCTACCCGCCTGGGGCACCGGGCAAAGGCAGCGGACAGCTTGCGCGAGGCGGCAAGGATCAAGGAAGAAGAGAGCGAGGCGGAATTGAAAGAGGAAGAGGAGGCGGAGGGAATTCCGCGCAACGCGATGGAGCGGATGGAAGCGTCGTTCAGATTTGTGAAGAGGCATTGGGAGCGGTGAGTTCTTCGACTGCGCCAGCGTTGCTCTTCGCGCAACGCTGGCTCCGCTCGGAATGACAGCCGCGTGGATCAAGCAGGTTTCCTCCGGCTTTTCCTACTCCATCCACAAAGAAGTCCGGTCCTCCACAGTTTCTGCACAAGCGAGAATCAAATTGCTGTTGCGGGCGGGGCAACCCTGGCGCAAAGTGTTCGGCAATGCAGACGTGAGATGTCTTGCAGGGCCTGCCGGAGATCGCGGCAGAGCGGGCGGTTCCCGGTGGTTCTCGAGGGTGAATTGCCGGGGGGTTCCAAAGATGCGTTTCGGCGCGTCGCGGGCACCTGGGCGTTTGCGGCCTCCTCACAGAGTCCTTCTCATAGAGCGGGACTGGGCCGCCTGCTTCCGCCATCGCTGCGGGACTCGATCCTGGGATCCATGATCCCGCGAACGAATGACCCGGCAGAATGCGTAAGACATCCGCGAGCAAAGCGGCCTAAGGGTGGCTGGCCCTTGGGCCGCATTTTTTTGAGCGGCGGCGCTCAGCAGTCAGCACGCAGCTTTGAGCACACAGCTATCAGAGGCTCGGCTTGGGGATGGGCGGTTACGGTTTTTGTTGCTGATTCGCTATTTATTCGCCTATAATAAACGCACCTGATCCTTCTCCCGGAGTGTGGACTATTAAGAAATGCGGCGAGAGATTTCCAAATTCTTCTGCGTTTTCCTAACAGATATTTTTCTTCCACAAGCCGTTGAGCGCTACCATGCGGACTCGCGTACGACAACCCAATCATATTTCAGTTCCTAGATGACCTTGGCGACCACCGACTACAGTCTCGCGCACAGTTTGCCCGCCAATGTGGAGGCGGAACGCTCCATTCTTGGCGCCATTCTGCTCGACAACTTTTCCTACAATCAGGCGGCGGAAAGTCTGAAGCCGGAGGATTTTTCGCTGGATTCGCATCGGCGAATTTATTCGCGAATGGTGGATCTGGCGGAATCCTCGCGGGCGATTGATCTGATTACGCTGGTCGAGGAGTTAGACCGGCGCAAGGAACTGGCGGCGATCGGCGATGTTGGGTACGTCTCCGGTCTGCTGGATGGTGTGCCGGACCGGCCGAGCATTGAGCACTACATCCAGATTGTGCGGGACAAGGCGCTGCTACGCGGGCTGATGCATGCGGCGAACGCGGCCATGGCGCGGGCGGCGGAGCAGAGCGAACCCGCGGAAGATATTCTCAGCGAAGCGGAAGCGGCGATCTTTCAGCTCTCCGAGAAGCGCATTGGGCGCGGGTTCATGGATGTGCAGGAAATCGTCAAAGAGTCGTTCGGCTCGGTGGACGCTTTGCTGCAACGCGGACAGCGGATTACCGGTCTGGCCACGCACTACAGCGATCTCGACGAGATGACCAGCGGGCTGCAAAAGTCGGACTTGATTATCATCGCGGCGAGGCCGTCCATGGGAAAGACCGCGTTTGCGCTGAACATTGCGGAGAACGCGGCCATTGAAGATGGGAAAGTGGTGGGGGTGTTTTCGCTGGAGATGTCGCGCGAGGCGTTGTTGCTGCGCTTGCTGTGTTCGCAGGCGAGAGTGGACTCGCACAAGATGCGGACGGGGTCGCTGTGGCGCGAGGACGAGTCGAAAGTGGCGCGGGCCATGGGGCAGCTGGCGCAGGCTGCGATTTACATTGACGACACGCCGGGGATCGGGCTCAGCGAGATGCGGGCGAAAGCGCGGCGGCTGAAGCAGAAACGCGGCGCGCTGGATTTGATTATTGTCGACTACCTGCAGCTTATGTCGGGAGGCAGCAAGCGCTTTGAGAATCGCACGCAGGAAGTTTCGGCGATTTCGCGCGGGCTGAAGGCGCTGGCCAAGGAGTTGAGCGTGCCGGTGATGGCGCTTTCGCAGTTGAGCCGCGCGCCGGAGAGCCGCGGAGGCGATCACCGTCCGCAACTGGCGGATTTGCGGGAATCGGGATCGATTGAGCAGGACGCGGACGTGGTGGCATTTATTTTTCGCGAAGAGGTTTACAAGCAGGATGACCCGGACTTGCAGGGCCGGGCGGAGTTGATTGTTGCCAAGCAGCGCAATGGTCCCACCGGAAAAGTGAAATTGGCATTTCTGAAGAATTCCACGCGGTTTGAGTCGACTGTGCCGGACGGGATGGAGCCAGACGAGTAGGAGCCCCGGCCGTCCGTAAATTAGCGAAAACTTGTGTTTTTAGGCACCATTGAGAGGGGTTGCGCACCCTCCGGCCGGCCTGCTCTTTTACGCGCATGGTGGCTGTGGAAAGCTTGTGGAAGTAGGGATCGTCCCATCTTGCCCAGATTCAAGAGACCGCCCGCCGGGTTTAAGACTCTCCGGTAAAAACGATGTAAGCCCCATGAGACACATATAGTTAGCTGTTCTGGTGAGAATCGCACCAAATCTGTTGCAGAAACTGTGCCGCGCGGGCGGCTTTTGAGATTTGCACATTATGGGGATGTGGCGGCCGGGCAAGAACGTCAGAAAAGTGTGATTTGCATCACAAAAGGAGCTCCTTTTCGTGGTCATCCTTTACCAGATCGTTAGCCCACGGGCTCGACGGGCCAGCTCTGCCCGGCGGCGGACTGGATACGGTCGGCCAAGCGTCCATTGATCTTCAACGGGATTTGCTCCTCCCGACCCAATTGGAGTTGGACATACCTCGTAAACAGCACTTTCCCGCGCCGTCGAATGGAAACTTCCTGCCACGGCAGCAACAGCGGAGGATGTCCAATCCGTAACAAGAAGAACGTAGCGAGGTAGAGTCCGGCAGGATCGGCGCCGACAGTCAGGCAGTTTCCATAGCGGGTGCTCCAGCGCATGCGGGCGGTTTGAAAGTTCCAAACTTGTTGTGGTGGTAACGAAGTTGCCCGAAACCTTCGCGAGAGCACCGCCCATCCGGTCAGTAGGCTAATCAAGAAGTTAACGCCGCACCAGAACAGAACAAAGGGCACCACCAACAAGAGTGGATAGGTGTCGAGCAAGTGTTGCATTCGATCTCCTTCGGCCCTGAGGAACCGGTCGTACACTTACCTCCACAAAGGCCAGCGGTTGTTTGTCTGGATTTCGCGGGCGGGGGCGCCCGCGCCACATTAGCTAAGAGCTGTCTTCGCCGACTTTGAGAACGGCTAAGAACGCCTCCTGCGGGATGTCCACGCGGCCGATGCGCTTCATGCGGCGCTTGCCTTCCTTCTGCTTTTCAAGCAGCTTGCGCTTGCGGGTAATGTCGCCGCCGTAGCATTTGGCCAGGACGTTCTTGCGAATGGCGTGGACAGTTTCGCGGGCGATAATCTTGGCGCCGATGGAGGCTTGAATGGCGACCTCGAACATCTGGCGGGGAATGAGTTCGCGCATTTTGGAGACCAGGGCTTTGCCGCGCTCATAGGCAAAATCACGATGCACAATGATGGAAAGTGCGTCCACCGGCTCGCCGGCGACCAAGATGTCGAGTTTGACCATGGGCGATTCCCAATAGTCGGCCAGGTGATAGTCGAGCGAGGCGTAGCCGCGGGAAACGGATTTCAGGCGGTCGTAGAAGTCGAGGACGATTTCGTTGAGCGGCAGCTCGTAGTGCAGCATCACCCGCGAGGAGCTGACGTATTCGAAAGTCTTTTGCCGGCCGCGCTTTTCTTCCACCAACTTCAGAATTCCGCCGACATATTCTTCATTGGTGAGGATGGTGGCGAGGATGACCGGCTCCTCGACCTTGGCGATTTCGCTGGGATTTGGCCAGCGCGAAGGATTGTCGACCTCAATCAATTCGCCGTCGGTCTTGGTGATCTTGTAACGGACGCTGGGCGCGGTGGTGATGAGTTCGAGGCCGAACTCGCGTTCCAGGCGCTCCTGAATGATCTCCATGTGGAGCAGGCCGAGGAAGCCGCAGCGAAAGCCGAAGCCTAGAGCCACTGAGCTTTCCGGCTCAAAGAAGAAGGACGAATCGTTGAGGCGCAATTTTTCCAGGGCCTCGCGCAGCTGAGTGTGCTCGTGCGCATCCACGGTGTAAATTCCCGCGAAAACCATGGGCTTGATTTCTTCGAAGCCGGGCAGGGGCTCGATGGCGGGACTGTTTTCGTCGGTGATGGTGTCGCCGATTTTAGTGTCGGCGACATTCTTTATATTGGCGATGAGAAATCCGACCTCGCCGGCGCGCAGTTCGTCGATTTCGACGGGCTTGGGAGTGAGCACGCCGAGGGTCTCTACGTCCAGAACTTTTCCGTTCCACATCAGGCGGATTTTTTGACCTTTGCGGAGTGTTCCCTGAAAGACGCGCGTGAGCACGATGACGCCGCGGTAAGGGTCGAACCAGGAGTCGAAAATCAGCGCCTGGAGCCGGTTTTCAGGGTTTCCCTTGGGCGGAGGGATACGCTTAACGATGGCCTCGAGCACGTCAGGCACGCCCTGGCCGGTTTTCGCGCTGATGAGGACGGCGTCGGAGGCGTCGAGGCCCACGGCGCCTTCGATCATTTCTTTGGTGCGCGGGATATCAGCGCTGGGCAGGTCAATCTTGTTGATGACGGGAATGATTTCCAGGCCGTGGTTGATGGCGAGATAGGAGTTGGCCAGGGTTTGGGCTTCCACGCCTTGCGACGCATCGACTATGAGCAACGCGCCTTCGCAGGAGGCCAGCGCGCGGGAGACTTCGTAAGAGAAATCGACGTGGCCGGGAGTGTCGATCAAGTTGAGCTGGTAGGTTTGGCCGTCGTGCGCGGTGTACATCATGCGCACGGCGTGGGCTTTGATGGTGATGCCGCGCTCGCGCTCCAGGTCCATGGAGTCGAGCACCTGGGCCTGCATTTCACGCGCAGTTAGCGAACCGGTCAGCTCCAGCAGGCGGTCGGCCAGCGTGGATTTGCCATGGTCGATGTGCGCAATGATGGCGAAGTTGCGGAGAAACGCGGCGTCCATGGCTGCGGGAGGCAATGAGTGATTCTAACAGGGCGGGAAGAAAGCGGCCGGCGGTTGGCGCACTCCGGCACAGCGTTGCGGTGCTATTTTATGACTATGCCTTTCACATACATTGATCACGTGCAGCTTGCCATGCCTGCGGGCGAGGAGGAAAAAGCGCGAGGATTTTATCGCGATCTGCTGGGCATGGTGGAATTGACTAAGCCGCCGGAGCTGGCCAAACGGGGCGGATGCTGGTTTGCGAGCGGCGAGGTGCAGATTCATCTCGGGGTAGAGAAGGATTTTCGTCCCGCGCAGAAAGCACATCCGGCACTGCGCTGTCGCGAATACGACGCTTTGACGGAGCGGCTGGGGGAGCTTGGAATTGAAATGATCCACGATGACAACAATCCGGGTGTGACTCGCTGCTATGTTCACGATCCGTTCGGGAACCGCATTGAGCTGATCCAGGGGAGCCTCCAGGTTAGCCGCGGCTAGGGCCTCGGGTAGAATCCGAGTGTCATGCTGGTTTTAGCTTCCGCGTCTCCGCGGCGACAGGAAATTCTGCGCAACGCCGGCATTCCATTCATGGTGCAGGCTGCCGATGTCGATGAGACGCCGCTTGCCGACGAGTCGGCCCAAGCTTGTGCGGAGCGGCTGGCGCGGGAGAAAGCGACGGCGGTATCGCGCGGGCGGCCGGGCGACGTTGTGCTTGGGGCAGACACGATTGTGGTGGTGGAGAATCAGATTCTGGGAAAGCCCGGCGATGCCGGCGACGCGGCGCGGATGTTGCGCTTGCTCTCCGGGCGCGAGCACCGGGTGATCACCGGAGTGTGTTTGGCGAGGAGCTTGGATTCGTTTATCGACGTCCGGTCTGAGACGACGCTGGTGGTGATGGATGCGTTGACGGACGACGACATCCGCGGCTACATCGCGACCGGCGAGCCCACGGATAAAGCTGGGGCTTATGCGATACAGGGAATCGCTTCGCGCTGGATTTCGCGGATCGAAGGCGATTATTTCAACGTGGTGGGATTGCCGGTGGCGCTGGTCTGGCGCATGCTGGCGAACATACGCTCCGCGGTGGAGAAATGAAAGCTAGGCGGTAGGGCCGGATTCGGGCTTCGGCGGATCTTTCGGCTTTTCGTCCTTGCCCTCTTTGATCGCCGACTTAAAATTCTTGATTCCTTCGCCCAATCCCTTACCCAGATCGGCAAACTTGCTCGGCCCGAAGAGCAGCAGCGCAATGCCGACGATCAACAGAATGTGCAGCGGCTGGAAAAGTCCATCACCCATAGAACCTCCGTAGAAACTTCAGGATTGCGCTCAGCGAGTCCTAACGAAATTCTAGGCTTCCCTTGCGCGGGAGTCAAAGCTGCGCGGTCAGAGCTGGCTCTAAATACGGGGAAACGTGTAAACCACTCGAGGCAAGAGGTTTCGGTGGCGACGCCTAGGGTTAGGCTTGCTCGATCAGCCCCGCCAATAAGGCGGCGCGGCGGGGGAGTTCGGCGATGACGACGGATTCATGCGCGGCGTGGGCGCCTTCGCCGACGGCGCCCAGGCCATCCAGGGTAGGGATTCCCAATCCCGCGGTGAAGTTTCCGTCGGAACCGCCGCCAACGGCGGCCTCGGCCAGCTTCCAGCCCAGCTGGTGTGCGATTTCGGCGGCTTTCCGATAGAGCTGCGCCACGCCGGCGGTGCGCTCCATGGGCGGGCGATTGATTCGCCCGCCGATTTCGAGCCGGCACTTGCGATTGAACGGGCGCAGCGCGCGCAGCTTGCGGTCGATGCCGGCGGCGTCTTTATTGCTGGCGACGCGGACGTCCAGCGTCGCCGTGGCCTCGGCGGGAACGACATTCACTCGCGAGCCGCCGGTGACCAATCCCACATTAAGGGTGACGCCGCGCTTGAGATCGACGAACTTCGAGAGGGCAAGGATTTGGTGAGCCAGTTCGACGATGGCGCTTTGGCCTTTTTCAAAATCGAGTCCCGAGTGAGAGGCCTTTCCCGTGACGCGGAGGGTGTATTCGCCCACTCCTTTGCGAGCGGTCTTGAGCGCGCCGTGCAGGCCGTAGGCAGGCTCGAGCACGAGCACCGCCGCGGATTGCTTGGCCAGGCCCTCGGTGATGAGACGGGAAGAAGCGCTGCCGACCTCTTCGTCAGAAACCAGCAGGACGGTGATGGGGCGTGGCAGAATTCCTCCGTGCGCGGCGCGCAAGGCTTCGATCGCCGCCAGCATCAGCGCGATTCCCGACTTCATGTCGAGCACGCCGGGGCCCCAGATGCGGCCGTCGGCCATGCGGCAGAGCATGGCGCGAAGCGTTCCCAACGGATAAACGGTGTCGTAGTGGCCGAGAAGCAGTATGGGTTTGCCCGCGTGCTTTCCATCGAAATCCACTTGAAGGTGATCGCCGCGTGTGGTGGCACGATGGAACGTGGGGCGCCCGCCAAGCGCGGCGAATTTGGCGGCGAGTACCGCCGCCAGTCGATCCGCCGCCGGCTTGTTGTCGCTGGGAGATTCGATTTCGACCAATTGACGGATGGTCTGGACGATACTGTCCGTTTGCCGCGCAAGATATGGCAAATGGCCGGTGAGGCGGCCGCATTCCTGGTTTGCCTCGGGCTTTTGATTCGACTTTCTCATTACGCTTGGGAGTACGCCGACTCTCGGGCCGGCGTAACCGGAGAACGGCGTTGGAGCGGCCGCGTCCGACGCGGTACAGTATAATCTTCGCTCAACGCGAGACATTTGATGACCAATACTGCTCAACCTGGAACCGAAGTTTTGCCGGCGGAAAAGACGACGATGGATATTCTGGATATTCAGCGGATCCTGCCGCACCGCTATCCGTTCCTGCTGATTGACCGGGTGATTGAAATCGTGCGCAAGGAGCGGATTGTCGCGCTCAAGAATGTCACTATCAACGAGGCATTCTTCGCCGGACATTTCCCCAACATGCCGATCATGCCGGGAGTGCTGATCATTGAGGCGATGGCGCAGGCCGGGGGGGCGCTGCTGCTGAGCGAAATCGAAGATCGTGAAGGGAAGCTGATTATGTTTACCGGCATCGACCGCGCCAAATTCCGCCGTCCGGTGGTGCCGGGAGATCAGCTGCGGATTGAGGTCAAGCTGAAGGCCTGGCGCACGGTTGGGCCGATGGTCGCGGTGATCATGGAAGGCGTCGCCAGCGTCGATGGGCAACGCGTCGCCGAAGCCAACGTCAAGTGCCAATTGGTGGATAGTTCTCGCGGACGGCGGAGCTTCGAAGAGTCCGCGGAACCAGAATAACGATGCGCGTGCCGGCCATTTCCCACCAACCTGCGGCAGGGACGCCATGAAGATCCACCCCACCGCGATTCTCGATCCTCGGGCCAAGGTTCATCCTTCCTGCGAGATCGGCCCCTATTGCGTGATTGGAGCAGGCGTCGTGATGGGCGAAGGTTGCCACTTGGTTTCGCATGTGGTGATCGAGGGCCCAACCAAGATTGGCGTGGGCAACGACTTCTTTCCGTTTTGCGCGGTCGGCATGGCGCCGCAGGATTTGACCTACGCCGGCGAGCCCACGCGGCTTGAAATCGGGGACCACAACCAGATTCGCGAATGCGTCACCATTAGCCGCGGGACCGTGAAGGGCGGCGGAATCACGCGCGTGGGCAGCGACACGCTGATTATGGCTTACACCCACATCGCGCACGACTGCGTGATCGGCGACCACGTGATTATGGCCAACGGCGCAACCATCGGCGGACACGTGATTGTGGAGGAATGGGCTACGGTGGGCGCGCTTTGCCCGGTGCACCATTTCGTCCGCATCGGCGCCCACTCCTTCGTGGGCGGAGGGACGACGGTCACGAAAGATGTTCTTCCGTTCTCGAAGACAGTGGCTGCGCGCGACACTCACGCATACGGCCTGAATGCGATTGGGCTCGAACGGCATGGCTTTAGCAAGGAACGGATTCGCAAGATTCACCACGCCTACAAGCTGTTGTTGGCGTCGAAGCTGAATACTTCGCAAGCGGTGGAGAAACTTAAGGCAGAGGCGGACCGCGGGGAAGATGTGGATATGCTGATTCGATTTATTGGGGCGAGCGAGCGGGGAGTGATTAAGTAGAAGGATGCAATTTCTCGCCGCCGCCAAAGCTGTTCGTGGGTTATCCGCGTATCTGCGTGCTGGTGTCTAATGATGTCGGAGTTAGAACATGAGAAGGATCCATGTTTTTGCCATCGTGGTAACAGTTCTTTTTTTAGGGCCTACGGCTTTCCCCCAAAATCGCCACTTCGGGCTTCCTTTCCTCGTAAAGATTAACGGCAAATATGGATTCGTGGACGCTAACTGCCGGACGGTGATACCGGCGCAATATTCGGACGCTTTCGATTTCTCGGACGGCCTCGCCGCAGTGAAAATTGGTCAAAAGTGGGGCTATATCGATGAATCGGGAACGCTGGTGATTCCTGCACAATTCGCTGGAGCATGGTACTTCTCGGACGGTTTGGCGAGTGTGAAGCTAGACGAGCAAAGTCCACTGTGGGGCTTCGTGGACGAGACGGGCCTCGTTGTGATTCGACCGCAGTTCGGGATGCCGCTCTGGTTTTCCGAAGGACTAGTTCAAGGATATGGTGAGAAGGATCATATCCTCAATATCCCACTCGGCTATGTCGACCACGAAGGAAAGTACACGATTCATCTTGACGAGCCCGGCATGGAGATTGAGTTTCTGCTTGGATTCTCGGAAGGAGCGGCGGTAGTTTCAATGCGGCCAAAGCACGCCGATGGCAGTGTGGCCCCGAGCAAATACGGCTACATTGATCATTACGGCAAATGGATCATTCCCCGCGCGTTCGCCGGAGCGGATGACTTCCACGAGGGGCTTGCGGCGGTGACACGTGGGGATGGCACCTGGGGCTACATCGACAAGAAAGGACAGTTCGTCATTCCCTCTCGCTTTGAGAGTGCGGGGGACTTTTCGGAGGGTATGGCGGCAGTGAAGGTCGCAGGCAGATGGGGCTGGATTAACAAAAGCGGAGACGTGGTCATCGAACCGAGATTCGTAGAAGAAGAAGTTGGAGTCTTCCGCAGCGGCATGGCAATGCTCGTCCGTGACCGAAAGGTTGGGTACATAAACGCGAAGGGTGAAATGGTTATCCCCCAACAACTCGACGGCGGCTCGGAGTTCGTGGGCGGAGTTGCTCTCATCCCCGACGCTTCGGGCTACGCCGTAATCAATGATTCCGGCCGGGTCACATGTCATTTAGACAGGAATGGTCGGGGACAGTGAAGGGACACCACCGTCCCAGGTATCAGCAAGTGATTCGATGATGCCTCCCGCCCCCAAACTCGGCATCATCGCAGGCAACGGGAGATTTCCGTTCTTGGTGCTGGAAGCGGCGAGGGCGCAGGGATTCGAGGTTGTGGTCGCGGCGATCAAGGAGGAAGCTTCGCCCGAGATCGGCTCCCAAGGCGCGGCCGCGGTGCATTGGCTTTCGCTCGGCGAGCTTTCCAGGCTGATTGAGACTTTCAAGCAGGAAGGCGTAACCCGCGCCGTGATGGCCGGGCAGGTGAAGCACAAGCAGATTTTTTCCAGCATCCGTCCTGACTGGCGGCTGGCGAAGCTGCTGCTTTCGCTGGGAACGCGGAATACCGATTCGTTGCTTGGCGCGGTGGCGAAAGTGTTGGCTGATGAAGGCATCTCACTGGAGAATTCCACGTCGTTGCTTGAGCCGTTGCTCGCCAAGGCTGGAGTGTTGACGAAACGCGAGCCGTCCGAACAGGAGAAGAAGAACATTGACTACGGCCGAGCAGTGGCCCGCCACTTGGCGCAATACGACATTGGGCAGACGGTCGTTGTCGCCGAAGCTGCTTGCGTGGCCGTCGAAGCCATGGAAGGTACCGACGCGACGATCGAACGCGCCGGCCAAATCATGAGTTCGCTGGGAGGCGATGCGTCCACTTTGAGCCGCGCCTTGACGGTGGTGAAAATTGCGAAACCGAATCAGGATATGCGGTTTGATGTGCCGGTGATTGGGGTGAAGACGATTGAGGTGATGCGCGCCGCCGGGGCAACGTGCCTGGCGCTGGATGCGGGACGGTGTTTGCTGCTGGATGGGGAGGCCATTCTTCACGCAGCCGATGAGGCCGGCATTGCGGTTCGGGCAGACTGAGCTAGCGTGCGCCCGAATGCGCGCCTTGGCGGGTCTTGGTGCGATTGGTTCGCGCGGAAGCTGGCATTGGCGGCCTCCGCATTCTTGCCTTGGTCAGGTCGTGGGCCGATTGAAGGTTCATCCAAAACTCGGCCGAGTTGCCGAAATACTCCGACAGCAAAAGAGCGGTTTCCGGAGTGATGCCGCGCTTGCCTCGGACCAGCTCGTTGATCCGATTCTGAGGGATGCCCAGAATCCTCGCCAGTTCTGCCTGGGGCAATCGCACGGGCTCCAGGAACTGCCTCAGCAAGATTTCCCCGGGATGGGTTGCGACTCGGTGAGCTGGCAGCATGAGTATTTCCCCCTTCAGTGGTAATCGCGACAGCGAACATCGGCGCAATGCTGGCCCGCAAAGCGAAAGATGAGCCGGTATTGCAGATTCACCCGGATACTGTGGAAACTTTCCAAGTCCCCCCGCAGCTTCTCCAGACGGTTCGATGGTGGCACTTTCAAGTCGTTCAGCGAAACCGCGGCGTTCATCAGATCGAGCTTGTCTTGAATTCGCGGCCACAAATCCCTGGGAATCTTCCTGGCCGCCTTCGTGTCTCGACCATCGTAGATGTCCCGCGTCGCCTTGTCGCCAAACGAGACGATCACTTGAGTATTATACATGAATACCGTGTATTCATGTATACTCGCCAGCATAGCTCATTTTATGGAGTCTTACCATGACCGAATCCATCCGACTTGCCGATCAAATTCGCCGTGCTTTCGAGGGGCAGGCGTGGCATGGGGATTCAGTGCTTGAAATCCTCGCGGGCGTAAACGCTAAGACCGCGGCGGCGCGGCCCATCCCGAACGCTCATAGCATATGGGAACTGGTGCTGCACATCCGCGCCTGGGATGACATCACCATCCGCCGTGCGGGAGGCGCCGCGGTAGAGCCGAGCGACGCGGAGAATTTTCCGGCGGTTACGGAGGTTAGCGGCGCGGGCTGGCAGAAAAGTCTCACTTCCCTCAAGCGCACGCACGCCGAACTGGTCAAGACGGTGGCCGCTTTTCCCGATTCCCGCCTGCTGGAGAAAGTTCCAGGCAAAACAGCGGACTACTACAATTTCTTTTACCTGTTCAGCGGCATCGTGCAGCATGAGCTTTACCATGCCGGCCAGATCGCGCTGCTGAAGAAGTTTGCATGAGCGTTTCTCCCCCAAGCTACGATCTAGGCGAAGCCGGGCCTCTGTGGTAAGAATCAGTATCCCGGCAACCTGCCGCTAGCGAATCGCTACTGACCAACGGAAACACGATCAACGTCGCCGTAATCGGAGTCGGCGCTTTCGGACGCAACCATGCCCGCGTCTACCAGCAGATGGCGCAGCAAGGCGAGGCGGTGCGCCTGGTGGGAGTGGTCGATGCCGACGTGGCGCGGGCGGACGCGGTGGCTCGTGAATTCGGCTGCCGCGCATTTGGTTCCATTGAACAGCTGACGACCACGCATAGTGAAGTACAGGCGGCGTCGGTGGCCGTGCCGACCGGCCGCCATCTGGCGGTGGCTCGCGCTCTCATGGAAGCCGGTCTCGATGTCCTGGTCGAAAAGCCGGTCGCTGCTTCGCTCGCGGAAGCGGACGAAATGGCCGAGGTCGCGCAACGGCGTGGCCGCATTGCTCAGGTAGGCCATCTGGAGCGTTTCAATCCCGCGGTGCGCGCCACTCTGCCCTTCGTTACTCACCCCATGTTTTTCGAAGTGCACCGCCTCAGCGTGTTCACGCCGCGCTCGCTCGACGTGGATGTGGTGCTGGATCTGATGATTCACGATCTCGATATTGTGCTGTCGTTCGTGAACTCTCCGGTCAAGGAAATTCGCGCCGTGGGCCTGCCAGTTCTTTCTCCGAAGGTGGACATTGCCAATGTGCGCATGGAGTTCGACTCCGGCTGCGTAGCCAACTTCACGGCCAGCCGCGTCTCGACCGAACAGGTTCGCAAGCTGCGCTTCTTCCAGCCGAAGCAATATATTTCTCTCGATTACAGCCGGCAGGATGTTCTGGTCTTCACTGTTGGTGGGAACGGCGAAGCCGAAGCTGGCGCGGTTCCCTCCGCCAATCCACAGATCAAGATCTCCAAACCTCCGATTGTTGCCGAAGAGCCTCTGCACGCGGAACTCAAATCCTTTCTAGACGCGGTTCGCACGCGTTCCCGGCCGCTGGTTGCGCTGGCGGATGGCCGGCGGGCGCTGGCGGTCGCTCTCGACGTGGTTGCAGCCATCGGTGAGCACGGGGCGAAAGTGCACCTCGACCACTTGAACGAGACCGTTTAGGAAACCGGTAAGCCACGGCTAACATTGGTCATAACCGATGTGGCACGCAGGGCCGCGCCGTTTACATTTCTTGACACCCAAGCTGACCGATTCCATGTACCCTTGTAAGCAGGCCAGTGAGCTGCAAGCGCCAAGTATCTGTACCATAAGGCTTTCGCGGATTTGCTGGAAAAGTGCGAGAATAAAAAGGAATTGGCTGTAGATTGCCGGTAGACGACAGCGGAGCTTACGCCGCGAGTGAACTTCTCGTCTCCTGCAACTAAAGGCCAGGGAGTCGGTTCTAATCGACTGGGCCAAGGGTTTCGATGCCAGCCACTGAAATTCCGCCAAGCAGTCCCGCATCCCCGCCACCACTGTCGCAACGCCCGGATGGCGGCGATATCTACGATGCGCGACGCTGGGAATCGGCCTACCGGGAAATGCACGACGTTCCTACGCTGCTGGTGCAGATGCAGGACGAATTGTCGCGCTCGCAGAAGCGCGAGGCCTTCTGGATGTCGGTGGTAGTGCACCTGGTGTTGATTACTCTCATCATCAATTCGACAAAATTCGATAAGTTGTTCCCCCACCACCGCAACTTGGTGATCGGGCCCAATGACTGGCTGCGCACGAAAGAATTGACTTATCTCGAACTGCCGCCGGACGCGCAGAAGCTGGCCAAGCGGCCCAACAGCAACATCATTTCCGACAAAGATCGCACAGCGATGTCCCGCAGCCCGCATCTAGACCCGCAAGAGCTGCGCAAGATTCTGGATAGCGCAAGACCCGGCAGACCGGGGCCGGGTGGCTCTCCGGCACCGCAGGCGGCGGCGCCGGGCGCCACCATGGCGCAAAACGAACCACCGCAGCCGGCGCAGCAAGCACCTCCACCAAACCAGGATCAGGCGGCCCTGCAAAGTCCGGCAGCCACCCCGGCTCGGCCCACTTTTAACACTGGGAGCCTCTCCGCGGGGTCGGCGATCGAGCAGGCGGCGCGGGCGGCGATGGCCAACCGGGGCGGCGGTTACGGTGATGGCGGCGATTACGGTATAGGGCAGGGCAGACAGCCAACCCAGGCGATCGGGCCGATGGACGTTCTTAGCGACACCATGGGGGTGGACTTTGGGCCTTATCTGGCTCGAGTCTTACATGACGTAAAGATGAACTGGTACAACATGATTCCAGAAGCGGCGCGCGCGCCGCTGATGAAAAAAGGAAAAGTTTCGATCGAGTTCGCCATACTCAAGGACGGCCGGGTAGCGGGCATGAGGCTGGCTGGAACTTCTGGCGATGTGGCGCTCGACCGCGCCGCCTGGGGCGGCATCACGGCTTCCAATCCCTTTCCGCCGCTGCCCGGCCAGTTCGGCGGGCAGTATCTCGCGCTGCGCTTCCATTTCTACTACAACCCGGACCGGGGCGATCTGCTGCAGTAGCGAAGCCGCCACGGCGTCTTTACACGAAACCACTTACCAAACCCGGCAGCGATATTTCCGCACCATGGGCGAGTCCGGCTTGCAGTGGAACGCCTGCTGGAATTCCGGCATGTTGGAAACCACGCCGTTGGCGCGGTACTGCTCGGGAGAATGCACGTCCGCGGTGGCGCGGAGCCGTCTGGTTTCTTCGCGCGTATTGGTACACCAGCTCTGCCCGTAGCCGATGAAGAAGCGTTGCTCTGGGGTAAACCCATCGATCGAGTCCAACGGTTCTCCGCTGGTCTGGTCCTGCCACGCCATATAGGCCAGAATCAATCCGCCCAAATCGGCCACATCTTCGCCGAGGGTGAGCTTGCCGTTGATCTTGATATGGTCAACGGCGATGTATTGCGAATACTGATCTGCGATGCAACTGGCGCGCTTCTCAAACTGCTGGGCATCTTCCGGAGTCCACCAGTCGCGCAAATTGCCCTGCGCGTCGAACTTGCGGCCTTCGTCGTCAAAGCCGTGGGTCAATTCGTGTCCAATGGTGCCGCCGGTGTCGCCGTAGTTTGGGGCGTCGTCGGAATTGGGATCGAACAGCGGCGGCTGCAGAATGCCGGCGGGAAAGTTAATGTCGTTCAGCAGGTCGTCATAATAGGCGTTGACCGTGGGAGGCGTCATGGACCACTCTCCGCGATCCACGGGCTTGCCGATCTTTGCCAGTTGGCGGCGGAATTCGAATTCCCGCGCCCGCAGGACGTTGCCCAGTTCGTCGTCGCGGGAAATTGCCAGCGCGCTGTAGTCGCGCCATTTGTCGGGATATCCGATTTTGTTGGCCATCGCGTGCAGCTTCTCCAGCGCTTGCTGTTTAGTCGCCGCCGTCATCCAGGGCAGTGACGCGATATCGCGCTGCATCGCCGATTCGATTTGCTCGACCATCTTCAGAGCGCGTTCTTTGGCTTGTGGGCTGAAACTGCGATCGACGTAGGCCTGGCCGAGGGCCTCGCCCAGGTCGCTATCCACGTATTCGACGCAGCGCTTCCAGCGAGGTTCAATTTCCCGCGCGCCTTGCAACGTCTTGCCATAAAAATCGAAATCGGCATTCACGAACGGCGCCGACAGGTGAGCGGCGTTCGCATTAATCAGGCGCCATCGCAAATAGGATTTCCAACTTGCCAGGCTCTCCTTATTGAGTTCGGCGTTCATGGTTTGGAAGAAGGCCGGGTTGGTCACGTTCACCGAGGCTGGGGCAGGTAGGCTAAAGCCGGCAAAATAGGCATCCCAATCAAACGACGGGCTGAGCGCTTGCAAATTCGCGCTGGTCATCTTGTTGTAGATCTTCCGCGGGTCGCGCCGGTCGACGCGGTTCATGTAAGCCTTGGCCAGGGCCGTTTCAATGCGCAGCACAACCTTGGCTTCGCCGCCGGCCGTGCGAGGACTATCCCCGAGCAGCGCAAACATTTGTTGCACGTGAGCCCGATACGCTTTGCGCAGTTCTTTCGTTTTGGCGTCGCGCAAAAGATAGAAATCGCGGTCCGGCAAGCCAATCCCGCCCTGGTCGACTTCGGCGATGACCTGCGAGGAGTCTTTGAAATCCTGGTCGGAGCGAAAGTCGAACAGCACATCGTCATCGACCATGGCAGCCGCCAGCCCCGGTATTTCGTTCTTCGATTGCAGTCCGGCAATCCGGCTCAGTTGATCGTTCAACGGTTGGAAGCCGGCGGCGTCGATTGTCTTCTGGTCCATGCAGGCGGCGTAGTAGTCCCCGATCTTCTGCGTCAGCGCATTGCGATTCGATGCCGGCTGGGCAGCGGTTTCCAAGATGTCATGCAGCACCAGCCAGTTCTCGTCCTGCAGCTTGGAGTAAACGCCCCAGCTTGACTCATCCGGCGGGATGGGATTCTTCCGCAACCAGCCGCCGCAAGAGTAAGCATAGAAATCCACGCAGGGATCCACGCTGGCATCCATGGAGCCAAGGTCGAGGGCGGGTTCAGGCGCGGGTGAGGGATTTTGGGCGCGAATCGCGCCCACGGTGAGAACCGCAACCAGCAGACGTCTCGGCCAGGTCATGCGTGCCGCTCCTGCATATATGCCATCTTGATGAGCGTCCTTTCCGCAAAAGGCACGTAGAGCAAGGCCGCGGTGACGGCGAACGCGGCTCCGAATCCGATTTGCTGGGCTAACAAAAACGGAGCGGCCGCCCACAGTTGGTCAAGCACGAGAATGAAAAGGAACATTTGCTGAAATTTTTCGCCCAGGCGGCGGTAGTCAAAAGCAATCGCGGAGAAGAGATAGCAACGAAGGGGAATGCCCACCCCGGCGGTCACCAGTACCGCGACCACAATGGCAAATGCCGCCCGGCTAGGCAAGAAGCTGTCCGCCACCCAGCCAACCTCTTGCAAGCGAAACAGCGCGATTAAATAAAAGACCAAATACATCAATTGGAGCAGCCCAAACAGTCCGCGAGTGAGCCCGCGGCGCGGAACCGGGACGTCGAGTTCCGGATGAATGGTGGCGAGGACATCGGGCGTGGCCGGCGCGGAGTTCGCCAGTGCCCCGGCCATTTGCGCGCGCTCGACTTGCGCTAGAAAACGGTAGCCGCGCCGCGCCAGAGTCTCCACGTAGCGCGGGCTGGAGGCGGAATCTCCCAAGGCTTCCCGCACCTTGTTGATGGCGGTGTTGAGGCTGTGATCGAAATCCACAAAGGTATCGGCCGGCCAAAGCTTCTGGCGAACCTCTTCGCGCGTGACCACGTCGCCGGGGCGCTCCAGCAACAGGGCCAGCATCTGGAAGGGTTGTTCCTGCAGGCGAATCCGGCGGCCGTTCTTGCGCAGCTCGCCTGCCGCAAGGTCCACCTCGAAAACCCCAAAGCGGACGACCCTTCCGGCAGGACTGGCGTGGGGCGTGGACATAGAGAAATATGACAGAGACGAGGCGTAGTTTAGCATTCCGTGCGCCTGCCGCCGCGCTGGCCTCGATGGCGCCGCGAACGGCAGTTGGGCCACGTCAACCGCTGCCTCGCGCGAAGCGGGCCGTGGCTCGGGCAGTTCAGAGTCCGAGAGGACGCGTGCGCAGCCCGGCGCGAGTCACTCTTCTATTGCAAATGCGCCCGCGATATTGCCATAATGCAGCCAAGTCTAAGACTGCGTTGTGTTTTTCTGTGGAGATGGGGGCGGCGCAGAGCCTTAGATATTTGGCGCAACTCCATTTCTTACCGGTGTGATCATCCGGGTGTCCGATCTCACGGCTGGCGCGCCACTTCGCTCGTTCTTCGCGGGCTGAAGGTGCAACGAAATGCGAGGGCTTACCAGCTTGCACTCGAACACTTGCTCAGCAGCATCTAAAGAAAGAACTTGGACTACCAAGCATGGGATTTCACAGTTCTGTCGATGTTACTGAAGCGTTAGAGGATGGCGATGGCGGTCGCCGATCCTGCCCGTCCGAACCTGGCCGAAGCGCTCGACTGGGTTGGATGGTTGTTGTCACCGCCTGCCTGGTATTTGTTGCCAATGCCGCCAGCCCTCCGCGCTTGATGGATGACATGGACGCGGCGCAGGCCTCGGTCGCGCGCAACATGCTGGCCTCCGGCGACTGGGTGACACCCAAGCTGAACGGCATCGCCTTTCTCGACAAGCCACCGCTGGTTTACTGGATGATGCTGGCCTCGTACCGCGTCTTCGGCGTGCACGACTGGGCCGCGCGTTTGCCGCTGGCGCTCGCGGTGGTGCTGCTTTGCTGGGTTACCTACAGCTTCGCGCGCTGGGCTTTTGATGAAGAAGCAGGACTCTTCGCCGGGGTGGCGCTGGCGACGTCCGCGGGATTGTTCCTGTTCACCCGGATTTTGATCCCCGATGCCGCGCTGACGCTGGCCATCACGGGTGCGGTTTGGGCATGGCTGCGGTTGCTGGAAGACGACCCGGAAGAGGAGCATCCACTGCGTTGGTCGCTCATTCTGGGTGCCTGTTTTGGCGCTGGTTTGCTGGCGAAGGGGCTGATCGCGGTCGTGTTTCCCGTGATGGCTGCGGTGGCCTACATGGGACTCACGCGCCAACTATTCTCGTGGCCGGCCTGGCGGCGCTTGCATCTGGGGACGGTAGCGGTGGTTACGCTGTTAGTCGCCGCACCGTGGCACACGCTGGCCATTCTGCGGAATCCACCTTATTTTGCTTTTGCGATGCACGGTGGTCCGGGGCAATACCACGGCTTCTTCTGGTTCTACTTCCTCAACGAGCACCTCTTGCGTTTTCTGAACCTGCGCTACCCCCACGACTACAACACTGTGCCCAGGCTCTGGTTCTGGCTGCTCAACCTGGTATGGTTGTTCCCCTGGTCGGCCTACTTGATGGCCGCTCCCAAGCTTTCCTTTCGCCCCGCCTCGCGTGCGGGAAGGGCGCGTCTGATGGCAATTTGCTGGATCGCGGTGGTGATGCTGTTTTTCACCTTCTCAACCACCCAGGAATATTACTCGATGCCGATTTACCCGGCGCTGGCTTTGCTGATCGGATCGGCGATCGGCTCACGAAGCGCATGGGTTTCCCAGGGGACGCGTCTTGTGCTCGCCGTGTGCACGCTGTTGTTTGCCACGCTGGGCACGCTGCTGCTGCTGGTCTGGCGGTTGCCGGCTGAGGGGGATATTTCGACCGCGCTGACCCAGCATCCTGAACTCTACACCTTGTCCCTGGGGCACATGGCGGACTTGAATCTGGGTACGTTTGCTTACCTGAAAGGGCCGCTGGCGCTGGCCACGCTGGCTTTCGGCGCCGGCGCTCTGGCGCTGGCGGTGTGGCGAAAGAACTCGCGACGAACGGTTCTGGTGGTGACTGCCACCATGATTGTTTTCTTCCAGGCCGCCAAGCTGGCGCTGATTCGTTTCGACTCCTATCTGGGTTCTTACCCGTTGGCGCAGAGCCTGCAGCAAAATCCGCCGGGACAATTGATCGAGGCCGACGCCTATTTCGCGTTCTCCTCGGTATTTTTCTATACCGGCCGCACCGCGCTCTTGTGGAACGGGCGTTACAACAACTTGGAATATGGATCTTACGCGCCCGGGGCCCCGCAGGTGTTCATCGACGACGGTCAATTTACCTTGCTGTGGAAGGGTTCGCCACGATGTTATCTGCTCGCCTACGGCAGCGAGATGCCTCGCCTCGAGCAACTCGTCGGACAGTCCAACCTAAACATCGTGGCGGAAAACGCCGGCAACTATCTGCTGACCAACCATGCCCTCCGGTGAAGCATCGGCGGGATTGAGGATCCAATGGGAGGAAACCGTTCGGGTTGCATTGCGGGCTCTGGCGGCGGATAAGGTGAAGGCTTCTCTCACCATGCTGGGCGTGGTGATTGGCAGCGCGGCGCTGGTTCTGGTGGTCACGATCGGTTCGACCGCCAAAACGTACGTGGTGGGGCAGATCGAGGGCATTGGCGCCGACATTTCCTACGCCACCCTGCATCGCAGCGAAGGCTTTTCCGTACTGGACGATGAACTTAACCCTGGCGACCTGGACGCGATAAGACAGGGACTCCCCGGGGTTCGCGCCGCCGCCGGCACCTACGATCTGCCCATTGATTCCCAAATCCGCGGCAAAGAAGTGCACGCGCGCTTGGTTGGAGTGACGGAGGATTTCGGAAAAATCCGCAAGCTGCGGATCACGTCGGGGCGATATTTCGACGAGCAGGACTACCTAGCCCACTTCAAGGTGTGCCTGGTCAGCGACCATCTAGCGGAGGCGGCTTTTGGCCTTTCTCCAGCTTCGGGAAACGCCGTGCCGATCGACCAATTGCGCTGCACCATCATTGGAACCTTCACCGAGGGCGTGCCCACTTTCGGCCGCTCGGAAATTCAGGATCAGACCGTGCTGATTCCGTTTCCCCTGGTGAAAGAAGTCACCGGAGACAATTTTTTCCAGGTGATCTACGCGCAAGCCGCGTCCTCCGGAGGGGTCGCGGCCATGACCAGAGAAATGAGTTACCTGTTGAGCAGCCGGCATCGCAAGGAAGCGCGCTACGATGTGGAAAACCTGTCTTCTCTGCTGCAGACGGCCAACAGAGTTTCCCTGGCCATGACCGGCGTGCTCATCGCCATCGCGATTCTGACTCTGGTGACGGCCGGCACCGGCATCATGAACATCATGCTGGTGAATGTTTCGCAGCGAACCCATGAGATTGGCCTACGCAAGGCTCTCGGCGCCCGGCCTGCCGAAATCCGCTTGCAGTTCTTGTTGGAGGCGTTTTTCATCAGCTTTACCGGCGCGGTGCTGGGGGTGGTCGCGGCCATCGCCATTGTTTGGCCGGTCGCCGGCTTGGTCCAGGACATCGCCCCGCTGGGCATTTCATGGGAAGCTGTCACCGCCGCGCTTCTGGTCTCCAGCAGCGTCGGCGTTTTATTCGGGTACAGGCCCGCCCGTTACGCGGCGGAGTTAAATCCCATCGACGCGTTACGGATGGAGTGAAGAGAAACATTGCCGATTTGTTCTGAATGAATGGGAATACCGGCGGCGCAGAACCAGGCCGCTCCTTTTTGCAAGGCCCTCTGACGTCACCACGGTAACTGGCCCGAACGGGCCATTCCCACAGATTGCCGATGCCCGTAGAGTTGTTGGTGAGCAGACTTTCGGGGGAGGGGCTGTTCAACGAGCGTCCCAAGACTCAAACCAGAGTCTGGGACGTTTTCGTTTTTGGGCCTTGCTGGTTGTGTGGCGTGACGAGTAAGCCGCGTGAAGCTCCCTGGTCGGAACCTGCCCTGCCTGATCTTGGCAGCACTGGGAGCGCCGCTTCGCCCGAAAGCGGAGTTCTGCGGGGCTACAATGTTGCCTGGCAATGGCAAATCCACGGCTACCGTCGGAAGCGCGCTCGCCACAAGGGAATGGGGCGGCAAAGCACGGCCCAGGGGAATCTCGCGCCGCCAGGCTAGAGGCGACCGGCGTCCTCATCGTCGCGGTCCTAGTTCTGATTGTTACGCTGGTCCGCTATTGGCATCACATCCCATGGAACGCGCGCTGAGTGTACCGCCCGAGCCGCTGCTCGTCGTGCTGCTGGGGCCCACTGGAAGCGGCAAGACCGCGCTGTCGCTTGCTCTCGCGCAACATTTCGACGGCGAAGTTGTGAACTGCGATTCCATCGCGATGTATCGCGAGTTCGAGATCGGCGCTGCCAAACCAACACTAGCCGAGCGCAGCCTGGCGCCGCACCACCTGTTCGATTTCGTCGAGCCCGGCGGCTATATTACTGCGGGCGAATACGGCCGCCTGGCGCGCGCCAAGCTGGAAGGAATCAAATCTCGAAAAAAGTTGCCGATCGTCGTTGGCGGCACTGGCCTTTACCTTCGCGCTCTACTGGAAGGCCTTTTCCCCGGCCCGCAGCGTTGCGATGAACTGCGCGGGCGCCTGCGCCAAAGCGCCGAGCAAAAAGGCACCCGGCACCTGCACCGCTTGCTCGCGCGCCTCGACCCCGCGGCCGCCGCCAAAATCCACGCGAACGATGCCGCGAAGCTCATCCGGGCCATCGAGGTCTGCCTGAGCGCACGGCAACCCGTGACCGAAGCATGGAAACGAGGCCGTGACCCGCTGGCGGGCTTTCGCATCTTCCGTATAGGGCTGAATCCAGACCGCGCTGCGCTTTACCATCGCCTTAACCAGCGCGCGCAACAAATGTTCGACAACGGCCTAGTGGAAGAAACTCGGCGCCTGCTCGAAAAATTCGGCGACGCCGCTTGGCCCTTGCAGTCCCTGGGCTACAAGCAGGCCGTACAACTTCTCCGCGGTGAGATTGATCCGCCCACCGCCCTCGCCGCCGTCCAACAAGCTCACCGTAACTATGCCAAACGTCAGATGACCTGGTTCCGGCGCGAACCTGACGTGGTCTGGCTGGAAGGTTTCGGCTCGCAGGACGACATTCAGAAAACTGCAATGGAGAAAGTGCAACGATCGCGCGAAACTGTTTGAAAAAATATTCCGACACAACCTTTACATCCCACTGACAACTGGCAGCTTTCGTCAGACTAGTCTTCGAATCCAGAGCCCCCACGGAAGTAAGCTCCGCAAGGAAAGACCCCGTTGATTCTTTCCACTCGGTAGTGCAGAACCCTCGCGGGATAAGTTCGTCCGCACGAGGCCACGCTATTCAACCTAACAAAAGTTAATAAGGAGAATTAAGAAATGAAGAAGTTCATCGCGCTCGTAGTGTTCTCGCTCAGTCTTCTTGGGACCTGCATCTCTGCCTTCGCGGCGGCTGGCAGTCTGGACCCCACCTTTGGAAACGGCGGCATCGTGGAAACCAATTTTGGCCCCAATAACAACAATTTCACTTTTTCGGATGCAGCTCTCGCGCCCAACGGCGACATCATAGTGGCCGGATCGGTTGCGGGCCTTGCCGGGCAGCAATCCGCCGCCGTCATCGTGCGTTACTTGCCGAATGGCGCTCTCGATTCCAGCTTCGGCACTGACGGCATGGTCACGTTGCCTGCACCGGCGAGCTTTTTCCTAGGAATATCGTTCATCGAAAGCATTGCGGTTCAGCCGAACGGACAGATCCTGGCGATATTTGGAGCGGCCAACGACAGCGGAACCGAAAGCGAAATCGCGCTCCTGCGTTTCATTGCCAACGGAGAACCGGATTCTTCGTTCGGTAGCGATGGCCAGGTAATCGTCAACTTTCCCTCTGTCCCGCCTCTTGCGGCAAGCCCCAATATTGTTCTGGCCCAGCCCGACGGGAAGATTCTTCTCGCCGGCTCGGCCACGCCGCCGTTTCGCAGCAAGGTCTCCCCGCAGACCGTCCTGGGCCGTTATCTTCCCAACGGCGCGCTCGATACAACCTTCGGTAGCAGCGGTTTCGCCTCCGCCGTGGCCATCAGCACTCCCAGTACGCTGGCCTTGCTTTCCGGAGACGGCATCCTGGCTCTGAATAGCGCGGGACAACTGGCGCAGTTCACCTCCGCCGGCGCTCTGGTCGGCACTCCTACCGGCGGCGCGGTCATCGCGGTCAAGCGCAGCGTCATCTCCCAAACTTTCCTGTCGAACGGGGAAGATCTGGAAGCCGGGGGCGTGCGAGGCCCGTTCGGCAAGACAAACACCGACGCCATCGTCCAAAAGTTCGAGGTAAGTGGCGCCGCTGACCTCTCGTTTTCCTCGCCAGCGATCTCGTTCCTCCCCAACGGGGTGGAAATTAAGAGTGGCGTGGGCAGCATTGCCACTGACTCGCAAAGCAGAATCGCGCTTGGCGGAACCGTCGAAACCGCCGTCACCAGCTCTTGGGGAGTGGCGCGACTGGAACCCAATGGCACCCTGGATCCAACCTTCGGCAGCGGCGGCGTGGTCACCACACAAGTCGCTCTAGAAGGCTTCATTGACATAGTGTTTGTCCAACCCGACAACAAGATTCTTGCCATCGGGGAAGTGCAAGTCTCCAAGGACACTGCCAACACCATGGAGGATCTGGCGATCGTCCGTTACCTGGCGCAATAACGCCACCGTTTTGCTTTTGCCCGCTGCCTCGGGCATGGGAACCAGCGCTTCGTGGATTACCCTGGGGAGGGAGGATCCACGACGCTGGTTCCGTCCTTATTCGTCCTCTGCTATCGTCTTCTCATGCCCCGGCGCGTCTTTCTTCTTCTCGCTTTGCTTTCTTTTTGCGCGGCCGCTTTCGGAAAAGAAATGTTCCAGCAGCCCGCGCCCGTCCATCTCGATCGCGACGGCGCAAAGTGGGCCGAGAAAACTCTGCGCCGTCTTTCCCTCGAAGAAAAAGTCGGCCAAGTCTTCATGATCTGGGCGCGCGTTCAATTTCTCAACGAGGACAGCCGTGAGTATCTCGAGCTTCGCGATGCCATGCGCAAATACCATCTCGGTGGCTTTGCCATGACCGTCCCCTACGATGCTCCATTTCTCTATCGCACTCAGCCCTACGAGACGGCGGAGATGCTCAACCGCCTGCAGCGGGAGTCCAAGCTACCGTTGCTCATCGCCGCCGATTTTGAGCGCGGCGTGACCATGCGCGTCCACGGAGGCACCGAGTTTCCCCACGCCATGGCCTTTGGCGCGGCCGGCAAACTGGACTACGCCGAAGCCTTCGGACGCATCACCGCGCAGGAATCCCGCGCCATCGGCGTGAACTGGAATTTCTTTCCCGTGATGGACGTGAACTCGAACCCAGCCAACCCCATCATCAACACGCGCTCTTTCGGCGCCGACCCGCAGCAAGTCGGCGAATTGGGCGCGGCCTACATCCGCGGCGCGCGCGCCAACGGACTATTGACCACGGCCAAGCATTTTCCCGGACACGGCGACACTGCCACCGACTCCCATCTCGGCGTGGCCCAAGTCAGCGCCGATATGGATCATCTGCAATCCATCGAACTCCCGCCCTTCCGCCAAGCCATCGCCGCCGGCGTGGATGCAGTGATGGTGGCGCATGTCACCGTGCCTGCTCTCGAACCCGATCCCAACCGCGTAGCCTCGACTTCGCCTGCCATCGCAACCGATCTACTTCGCGGCAAGCTTGGCTTCCAGGGAATCGTGGTCACCGACGCTCTCGATATGGCCGGGCTCACCCGCCTCTACGCCTCCAAGATTGGCCGCGCCGCCGTGGACGCCTTCAAGGCCGGCAATGACGTCCTCATCATCCCGCCCGATCTCAACGCCTCCTATAACGCCCTGCTCCAGGCCGTGCGCAGCGGCGAAATTCCCATAGCGCGCCTCGACGCCTCGGTCTTGAAGATATTGCAAGCAAAAGCTTCTCTCGGGCTGGAGAAGGCCCGCCTTGTGGATATCGATAAGCTCTCTGCCGAGGTCGGCAAACCCGAAAATCTCGCCCTGGGCCAGAAGATTGCCGACGACGCGGTGACGCTGGTTCGCGACAACGGCCAGGTTCTCCCGCTCAAACAAATGGGAACTGTTGAGCACGGCCTTCCGTATCAAAAAGTGGAGAAAGTTCATAACCGCATCGTGGCTGTGATTTTTGCCGACGACGTGCGCACCGACGCGGGACGCGAGTTCGAGCGGCAATTGAAGAATCGCGTGGCGGACGCCAATGTGATTTACGTGGACCCGCGGATCGCCACTGCCGAATCGGCTGAAGTGCTCACCGCGGTGGGCGACGCCGGCGTCGTTCTCGCCGCCGTCTACGCGATTCCGACGGCAGGCAAGGCCATGGAAGGAGCCAACGGCTTGGCGAATTCAGTTTCGCTGCCGGAAGCCAGTTCGGACTTAATGCGGCGGATTCTCGACCAAGCGGCGGCGAAAACCGTGGTCCTCGCCATGGGAAATCCGTACTTGGCGCAGGACTTTCCCGCCGTGCAGAACTATATTTGTACGTTCTCCAATGCGGGCGTTTCCGAGGTGAGCGCGGTGAAAGCGCTGTTCGGAGAGATCTCGATCCACGGCCATCTACCGGTCGCCATCCCGCAAATCGCCCCGCGCGGCACCGGAATCGAATTGCCAGCGGCGTCAGTTTCGAGAGGCTTCGGAAGGAGTGCAACATGCAGATCGATAGATTGCGAACACCTCGACTAGACCGCGAATTCCGCTGCGCGCTGGCCTTCATTTCTGTCTCTGTCATTCTGCTTCTTCTCCCCGCTTGCACCATCCACGTGAAAAAGGATGAGAGCGGCAAGGAGAAAAATGTCGACATCAGCACTCCGTTCGGCGGAATTCATGTCGACAAGAACGCCGACGCGCGTGACACCGGCATGCCCGTCTACCCAGGCGCGCGCCCCAAGCCGGAAGACAAATCAAACGACGACAAGAGCGCCAACGTAAATATTTCCGGCATGGGCTATGGTTTGAAGGTCGTCGCGGTCGAATATGAATCCGACTCCACGCCTACGAGCATCATTGCTTATTACCGCGACCAGTTAAAGAAATACGGCAACGTGCTCGAATGCCATACCAGCGGATCGAGTGCTTCCATGAACTACCACTCCGGCTCCGACCCCATGTCCAAGGAATTGACTTGCGGTCCAGATAGCGGCAGCAACATCGAACTCAAAGCCGGCACCGAAGCTAATCAGCACATCGTATCCGTCAAACCTGACGGCTCGGGCTCCGATTTCGCACTGGTCTACGTGCGCACGTACGGCAAAGATACGATCTGATCTCGGCGGTCCGGCCCTCGTTCCTTGCCTCGTTCGCCCGCCCTGCTGTACCTTGAAATCCGGTGGAACATTCCTGCTACCAGTGCGGAACGGCGGTCGAGGAAGGCATCGCGTTCTGCCCGCAATGCAGAGCGCCCCAGATTCGCGTCACCGTTGCCGTTCCACAGGCAGTGCTGGCTTCCGAAGCCGGGTTCGGCGAAGTTGTTTCCCAGGGCTCAGTTCCGGCCGCCGCTATTCCGCCCGCGAAGATTGACTGGCAGCAGGCCCTGCCTGCGGCGGCGCTCGCCGGTTCCCTGGCCGCGCTTCTCATGATCATCCCGCTCGGGGCTTCCTTTGGCTTGGGAATGCTGAGCGCCGGATTTCTTTGCGTTTTGTTTTATCGGCGGCGGGTGCCTCACGCCAATCCCACTCCCTGGGTGGGCGCGCGCTTGGGCATGGTCAGCGGCGCTTTGGGCTTCGTCCTCTTTGGCCTGCTAACCCTGATCGAGACAACGCTTTTTCACGCCGGCAACGACTTCCGCTCGGCACTCCTGCAAGCTGTCGAACAAGCCGCTGCCCGCAACAGCGATCCGCAAGCCCAGCAGATGTTCCAGTACCTGAAGACTCCCCAAGGCCTGCTTGTGGTTATGATCATGGCGCTGGCCGCCACGTTTTTTGTTTTCCTGATTTTCGCCAGCCTTGGCGGAGCTGTCGGGGCGGCAATTCTCCGGCGCAAGAATCGTGCTTAGCTCACATTGCGGGTCATCATTGCAGAGATTCCAGCAAGCCTCACAATCGGGTTCGCGGGGTCAGAGGGTCGGACGTTCAGGCAGTCTGCGCTCGGGGGCGCCGGAAAAGGATTGGGGTGGGAGATGGGAATTGAACCCACAACGACCGGAGCCACAGTCCGGTGCTCTGCCAGTTGAGCTACTCCCAC
>Ga0209415_10002772_pt1 | contig 32790 bp, 24 predicted proteins | sample PeaSoiSIISIP2007_FD_187696 | JGI IMG/M metagenome (GOLD analysis project Ga0209415, IMG submission 187696) | Peat soil microbial communities from Weissenstadt, Germany - SII-SIP-2007 (SPAdes) (version 2) | ecosystem: Environmental > Terrestrial > Soil > Wetlands > Peat | place: Germany... | reverse complement strand
CCGAGGACGACGAGGCCGCGAATAAGCGCGGCGTCGCGAAAGCGGATCTCGGCCTTCCCCGGGTGGACATTGACGTCAATCTCCGCGGGCGGCCCGTCGAGGAAGAGTGCGACGACCGGATGGCGATCGCGCGCCAGCACATCCTGGTAGGCCCCGCGCACCGCGCCGACGAGGAGCCGGTCGCGCACCGGCCGGCCGTTGACGACGAGGTACTGGTCACGCGGCAACCCACGGTTGAGGGTTGGGAGACCGATGAGCCCGGTCAGGCGAAACCCCTCGCGCTCGGCCATCACGGGAACCGAATTCTCGGTGAAGTCGCGGCCCAGGAGGGCGCCGAGCCGGGCCTCGCGCGAGGCGGCGGCGGGGAGGCGCAAGAGCACCCGATCCTCGTCGCCCGTGACCATAAAGGCGACCCCGGGACAGGCCATCGCCAGGCGCTTTACCGCGTCGACCGCCTGATCCTTCTCGGCGCGCGGCGTTTTGAGAAATTTGAGCCGTGCCGGGGTCGCAAAAAAGAGGTCGCGCACCTCGACCCGGGTCCCCAGCGGATGCGCGGCCGGCACCGACGCGCGCTTGTCGCCACCCTCGACGGCGATCTCCCAGGCGCTTTCGGCACCGGCGGCGCGGGAGAGGATGCGCATCCGGCTGACCGCGCCGATCGACGGCAGCGCCTCGCCGCGAAACCCGAGCGCCTTTATTTCCAGGATGTCGTCATCGGGCAGTTTGGAAGTGCAGTGGCGCTCGACGGCGAGCTCGAGTTCGGCCCTTTCCATGCCGGCGCCATCGTCGCTGACCGCGATCAGCGCCTGCCCGCCCTCGCGCAACGTAATGTCGATCCGGCTGGCGCCGGCGTCGATCGCGTTTTCGACGAGTTCCTTGACCGCTGCGGCCGGGCGCTCGATGACTTCACCGGCGGCGATGCGGTTGACGACGACGGGCGGCAGCTGGCGGATCTTCATGCGCCGAGTTTACGCCACCGCGAAATCGCCGTCGAAGAAGATCGCGCGGCCGGGCGCACCCAGCAAAAGCTAGGGGCGCGCTTGCTTCGAGCCCGACGCTGGCGGGGTCGAGGCGGGCGCCTCGGGTGCGCGGCTTTGGCGATAGATGTCAACCGATTGACCATCGTCGTCGAGCGTCGTCAAGAGCGTGTAATCGCGCGCGAGGTAGGTATCCACGATCGCCACCCGGTCGGGCCGCTCGCAGACCATCCAGCGCCGCCAGTGCGAGATCACGACAAAGCGCGGGCCGCTTGCCATGATCCGGCGAATCTCGGCATCTGGCTCGGTGTCGGGCAGCGTGAAATCGCACACCAGGTGATCGGACTGGATGTAGCGGGTCGGCAGAGCGGCGCCGGCGAAGAGGTAGATCGTGGTTTCCTGGTCGACGACATAGATCGTGTCATTCGGGCGCAGCCCGGCGGCCTGCATGGCGCGCGCCACATCGGCGGGCAGATGCGAGGCGCCGACGTCGTAGACCTCGAACTTGGCGAACCACGCCAGCGGATAGCCGCCGACAACCGCCACAACGGCAAAGGCGATGGTGAATTTCGCGGCCGGGGCCGCCAGCGCCGCTGCCCAAGTGCGCAGAACGAGGAGCGAGGCTACGAGGAGTGGCGCCACCAGCGGCATGAAATAGGGAAAGTACATCGAGCGCATCGCCACCGCCCCGGCGGCGCTCGCGGCGATCCACAGGGCGATCATTCGCACGCCGGCAGCGTCCGGCATCCTGAAGAGCGCGCGGCGTTCGGCGACGAGCAACAACCCGCCGGCGAAGAGCGGCAGGATCGGCTTACACATCGGCAGGAACCGCCAGAGCCCGGCGCCAAAGCTGATGCCGTCGCCGTTCAGCCGGCTGGCGGCGCCGATAAAGGGCGTCAGATACAATGCCGGCGCGGCGCCGCTGTGGGCAAAGTAGGCGAGGAAACACGCCGACGGCAGGGCGCCCGCGGCGGCGATTTTGGCGAGCGGCTGCCAGGATACCCAGCGCCTCGACCCCGGCACCCGGAGGCTGACGAGGCCGGCCGCGAGCAACGCCTCGAACCCGGCGGTCTGCTTGATCATCACCGCAACGCCGAGGAGGAGCCCACACCCAACGACCCGCAACCCGCATCCGCCGGACCGGCCCTGGCGCTCGCTGAGCGCCAGATCGAGCGCCAGGATGACAAGCGGCGCCATGAGGACCTCGGGGCGGCTGCGCAACCCGTAAAGGATGATCGTGTAGGCGGGGTAGAGAAAGGCGGCCGCCGGCGCCATCCAGTCGCCCGCGAAATGGCGCCGGATGAACCGGAAGAGCGCGAGCGATCCGGCAAAGACCGCGACCGCGGTCAGTAAGCGGGCGGCCAGAATTCCCGGCCCTACCACCTCTTGGGCGATGGCGAACAAGAGGAACAGCCCGGGCGGCTTTACATCCCAGATCGCGACATACGGTAGATGTCCGGCGAGCCAGGCCTGGCCAATGAGGATAAACAGCGACTCGTCGGCATCGCTGACGCCGAGGTCAAACGACCGGTAGCGGACTCCCAACACCCAGAGGAGAAGCACGAGGAGCCCGGCCGATCTCCACAACAGCGGGGCCAACCCCACGCGCTTCTCAGCAATCGCGATCGTGTCGGCAGCGGCGCCCAGCGGCACCGGCGACCGCAAATGCGCCGACACCATGCCGGCTCTCACGGGCCGCCGCCGCCCCCACCGAACAGCGGCAGACAGTAATTCACCGGGCACTCGGCACGGTCGCTCGTCGCGACGCTGCGCACCTCAATCCGTTCGCCGCCGCCGCAATAAGACACGTCGGCAACAACGAAGTCGCCAAAATCGGGGGCGCTGATAAAGACAAAGCCGTGGGCGGTGATCAAACTCTGCAGCGCCGCGCAGGTGTAGGTATGCGAGGCTATTCCGGCGGCGATCGCCGGGGAACCGAGGGTTGCCAGGGTAAAGAAGAGGGCGAACCCGCGGGCCAGCCGACCGTGCCGCAACACCCTATCGCTCATCGCTGCCTCTCGCCATCGGCGCGCCGCACCGCGGCGAGCATCAACAGGAATATCGCGGGGAACCCGACCTGGACGCTGGTAACCGCCCAGACCGCCGGCATCAAGAGCGGAGCCAACCAGGCGAATAGCAGGATTTCGCGCTCGCCACGATGGAACCCGTGCCTGAGGCCGAGCTGCGCCAGCCAGGCGATCGCCAGGGTCGCCCAGGTCAAATCGTAATAGAAGAGATAGGGCGAGACCAGGAGCGAGCCGGCGGCGAGGGTCGCCGCCTTGGCCTCGAAGGAGGCATCGCGGTTGCGCCAGGTCCGCCACACGCAAGCAGCGGCAAAGAGCGCGACCACCCCCTGCAGCACGCCGGCCACCCGCACCGGTACCGCAAGCGAAAGCGCGAAGACAAACGGGCTCGGCATCGTGCCCCACGGGACCGCGCCCTGATCGGCCATCGCCTGGCTGATCGCCAGGTGATGGAGAAACGCCGCCCAACTCGCCCATCCGAACGCCAGGAGGCTTGCCGCACTCAGCGCCAGGACCGTCGCCGCCGCCGCGGCGATGCTGCGCCAGCGGCCTTCGGCCAACAGCGCTAGCGGGAATAACAGCGCGAGGTGCGGCTTTATCGCCAGGAGCCCGACGAGGATCCCGGCGGCAACCGGGCGGCGCTCGAGCCAAAGGAGCGCGAACCCGGCGAGCGCCGCCGTCAGAAAGGCGTTCTGACCGTCGACCAGGGTGATGAGGCCGGCCGGCGTCGCGGCGGCGACGATCCAGGCCCTCGGATCGGGCAGGACCTGGCGCACCAAGAGCGCCCACAGCGCCGCCGAGCCCAAGACGAAGAAGACGAGCGCGGCCGGATAGGGCAGGAGGCCGAGCGGCACGACGGCAAGCAGAAAAATCGGCGGGTAATGCCACGGGAACCAGATGTTGGGCAGAAACGGCACCGCGGCATGCTGGATTGCGGCGATCGTCGGCCCGTCGAACGCGGCCTCCGGGCGGCCGGCGAGCGCGAGGCGCGCCGCGCTCCAGAACGCCATGAAGTCGTAACCGATCGGCTTCCCGCGCGGATCGACGAGGCTGGGCAGCGACAAGGCAAACCAGACGATGAACACGAACGCGAAGATCGCGACGATCATCCACGAATAGACGCGGACACGCTCGGCGTCGAGCCAATGGCGCGCGCCCGCCGCCGACCCCTCGGCGATTGCCACCCGCTCACCTGGTTGGTTGATCGCCATCGCGCCCCGTTCGATCCACCGGCAGCATCAGCCTAGGAGCGGATCATTACCGTATCGTCAAGAGTAAGACGAGGAGCGGGGCCCGCCTTGACACGGCACGTGCTTCCCGGTGGAGTACGCCGGCAACAGGAGCGAAGGGGGCATTGGATGGGACGCGGCTCGGCCGAGCGGTCGGCATCGGAGGGGGCAACGCCCGAGCCCGCCCCCAAGGCAGCTCTGGACTATGTGGCGCGGGTTCGCGAGTTGGCGCCGGCGCTGGCCGCCGCGGGCGAGGAGATCGACCGCCGCCGCGAGCTGCCCGAGGCAATCGTTGCCGCGTTGATCGATGGCGGCTTCTTCCGTCTCCTCCTGCCGGAATCGCTCGGCGGCGCGGAATTATTACCGGCGCACTACGTGCCGATCATCGAGGAGCTCGCCCGGGCCAACGCCAGCACCGCATGGTGCGTCAACCAGAATTCCGGCTGCTCGATGACGGCGGCCTATCTCTCCCCCGAGGTCGCGCGCGAGATCTTCGGGGGCAAGCGCGGCATCCTCGCCTGGGGCCCAGGGCCGGGCGAGGCGCGAATTGTTCCCGGTGGCTACCGGGTCACGGCGACCTGGAGCTTTGCCAGCGGCAGCCATCATGCTACCTGGCTCGGCTGCCATGTGCCGGTGATCGACGCCGACGGCAAGCCGCGGCTGGGTGAGACCGGCGCGCCGGTGGTGCGCACGATGCTGTTTCCCAAAAGCGCGACCACGTTCACCGATATCTGGCACACGATCGGGCTGCGCGGCACCGGCAGCGACCAGTATTCGGTCGAGGACCTGTTCGTTCCCGAGGATCATTCGGTCGACGTGTTGTCGCGCCGCGCCATGGCGGCGCGCGAACCGGGCCTCTTATACCGGTTCAGCAGCCTGACCTTGTACGCTGCGGGCTTCGCCGGCGTCGCGCTCGGCATCGCCCGCAGCACGCTCTCGGATTTCGTCGAGCTGGCCCGCGACAAGATCCCGCGCGGCGCGCGCAACACGCTGCGCAACAATAATGTGGTCCAACGCGAGGTCGCGCTGTCCGAGGCGCGGCTTTCCTCGGCGCGCGGCTGGCTGCTCCACTCGCTCGGTGACATCACCAAGGCGGTCGCGCAGCGGGGCCATCTCACGCTCGACGAGCGAATGACGATCCGCCTCGCCGCGACCTTTGCGATCCACACCGCGCTCGAAGTCGTCGACATCCTCTACCAGGCTGCCGGCGCCACCGCGATCTTCGACATCAACCCGTTCGAACGCCGCTTCCGCGATATCCATTCGGTCGCGCAGCAGCTGCAGGGCCGCCAGCAGCATTTCGAAACCGTCGGCCAATACCTGATGGGCCTCGAAGCCGACACCGGCTGGCTGTAACACCCCCCAGATTCCCTGCGCAGGCACGGACCCATCGCGTCATAGATTTGACCGCGGACATCATCGATCCCTGCCTGCGCAGGGATCTTTCTCGTTCTACTTTTTATATTCCGCGCGGATCTGGTTTCTCATACTGGCGAGGCCGGCGGCGATGTAGCCGCCGTCGATCGCGATCTCCGCGCCGCTGATAAAGCTTGCCTCGTCGGAAGCGAGGAACAGCACCAGTTCGGCGCATTCCTTGGGCGTCCCCTGGCGGTGCATCGGGATCGCGGCGCGCGCGGCGTGGGCGAAGGCGTCGCCCCCGCTCTGGAAGAAGCCGGTATCGGCGATCTGCCCGGGATGGATCGAATTGACCCGGATGTTCCAGGGCGCAAATTGCAGGACGGCGGTCTTGGTGAGGCCGCGCAGCCCCCATTTGCTCGCGGTGTAGGCGGCGTCGTCATGGGCGGTGAGACCCGCGGTCGACGAGATGTTGACGATCGCGCCTCCCCCGGAATCCCGAATCGCCGGCGCACCATGCTTCATGCCCAGAAGGGGCCCGGTCAGGTTGACGCCGAGCGTGCGGTTCCACGCCTCCAGTGTCGTCGCGACGATGCCCTGGCGGGCGATCGTGCCCGCGTTGTTGACGAGGATGTGGAGGCCGCCGAACGCGGCGATGGTTGCGGCGACAATCTCCTGCCAACCCGCTTCGCTCGCCGCGTCATGCACCCGGAAGAGCGCGCGGCCGCCCGCCGCGTTCAGCCGCGCCGCCAGCGCCTCGCCCTTGGTACGGTCGATGTCGGTCAGCATGAGTGCGGCGCCCTCGCGGACGAACAGCTCCGCCTCCTGCGTCCCCTGCCCGCCCGCCGCCCCGGTGATCAGCGCAACCTTGTTCGCCAGTTTCGGCATAACCTCCTCCCTTCGCAAAAAGTTCAACTGAACCACCGCCCTTGCTCCTCAACCCCCACCCCAACCCTCCCCCGCTTCCGGGGGAGGGAGGGACCCGCGTCGTCAGGCGTGGGAGGGTGGGGGTTCCACGGGCGCGACAGCGGCAATCATCGGTCAAAGCTTCGGCATATACCCCTTGCGCGGATATTCTTCCCAATACTGACGGAAGCCGTGTTTGGTCGCCTCCTGGTGGGGGTGGGCGCGGAGGCGCTCGACATCGATGTCGATGCCGAGCCCGGGCGCCTCTGGCAGATCGATCCAGCCATCCTTGACCGCGAGCGATTGGGTGGCAACTTCGGCGCACACGCCCTCGAGATTGACGAAATACTCGGTGATGCGGAAGTTGGGGATGACCGCGGAGACATGCACGGTCGCCGCCATGCCGACGAGCGGCGAATTGTAGTTGTGCGGCGACATCACGACCGCGTGCGGCTGCGCCATCACCGCTATGTCCATCAAGGCCGAGATGCCGCCGATCGCGCAGATGTCGGGGTTGAGGATGTCGGCCGCGCGCATCGCCAGACACCCGGCGAACTGCTCCTTTGAATAAAGCGCTTCGCCGGTGACGATCGGGATCGGCACGGCGCGGCGCACTTCGGCCAACAGCGCGAGGTTGTCGGCAAGGCACGGCTCCTCGTACCAGTCGATATTGAATTCGGTGAGGCGGTTGCCGATGCGGATCGCGTGTTGGGGCGCGAAGCGCCGGTGCGCCTCGACCAGGATCTCGAAATCGGGTCCGACCGCCTCGCGCACCGCGCGCACGTATCGAATCGCGAAATCCTCGTCTTTGCGATCGATATAGCTGCGCCATGGCCCGGGGAACGGGTCGAACTTGGCGGCGCTAAAGCCCATCGCCTTCACTTTGAGGGCGCGCTCCACCCCATCCTCGATCGTGCCGCGCCCGGCCCAGCCATTGGCATAGACCCGCACCCGCTCGCGCGAGGCGCCACCCAGGAGATTGTAGACCGGGAGCCCGGCGCGCTTGCCGATGATGTCCCACGAGGCGATCTCGATCGCGCTCCACGCCGAGAGCAGCTCCATCGAACCCCGGCGGATCGCGAAATCGTCGAACATCACCTGGCCGGTATGGCGGATGTTGAAGGCGCTGCGGCCGATGACGTGCGGCGCCATCGCGCGGACGCACTCGGCGATGACCGTCTCCTTGCCGGCGGTCACATAAGCTTCGCCCCAGCCATAGGTGCCATCCTCGGTCTCGACCCGGCAGAACAGGAGGTCCTTCGAACTCCTGGTGCCGAAGATGAAGCTCTCGATGCGCGCGATTTTCATGGGATGCCTCCTGGCTGAAGAGCGCCGAGTTCCGGGCGGTGATGTAACCCCAACCGCGTTCCCGGCGAAAGCCGGGACCCATTGGGCGGCAGGTCGGACGCCGATCGGTGGGTCCCGGCCTTCACCGGGAACGCGGTCGAGAGGCGGCTGGTGCGGCGCGCGTCCACGCGCTACCGTCTATCGCTCAAACGACGGATGGGGAGCAACGCCGATGCTGGTCATGGACGCGATCACCGAAATTTTGAAGCGCGAGGGCATCTCGACCTTATTCTGTTTCCCGACGACGCCGATCATCGAGGCCGCGGTGGCGGGCGGCATCCGCCCGGTCATCTGCCGCCAGGAGCGGGTCGGGGTGCACATGGCCGATGGCTGCGCGCGCGTCACCAACGGCCGGCCGGCCGGCGTCTTTGCCATGCAATACGGGCCGGGCGCCGAGAACGCCTTTGCCGGGATCGCCTCGGCCTATTCGGATTCGACCCCGATCCTTCTGTTGCCGCTCGGCCATCCGCGCGAAACCGCGCAGATGTTCCCGCTGTTCAATTCAACCCGCACCTATGCCAGCGTGACCAAGCAGGTGGAGCCGGTGAACCTCCCCGAACACGCGGTCCCGGCGATGCGGCGCGCCTTCAACGCGCTCAAAAACGGCCGCTCCGGCCCGGTCATGGTCGAGGTGCCGGCCGATGTGATGACCGCCGAGTTCGCCGGCAATCAAGTCGACTACACCACCGTGCGGCGGACCCGCTCGGCGGGCGACCCGCGCGATGTCGAGGATGCCGCCAAGATGCTGCTGGCGGCGAAAACCCCGATGATCATCGCCGGCCAGGGCGTCCTCTATGCCGAAGCGTGCGACGAACTCCTCGCCTTGGCCGATCTCCTCGATGCGCCGGTCATGACCACGACCGACGGCAAGAGCGCTTTCCCGGAAGATCACGCGCTGGCCTTGGGCTCCGGGGGAACCGTCTATACCGGCCACGGCCGCCATTTTTTGCAGGAAACCGATCTCATTTTCGCGGTCGGCACCTCGCTCACCAAGCACAACATCTCGACCCCGATCATCCCAGGGGGCAAGGCGATCATCCACGCCACCAATGATGCGCGCGACCTCTACAAGGCCAACGACACGGTCCTGCCGATCCTCGCCGACGCGAAGCTCGTGCTGGCGCAACTGATCGAGGCGGTGAAGGACCGGCTGGGCGGCAAGGCGCACCACACCGGTGCACGGCCGGTGATCGCCCGGCTCAAGACCGAGTGGCAGCAGCGCTGGCACGCCAAGCTTCGCTCGCACGAGCGGCCGATCAACCCCTATTTCGTGATGTCAGAATTCATGCGCGTCATCCCTTCCGAAGACGCGATCGTCACCCACGATTCCGGGAGCCCGCGCGACCAGCTGCTGCCGATGTATGTCGCAAAGAAGCCGCGGGGCTATATGGGCTGGGGCAAGTCGCACCAGCTCGGCACCGGGTTGGGCCTGGCGATCGGCGCCAAGGTCGGGGCGCCCGACAAGATGTGCGTCAATTTCATGGGCGATGCTGCGTTCGGCATGACCGGGCTCGATTTCGAGAGCGCGGTCAGGTGCGGCATCCCGATCACCACGATCGTCCTCAACAATTCGACGATGGCGATCGAAACGCAGGCGATGCGCGCGAGCCACGAAAAGCACCGCACCCGCGATTTGGGCGGCAACTACGCCGCGATCGGCAAGGATCTCGGCGGCTGGAGCGAGCGGGTCGACGATCCCGCCGAAGTCGGCCACGCCATCCTGCGCGCCCGCAAGGCCAACGAAAACGGCGAAGCCGCGCTCCTCGAATTCATCACCAGCGCGGAGACCGAGTTCTCCCACCGCCGCGGCGCCGCCTAAGCAAGGACCTGCCGATTCAGACACACATTCCCGTCATGCCCGGTCTTGTGCCGGGCATCCGCGTCTTCGGGGCCCTCGGGTTCAAGATCGTGGATGGCCGGGACAAGCCCCGGCCATGACGCAGGGGGTCGGCTTGTGACAGCGGCGCGGCGGCGCGATCTGATCGCGAGCCTCGCCGCGACGGCGGCGGTGTGGCCGCTCGGCCTGCGAGCGCAGCAGCCCAAACAGCTTCGCCGGCTGGGGGTGCTGATGCCGTGGCCCGAGAGCCAGCCGAATACCCAGGCTCGGGTGAAGGCGTTTGCGCAGGCGCTAGAGCGCTTCGGTTGGATCGAGGGCAAGAATATCCAGATCGACTACCGCTTCGCGGCGGGCAATCCGGCTCTTTTCAAGAAATATGCGACCGAGCTGGTGGACCTTTCCCCCGACGTCATTCTCGCCAGCACGCCGCCGGCGGTCGTAGCGGTGCGGCAGCAGACGCATACGATACCGATTGTCTTCGTTCTGGTGGTCGACCCGGTGGGGCTGGGCTTGGTTCAAAGCCTCGCGCACCCCGGCGGCACGATTACCGGCTTTGGCGCAAGCGAGACGCCGCTGATGGGGAAGTGGCTGCAACTGCTGAAGGAGATTGCGCCTCGGGTGACGCGGGTTAGCGTCATCTTCAACCCGGACACCCAACCCTATGCCGCGTCGTTCAATCGCGCGATCGTGGCCGCCGCCCCGTCCGTCGGCGTGGCGGTGACGCTGGCTCCGGAGCACGAAGAGGCGGGGATCGAAGCGGCTGTCGCCGCCCAAGGGCGCGCGCCGGGGGGTGGCCTGATCGCTATACCGGACGCCTTTAACGTCACCCACAGCAACGCGATCATCGCCGCTGCTTCGCGCTGGAATTTGCCGTTGATCGGCTTTGGCGAAACATTCCCCCAGACCGGCGCCTTGATGTCTTATTGGTTCGACGAGGTCGCCGCGCACGCCCAGGCGGCATCCTATATCGACCGCATCCTCAAAGGCGCCAGTCCCGCCGACCTCCCGGTGCAGGAGCCGACAAGGTATTTGCTGATCATCAACCTGAAGACCGCCAAGGCGCTCGGCCTTACCGTGCCGCAATCGATCCTGGCGCGCGCCGACGAGGTCATCGAATGACAGAGCGAGGCCCCACCCTTACCCACCGGCCGCTGCGCGCCCGGTCCCCTCTCCAATCTCCTCGAAACAGTGCTCAGCCGCCCCTGCGGGCGATGAAGTCGAGGGTGGCCGCGGCGGCCTGGTCGGCGTGGGTGGCGGCGACGTGATAGGAGTTGCCGGGCAGGACGACGAGCTCGGACCCCTTGATCTGTTCCTGCCAGGCGCGGGTCGCGGCGACCGTGGCGAGGCCGCTCTCCTCGGTGGTGATGACGAGGGTCGGGCAGGCGATCTTCGGAATGTCAGGGCGGATGTCGGCGCAGGCGATCGTCCCCATGAAGCCGAGCTGGGTCGAGAGCGCGGTGTGCCCCATGAACCTGCACCAGAATTCAAAGCCTTCGTGCGGAAAGGCGCTGCCCAGGCGGTTCGCCATGTTCTGCCGCGCCCAATGCTCGACCCCGTTGGTTTCCAGTTCGTGGATCACCTCGGGGGCGTGCTCGGCGGCGCCCGGGCGCAACGGCGGCGGCGAGCCGACGATTGTCAGGGTCTTGATCCGCTCGGGACGGCGGGCGGCAAAGGCGCGCGCGACCGTGCCGCCGATCTTGGCACCGACCAGGTGAAAGCGGTCGGTTCCCAGATGGTCCATCAACAGCGAGAAATCCTCGACCAGCCGGTCGAGCGTCCACGGATACTCGCGTGGCATCGCGCTTGATTGTCCAAAGCCGCGCATGTCGGGGCGCACCACGCGGTATTGCCGGGCGAGCTTGGGCACCCACGCCCACCACGCCAGCCCGCTCTCGGCATTGCCGTGCAACAGGAGGATCGTCTCGGGCTTTCTCCACGGGTCGGTGAAATCGTCGACCTGGTAATGCATGTCGAGATCGGGCGAGGGGCGGAAAGTCGGCATGGCGCATCTCCCAGGGCGGCGTCGCTTCACTTTAACGCAACCTAGCCAACCGGCGTCATATCGGCTACTGCAGACGAAAGGAGCAAGGGAGGATCGCAATGATTTCACAAACCGGAATGACCCGGCGCCGGGTGGCGGGCCTTGCATTTGCAGGCGCAGCGGGGCTCGCCTTGCCCTGGGGCATCCGCCGCGGCATCGCCGCCGAACCGATCAAGATCGGCATGCCGCTGGCGCTGACGGGACCTCTCGGCTCGGTCGGGCAGCAACTGAAGCGCGGCGGGGAAGCCTGGGCCAAGGTCCAGAACGCCGAGGGCGGCCTCCTCGGACGGCAAATCCAGCTGTTGATCGAGGACACCGCCGGCAACCCCGCCGATTGCGTGCGCAAGGCGCAGGAGATGGTCGAGCGCGACGGCTGCAACATCTTCACCGGCATCACCCTCTCCTCGGAGGCGCTCGCCGTCGTCCCCAAGCTCGACGAGTGGAACGCGATCTTCGTCTCCTCCGACAATGGCGACGGCAAGCTGACCGCCGGAGCGCTGGTGCCCAATTTCTTTCGCGCCAACATCTCGGCGCCCATGGGAGCGCGCGCGGTTTCCCTCTACCTGCGCCAATCCAAATTCGAGAAATTCTACGCGATCGGCATGGACTACGCCTGGGGCCACAGCAGCGTCGGCGTCTTCGAGTCCGAGATCAAACACGCCAACAAAAACTTGGTCGGCTCGGTCTTCTCCCCAATCGGCACCAAGGACTTCTCGACCTACATCACCAAGATCCGTGAGGCGGGGGCGGACGCGCTCTACATCGTCATGGCGGGCGACGACTTTAACGCCTTCCTCGGCCAGGCGGCGCAGTACCAGCTGCCCGAGAAGGTGCAGATGCTGACCGAGCAGATGGAACTGTCGCTGCTGCGCGCGGTGGGCGACGCCGCGCTCGGCCTCGTCGGCTCGACGCGTTATTGCTTCACCCTCGACAATCCGAAGAACAGGGCCTTCGTTGCGCTGTGGCAAAAGGAGCACAACACCGTCCCCGACACCTTCGAGGGCGAGCAATGGCAGGCCTTGCAGGTGCTCGCCGCCGGCATCGAGAAGGCCAAGAGCACCGACACCGCCCAACTGCGCGCCGCGCTCGAAACCGTCGCGATCGACGACATCAAGGGCCCGGTGGCGATGCGCAAATGCGACCATCAGGCGGTGCAAGGCGGGTTCATGGTCAAGGCGGTGAAGCAAGAGGGCACCGCCCATCCGGTGCCCGAGATCATCGCCACTTATCCCGGCGACAAGACGACGCCGCCCTGCAACAAGGAAACCTTCGAGGATTGAGGGTGCCTCTCCCGACCAGCCCCTCTCCCGCACCGCCCCCACCCTTCCCTCCCCCGCCTGCGGGGGAGGGTTAGGGAGTGGGTGGGCAGAGCGGTCAACCCGTGACCCTCCTCGCGTTCTTTGTCACCCAGAGCCTCAATGCGCTGTCGCAGGCGGCGCTGCTGTTCTTTCTCGGGGTCGGGCTGACCCTGATTTTCGGGATCATGCGCATCGTCAATTTCGCGCATGGCACGTTCTACATGCTCGGCGCCTTTATCGGCTACACGGCGGAGCGCGTGACCGGCAGCTTCTGGATTTCACTCCTCGTCGCGCCGTTCGCGGTCGGCCTCGTCGGCGCACTCTTCGAACTCGGGATCCTGCGCCGGCTCTATCGCCGCGACGCCAGCGCCTTTCTGATGGTGACCTTTGGCCTCGCCCTCGTCCTCGGCGAAGTGATCCGCCTCGCCTGGGGTCCGGACGCGTTACAGGTCGAGACCCCGCCCGCCCTCTCCGGGATCGTCCTTCTGGCCGGTGAGCCGTTTCCGGTCTACCGCCTGTTTCTCCCCGGCGCCGGGACCCTGGTCGCGCTGGCGCTCTGGCAGTTTCTCGAGCGCACCCGGCTCGGCCTCCTCATCCGCGCGACCTCGCAGAACGCCGAGATGGTGCATGCGCTCGGCACCGATGTGAACCTCGTGCGCTCGGCCGTCTTCGGCATCGGCTGCGGGCTCGCAGGCATCGGCGGGGTGATGGCGGCGCCCCTCGTCACCGCCTCCATCGGCATGGCCGCGACGGTCATCATCGATGCCTTCGTCATCGTCATCATCGGCGGGATGGGGAGCTTTTTGGGCTCGTTGATCGCCGCGGTGCTCGTCGCCTTCGTCCAGGTGTTCGGCGAATATTACCTGCCCGATCTTGCGCTCGCCTTCATGTACCTGATCATGCTCTTGGTGCTGGTGGTGCGGCCGGGCGGGCTCTTGGGCAAGGAAGCCTAGCCCTGCGCGCCCTCTACCCTGTCGCCGCCGCGGGGTCGGTGCTGGCGCTCGCGCCCCTCCTCTTCGCGCCCTATACGATGACGCTCCTGACCGAAGCCTTGATCCTTGGCCTCTTCGCGATGAGCCTCGATCTGATGATCGGCTATACGCGGCTGATCTCGTTCGGCCACGCCGCCGCCTACGGGTTCGGCGCCTATGCGTGCGGCTGGCTGCTGCTGCACACCGCGCTGCCGATGCTCGTGGCGATCCCGGTCGCCGCTCTCCTCGCCGGGATGCTCGCGATCGGCGTCGCCTGGGTGTGCACCCAGGCAACCGGCGTCTCGTTCTCGATGCTGACGTTGGCATTTGCCCAGCTGCTCTACGCGGTCGCCTATAAATGGACCAGCATCACCGGCGGCTCGGACGGGCTCGCCGGCATCCCGCGGCGCCCGGGCCCCTTCGGCCTCCGTCTGTTCGGAACCCGCGACGGGTTCTATTACCTCGTCGTCATCGTATTGCTGGCCGCGTTCGTGTTTTGCCGGGCGCTGGTGCGCTCGCCGTTCGGCGCGGTCTTGCGCGGCATCCGCGAGAATGAGCCGAAAACGCTCGCGCTCGGCTACAACACCCGCGTCTACAAGATCGCCGTCGTCGCGCTGTCCTACGCGCTGGGAGCGTTCGCCGGCGCGCTTTATGCCCCGTTCGCCGGCTTCGCCAACACCGAACTCTTGTTCTGGCTGCTCTCGGGACAGGTCGTCATCATGGTCATCGTCGGCGGCGCCGGGACGCTCGTCGGGCCGATCCTCGGCGCCGCGTTCTTCCTCACCGTCGAGCACCAGCTGAGCAATTACACCGAAGCCTGGGCGCTCTTTTTCGGTCTGATGTTCATCGCCTTCGTGATTTTCGCGCCGGAGGGCATCTGGGGCCTGGTGACTGCCCGCCGCGCCCGGGAATACGCTGATGGCACTCCTCGAACTCGATGAATTGACCCGCCGCTTTGGCGGCCTCGTCGCGGTCGACCACGTGACGATGCGGGTCGAAGAGGGCGAGGTACGCGCCGTCATCGGCCCCAACGGCGCCGGCAAATCGACGCTGTTCAACCTGATCACCGGTGTCCTTAAGCCGACCGAGGGTCGCGTGAGATTTGCCGGCGAGAGCGTGACCGGGCTCTCGGTGCCGCGGATCTGCCAGCGCGGCATCGCCCGCACCTTCCAGTTGACGGCGCTCTTCCCGGAGATGAGCGCGCGTGACAACGCGCGGCTTGCCGCCCAGGCGCGCGACACCGGGCGCTGGCATTTCCAGGGCGGCGCTGCGACCCTGGCGCGCGCCGGCGCCCATGCCGACCGGGCGCTCGAGCGGCTCGGCCTCGGGGCGATCGCCGGTCGCCCAGCCGGGCTCCTCTCGCATGGCGACCAGCGCCTCCTCGAAGTCGCGATGGCGCTGGCGCAGGAGCCGCGCCTTCTCCTCCTCGACGAGCCGACCCAGGGGCTTTCGGTCGAGGAGACCGAACAGGCGGTCGCCACCCTCGCCGGCCTGTTGGCGGATGGGCAGATGACGGTCCTCCTGGTCGAGCACGACATGGAGGTGGTGTTCCGCCTCGCCCACCAGATCACCGTCCTTCACCGCGGCGCCGTCATCGCCGACGGGCCGCCGCAGGCGATCAAGGACAACGCCGACGTCCAGAGCGCCTATCTCGGTGGCATTTTCTGATGCTCGCGATACAGCAATTGCCGGTCATGTCGGCCCGCGCGGTGCTCGCCCCTCACCCTCCCGCGCTGCGCGCGGATCCCTCCCTCTCCTCCCTTGAAGGGTCCAGCGTCGGCGTCACAGCATGTGCCCGTGGTTTCCCGCTTGCGCGGGAATGACGGATGGCGAACGAGGAGAACGAAATGAGCAAGCTCGATGGCAAGGTGGCGATCGTAACCGGCGCGGCGCGCGGCCTCGGCCGAGCCTACGCGAAGCGCCTGGCCGGCCTCGGCGCCAAGGTCGCGGTCGCCGACCTCAACCTCCATTCCTACGAGGAATTCGCGGCCGAGGCTGAGGACATGACCGCCGACACCACGGTCGCCGAGATCATCGCCGCGGGCGGCGCCGCGTCGGGGTTCGAATTCGACGCCACCGACCACGAGGCGGTCGGCGCGATGGTCGCGCGGGTCACGGAGGCATGGGGCCGGATTGACGTGCTGGTCGCCAATGCCGGCGGCGGCCGCGGCCGGCCGATCGACACCAAGGCCAGCAACCTCGACCCGGCCCTCCTGCAGCTCGTCGTCGGGATGAACCTGTTCGCGACCGTCTACAGCGTCAACGCCGTCGCCCCGGTCATGAAGGCGCAGCACTCGGGCAAGATCATCACCGTGAGCTCGGTCGCCGGTGTCGCGCCATCCGCCGACGGCGGCTACGCCCATTACGGCGCGGCGAAAGCCGGCATCGCGCATTACACGCGGTATCTGGCCCAGGATTTGGGGCCGTTCGGGATCACCGCTAACTGCATCGCGCCGGGGGTGATCCAGACCGGGCGGATCATGGCGACGGTCATTCCCGGCAGCAGCCAGAGCAACCGCGACCGCTCGGAGCTGGTCGCGCTGCGCCGGCTCGGCACCGTCGAGGACTGCGCCAAGGTCGTCGAGTTCCTGGCGACCGACCTCTCCGATTACGTCACCGGCGCCGTCATCCCGATCGACGGCGGCCTGGTGCGGGGATAACGGCCGCTCTCGCCGGGAGCCCGGATTTTGGTGCGGACGGCGGGACTCGAACCCGCACCCCCTTTCGGAGAGCAGATTTTAAGTCTGCTGCGTATACCATTTCGCCACGTCCGCGGTGTTGGGCCTAATCGTCGGCGAGGCCCTCCTGCGGGTCGCCGCCCAGGGTGCGAATCAGCGTCTTCAATTCGTCGATTGCGTCGGCGATCCGCGCGCGCTCGGTGCCGCGCACCACGAGGGTGACGCCGAAATCGCTGCGCCGGAAATAGGGGTAGGAGCCGATTTCCAAGTCACCGTAGCGCTCCTGCAGCGCCGCCAGATCCTGCGCGATCGTGCCCTCCCCCAGCGTACAGCTGACGCTGCGGCTCAGCATCTTCGCGCCGCCCTTCAAGCGATGCTTCAGCTCGTTGAAGATCGCCTGCATGATCTGCGGCACCCCGGGCAGCACAAAGACGTTGTCGATGCGGAACCCCGGCGCGCGCGAGATCGGATTGGGCAGGAGGACCGCGCCCTCGGGCACCTGCGCCATGCGCAGCCGCGCTTCGTTGAGGCCGCCCGGCGGGTAATGGCTCTCAAGGATCCGCTTCGCCTCGGGATGGACGATCAGCTCGACCCCGAATGCCCGGGCGATTGAACCCGAGGTGATGTCGTCATGGGTCGGGCCGATCCCGCCGGTCGTGAAGACGTAATCGAACTTGCCCCGCGCCTCGTTGACGGTTTCGATGATCGTCGCCGCGTCGTCCGGGATGACCCGCGCCTCGCGCAGCCGGATGCCAACCTCGTTCAGGCCCTGCGCGAGAAAGGCGAGGTTGGCGTCCTGCGTCCGCCCCGAGAGGATCTCGTTGCCGATGATCAAGACGCACGCGCTGACCATCTCGGGCGCCGGGTCGTTCATCCTGTCCTCCGGGTCGCAGCCACGTGTCGACATTCGCCAACTCCCTTCATAGGCAATGCCGGCAACCGGCACAACCGGCGGCCCCGAGGATTGTCCGGGCCGCGCCGGCTTCCCACCTTCCGATCAGCAGCGGCGCGGCGAGAGTTGCCCGCTGGCGACGATCGGATTATGACCTGAGGGCGCAGCAATGGCGGCGTCGCTCGACGCAGTAAAGAGCATAGGGACATGCAGCAGGACCTGATGGCGGGCCTCGGGGTCGCAACCGGCATGCCGCGCAGCGGGCAGATCAAGATCCACGGCGCCGACGCGTTCGAAGGGATGCGCCTGGCAGGAGCGCTCGGCGCGGCGACACTCGATTACATCACCCCGTATGTCCGCCCCGGCGTGACCACCGGGGAACTCGACCTCTTATGCCACCGCTTTATCGTCGACCACGACGCGATCCCGGCGCCGCTCAATTACCGCGGCTTTCCCAAATCAGTCTGCACCTCGATCAACCACGTGGTCTGCCACGGCATCCCCGGCGATCGCCGGCTGATGGACGGCGACATCCTCAATATCGACGTGACGGTCATCCTCGACGGCTGGCACGGCGATACCAGCCGAATGTTCTTCCTCGGCGACAAGATCGGGGTCAAGGCGAGGAAGCTCGTCGACATCACCTACGAGGCGATGATGCGCGGCATCGCCGTGGTGCGGCCGGGGGTGCATATCGGCGCCATTGGCGATGCGATCCAGCGCTATGCCGAAAGCCACCGCTTTTCGGTGGTGCGCGATTTCTGCGGGCACGGCGTCGGGCGGGTGTTTCACGACGCCCCGTCGATCCTGCATTACGGCCGCCCCGAGGACGGGCCGGAGATGCGCGAGGGCATGTTCTTCACCGTCGAGCCGATGATCAATGCCGGACGCTATGAGGTGAAGGTGCTGAGCGACGGCTGGACCGCGGTCACCAAGGACCGCTCACTGTCGGCGCAATTCGAGCACACGATCGGCGTCACCGCGACCGGCTACGAGATCTTCACGATTTCGCCCGCAGGGCTGCACCGCCCGCCCTATTGATCTCAGTCCTGGGGAAGAAAATCCTCGGCCAGGATCTGATCGGGCGTAAATGGGCAATCGGCGGGGAAGTCGGGTTGCAACAAACCCATCGTCTCGATCACCCGTTCCCGGGCATCGGAGTATACCTCCGCCAAATAGTCGGCGGCGAATTGCCGAAGGCTCGGCGAGTCCTCGACAATTTGTCCGATCTCGAAGCGCTGCTGAAGGATTACGGAGCGCCAGTTGCCGCACCGCGAACCCGGCTGGGCACGCCATTTCAGCAGCTCCACGATCAAGTTTTCGAGCCGATCACCGAGCTCCCGGCGGTCCCTGCGCCCAACGCTTTCGATCTCTTCGGCAACGTTCAGCGCATCGATCTTGGAGAGCTTGCCGGACCGCAGCAGCTTCGCCTGCTCGATCGTCCAGGCATAGAAGTCCTCTTCATAGCCGGTGGTATTGCGGGGCATCCTGCTTTTCCTCAAAAGCTAGTCCGGCAGAAACGATCCAGACAGAACGTCATCGGGCGCGAGGGCGCAGTCGGGAGGGAAATCGGCTGCGGAGAGACCCGTCTCTGCCGCGGCGCTCTGGCGAGCATCAGCATAAATTTTGGCAAGCAGTTCGTCCAGAACGGGCCGCAAGCTCGGCGAGTCGCGGAGCTTGCGCGCAATTTGCCGCCGCTGCTCGCGGATCGTCGCTAACCAGCTGGTCGACCGGCGCTGCGCTGCGCCTGCCATTTGAGTAGATGCGCGACAAGAATCGCGAGGCGGCTCTCCAACTCGTGCCGGTCGCGACGGCCCATCCTTTCGACCCCTATTGCGCGAGGCGCACCGTGGCCCGGGCGCTGCGCCCCTTGGCATCGATGACGGTCAGCCGGACAAAGCCGTTGTCGGCCGGCTGCCAATAGAGGGTGCGGTGCGGCGCGGCGGGCGGCAGCGGCCGTCCATCAACGAGCCAGCGCAGCGGCCCCCGTCCGCCGACCGCTTCGAGCGGCAGCGTCGCGCCGTCCCAGGCGACGACCGCGCCATCGGGCGGATAGAGGATCTTGGGGCCGCCGGCGTCGCGCCCTCGCCCAGCTTCGCCCGCCGCCGGGTCGAGCCGGCGCAGCGCCACGGGGAGGCCCTGATGGTTGACCAGAAGGACACCGGGCGGCGGCTCGCGCGCGATCTCCGGCGGCGCCGGGCCGATGAGATCAGCGATCTTGAACATGACCGGCGCCGCGGTCACCAAACCGCTGCGGCCCGGCATCGGGGTGCCGTCGGGCCGCCCCGCCCACACCGCGATCGTCACTCGCGCATCGTAGCCGACCGCCCAGGCGTCACGGAAACCGTAGGAAGTCCCGGTTTTGAAGGCGAGATGCCGGCCGCGGCGAACCTCCGCCGGCAGCATTCCCGGCGGGGTTGGCGCGTGCTCCAGAATGTCGTTGACGTACCAGGAAGCGGCCGGCCCGAAGATCGCCGTTCCCCGCGCCGGCGGATCGTCGGCCCGGGTCCTCAGCGCCGCGACTTCACCGCCATGCGACAGCGCCACATAAAGGATGGCGAGGTCACAGAGCGATATCCCGGCCCCGCCCAATGCGACCGCGAGCCCGGGCTCCATCTCCGGCATCGGCAGGTGGAGGCGGATCCCGGCGGCGGCGAGCGCGCCGGTAAAACGGCTCGGCCCCAGGCGGTCGAGCACGGCGACGGCAGGCACGTTCAATGAATATTGTAGCGCCTTCTCTGCGCTGACCTCGCCCTGGAAGCGCCCGTCGAAGTCGGTCGGCGAATAGTCGCCGAAGTGACGCGGCCGGTCGTCGAGCACGGTCTGCGGATGAATGATCAGGCGGTCGAACGCCATCGCATAGATGAAGGGCTTCATCGCCGAGCCCGGCGAGCGCACCGCGCGCGCCATGTCGAGCGTGCCGTGCCGCGCGCCCGAGCCAAAATCGGCGTTGCCGACATAGGCGACGATTTCGCGCGTCCGGCTGTCGACGACGAGCGCGGCGAAGGTCGCCTGCGGGTCGAGCGAGGCGGCTTCGCGGGACAATAGCGCCTCGACCTGGCGCTGCAGCATCGGGTCGATCACCGTCCGCTGCACCACTGCGAGCGGCGCCGCCTCGCGCAGCGCCCGTGCCAGATGCGCCGCATGAAACGGGAGCGCCCAGCGGCGGCGCGGGATCGGCTCGGCGCGGGCCTCCGCGAGGGTCTGTTCGGAGATGACCCCGCGGGCGCGCATCCGTTCCAAGACGGAATCGCGCGCGCGCTGCGCCGCGACGGGATGGCGGTCGGGGCGCAGATGTTCCGGGGAGCGCGGCAGCGCCACGAGGAGCGCCGCCTCGGCCGGCGACAGGTGCTCCGGCTCCTTGGCGAAATAGGCAAGGCTGGCGGCCCGCACGCCTTCGAGGTTGCCGCCGAACGGCGCCAGCGTCAGGTAAAGCGCGAGGATGTCGTCCTTAGCCAGGCGGCGCTCGAGACTAAGCGCCTCGGCCATCTCGACGAACTTTGCCCCAAGTGTGCGCGGCCGCCGCTCAAGGAGGCGCACCGCCTGCATCGTCAACGTCGAGGCGCCCGAGACGATGTGACCGCGCCACACGAGCTGGCCGAGCGCGCGGATCGCGGCGAGCGGATCGACCCCCCAATGCGTGGCGAAGCGTCGGTCCTCGGCGGCGATCAGCATCCGCCGGTAGGTCGGGTCGATCGCATCGGCGGTGACCGGCAGCCGCCACTTACCGTCGGCGGAAAGGAACCCACGCAGGATCGAACCGTCCCGCGCCAAGACCAGCGTCGACAGCGTGTGGGCGCGCTCGAGCGCCGGCATCGGCAGGGCGAAGTAGGTGACGGCGAGCGCGGCAAGCGTCACAGCAACCCCGCCCAGCATCCGCCGGCAGTGGCGCCGAATGCCCCCACCCCAACCCTCCCCCGCCTGCGGGGGAGGGTTGGGCCCGACGCGCAGCGGTGGGAGGGTGGGGGCTTGTCTCACCTGGGCTGGACACTGAGCATGCCGATCGCGGTGCGGCCGGAGGTCTCCGGCTCGTACATGTCCTCGACGACGAGCGCGGGATATTTGAACTGCCCCGGCGTGACCGCGCGCACGACATAGGCGAGCGTGAAGTCGCCCTTGCCGTCGCCGAGATCGAGCGCTGCGATGTAGCGGTCGTCGCGCTCCTCGGTATAGGCGGTGTTGCTGAGATCCTTGAGCCAGGGGTAACTCCCGGCCGAGTCGCCGCTGATCGTTGCCGTCGCGATTTCAAAACCGGCCGGCAACAGGTCGACGACCAAAGTCCGCGCAGCGCGCGCCGCATCGGTGCGCTTGCCCTTGATGACGATTACGAAGCGATCGGTCTGGCGAACCTTGCTGAGATCGGCCCGCGAGCCGTCGGGGCGGAAGATCGAGCGGCTCACCGTGTAGCCGTTGCTTTCCGCCGGCAGATCAGCCCGGGGGACGCCGGTCATTGAGATCGTGCGCCACGCCGGGGCAGTGCCGCGATTGGCCACCGTCAGCGGCGCCGCAGCGCTGCCGAGCGCGCGCCGGAAATAGAGGGGCCCGGTGCGCTTCTGCGGCGGCGCATCGCCGGTCGCCACAGTCATCTCGCCACCGGTCGCGCGCACCGCGGCCTCCGCCGCCATTAAGAGCCAAGCCTCTTCCTGCGTGCTGGGAAGGTCGGCCCGGGCGAACAATTCGCCGATCCGGTCCATGACAGCGGTCAGACGCGGCTGCAGCGCCGCGTTTTCGCTGGCGAAGGCGAGGAGGCCCGCGCTGTCGCGCAGATCGCTGCCGTAATCGATATACCGCAAGCCTGGGGGCCGCTGCGGCGCCGGCCCGAGCGCCGCGGCATAGGTGGCGGCGGCGCGCGTCGTGTCGCCATAGGCGGCGAGCGCGGCGGCGACCTGCGCCTTCGCCAGCGTCGTCGGCAACGCCGATAGTTGGGTGTCGTTGAAATAGCGCAGCGCGGGCAGTTCACCGGCCTTCGCCCGCGCCAGCACATAATGCGCATAGGCCATCGCCGGCAGGCTGTTCGCATCGGTGTGCTGTTGCCGGACATAGTCGCGCAGCCAGCCAAGCGCCGCCTTCAGCGCGTAATCCGGCACCGTCTTGCCGTGCTCCTTGGCGCGCAACAGGAAGTCGGTGGCGTAGGCGTCGAGCCAGGGCACCGTGTCGTCGCTGTCGGTCCACACCCCGAAGCTGCCGTCGCCGCGCTGCAGTTCGACGATGTGGCCGATCGCGCCGTCGAGCGCTTGCGCCGGCGAGAAGCCGGGATCGGTGTGCCACAACCGGGCGACCGCCTCGACATAGAGGAGCGGCAGCGCACGGCTCGTCGTCTGTTCGAGACAGCCGTAGGGATAGCGGTCGAGCGCACGCAAGAGGCCGGGGACGTCCCAATCCGGGCGCGGACTGACGCTCAGCAGCGTTTCGGCCGTGCCGGGCAGGAATTCGTCGGCGGCGCCGTCGTCGAGCGTGACGCTCTGCCCCGGGTCGAGCTTGGCGACGAACCGGTGCAGCTGGTAGGCCTGAGCGGGACGCACCCCGAGCGTGAAATCGCGCGCGATCTTGAGATCGTTGGGGCCGCTCAGCTCGAGATGGATCGCGACATTGCCGGTCGTCGTCGCCAGCAGCGGGAAGGCGGCGGTGAACCCGGCACCGGTCGCGAGCGGGATCGCCTGATCAATCGGCGCGGCGAAGGCGCCGGCGCCGTCGGCGGCGAGCTTCAGGTGGTAGTCGCCGCCGGCTCCTTCGAGGTTGTTGATGACGAGGCCGATCTGCGCGTTGTCGCCCGGCGCGAGGAAGCGCGGCAGCGACACCGTCGTCACGACCGGATCGCGCACCGTCACCGCGCCACTCGCCGAACCGAGCTTCTTCGCCGAAAACGCCACCGCCATCAGGCGCAGCTGGCCCTGGAAATCGGGAATGTCGAAATGCACCTTTGCGGCGCCGTCGACATCGAGCCGCACGATCCCCGAATAGAGCGCGACGACCCGGCTGCTTTTGTCGGGAAGGCCGGCGACCGAGCGCTTGGCGAATTGGTCGCCGCCGCTGCGCAAGACACCGACGCCGCGCGCGCCCGGATCGATCAGCCTGCCGTAGAGATCGCGCAGCTCGACCCCGAGCTGGCGCTTGCCGAAAAAGTATGTCGCCGGCGCCGGGCTGGCGAATTCGGTCAGCTTCAAGACCGCTTCGTCGACCGCGGCGAGGGTGAGGTAGGCCTCCTCCCCTGGCGCCAGACCCGCGACCTTGGCCGCGATATCGATGGGACCGCGCGGCCGCGCGACATCGGGCGCGGTGAGCGCAACGGACAGCGTGCGCGGGCTCGGGTCGATACCGAGCCAGGCAACGCCGACCGCGCGCCCCGGCCCGCGCGGCATCCCCTGACCGGGCCCGGGCGCCGGGCCCGCGGTTTGCGGCCGATAGGCGCTGACGAGCGCATAGACCCCGCTGCCCCACCCGGCATCGACCGGGATCTCGACGGTCGTCCCCGCCTGCGGCAGCGTCACTGAGCGCAGCGCGAGGATCCGGTCGGAGGCGATCGCCAGCTCGGCCTCGCCCGCGAACGGCGCCTTGATCAGGAGCCGCGCGGTGTCGCCCGGCCGATAAGTTGCCTTGTCGAGCGTCGCGGTAAGCTTGTCGGGAACATCCGGTAAGGCCGCATCTACCCACCAGCCGACGTGAAAGCGCAGGCTGGTTTGCGCGCCGCTCGCGCCGTCAACGACTTCCCAGCGATAGCGCCCGGCCGGAAGCGTCCGAGCGAGCGTCGCCTCGCCGCCGGCGGCGAGATCGAGCATCCCGGTCTCCAGCGGCTGATCCCTCACCTGCACCCGGTGCCGCCAGCTGCCGTTGACCGAGTACCAGTCGTATTGCCAGCTCTCGCGCAGCAATTCCCAGCGCAGGCCCTTGGCGGCGGTGCGCTTGCCGTCGGCGTCGACGGCGATGATGTCGAGAGTGGCCGGCTGCCCTTCGGGGATCGCATCCTCGCCCGCCGGCGAGCGCAAACCGATCGCCAGCGGCCGCGTGCTGATGGGGCGCGTCAGGGTTTCGTTGATCGGGCGTCCGCTCGGCTCGAAGACGCTGACCCGGATCGTCGCGGCGAGCGGCCGCGTCAGATCGGGCAGATCGGTGAGCGCGAGGGTGACGCTCGATTTGCCCTGTTCATCGGTCGCCGGCGCGTCGAGATCGATTGACTTCCCGGAGAATTCCTCGGTGGCGAGGCCGAACTGAAAGCCGGGCTCGCTTGGGAAGGGTTGCTCGTCGAGCGCGATCGTCGCCTGCGACTCGACCGCGAGCCCGGCCCCTGGCGCGCCGTAATAGTAGCGGGCGGTCGCCTCGACCGGAAACGGCTCGCCCGGCCGGATCGGCCGGTCGGCGGCGGACAGCTCGAGCTTCAGCTGCGGCGGGACGAAATCCTCGACCCGGAACTCGACACTGCCGATCGCCGGCGCCTTCGGATCGAGCTTCAGCTCAACCCGCCAGGTCCCGAACCGCGCATCGCGCGCCAGCTCATAGGTCTCATCGTGGCCGCCGAGCTTATCGCCGGTCAGCTGGCGGCGGTCGACTTCGACACCGTCCGGCCGCAACAGGCGCAGCGTCAAGGGCAAGCCGCCGACCGAGGCTTGCTTGTCGTCGCGCACCAGCGCCGTCAGATGGACCGTTTCGCCCGGGCGGTAGATGCCGCGATCGGTATAGAGATAGGAGTCGACCGGGCCCGGCTGCGGCGGGCCGCTGACCCCGCGGTCGGACAAGTCGAAGGCGGCGCGGCCGACCTCGAGGAAATTGAAGTCGCCGCCCGGACCATAGGCCATCACGGCGAAGGGTTCGTCGCCGCCGCTGCCGTGCAGGAGACCGCCGGGGATGCGGGCGAGCCCGTCCTTGTCGCTGGTGACCGCGGCCAGTTCGGCGTTGTTGCGCGCGTAAAGCTTGAGCGTCACCCCGCCCACCGGCTTTGCGTCGCCGAGCGAGCGCACCGCAACCGCCATCCCGTCGCGGCCGCTATAGGTGGTCAGGCCGAGATTGGAGACCAACGCCCAATTGGTAGCGGGCTGGCTGCCGTCGCCTTCTTTCGCGTCGGCGCGGTCGACGACCGCTAGATAAACTCCCGGGCCCTTGTCGCGCAGGATGTCGCCCAAGGGGATCGCGGTGGCGACCGGGCGGTTGCGCTCGCCGGTGATCGTCATCTCGCCCTGCCAGACGAGGCTTCCGCTCTGGTTGATCAATTCGTCGATGCTGTCCGGGTCAAAGCTCATCGTCAGCTTTTCGGCGTTGATGCTGGGAACGAGGTTGCGCTCGTTGATCCGCACCAGCTTGAGCTTGACCTTGTCGAGATTGATCGTCGTCACCGGCAGCCCGGCGCTCCCCTCGCGCGGCAGCACATAGCCGGTGCCGGCAAAGCTGATCGACGGCTTCCGGTCGGGGACGACGATGCGACCCTTCCAGCTCTCCAGCGTTTTCTCGCCGGTGACCGCCGGAAACCCGGGCAAGAGCTCCACCTCATAGGTCTCGCCGTGCTTCAACCCATCGAGACACAAGACGTCGCCGCGGGCGGTGACGATGCCGGCAAGTTCCAGTGTCGTCTTCACGTAATCGCCGTAGGAAATATCGGCCCCGCCCGCGATCTTCTCGTTGAAGCGCAGACAGGCGCGTGGGCTATCGGCTTCCGCCGCAATCTCGACCTTGGTCACCCGGAAGGCGACGAGGCGGCGCAACTGCTCGACCCGCTCGGCGATATTGGCGGACTTGGTCAGGGCGAGCCCCGCCTCGAAGGCGGCCAGCGCGTCCTTCGGCTTGTCGTGGCGGTCGAAATCGCGGCCGATCAGAAACAGCGCGGTGCCGCGCTCGACCGGGTCCGGTGATTTGACGTAGGCGTTATAGGCGCTCGCCGGGAAATGGTCGTCCCAGCCTTCGGCCTGGGCTTGGGCGAGGCGCAACCAGATGAGCCCGTCATCGGCGCCATAGGCGATGGCCCGGCCAAGATCGTCGATCGCCTGGGAATAGCGGTTGGCGCGGAATTCGGCGTCGGCATCGCGGCGCAGCCGGGGGATCAGCGCCGGCTGCTTCTTCGCGGCGGGAATGCTGTCGATCAGTTGCTGGCGATATTCATCGCCCGCATCGGCCAGGTCCTTCGACTGGTACCCCTGCGCCACAGCCGGAGCGGCGAACAGGACGACGACCAACAGCGACAATGTACGCAACATCGACCACCCCATCCCCGAATGGCGTAGCGAGCGCAACGCGGCGTTCGCCTGCCGCGCGGGCTCGTTCCAGGCAGATTGCGTGTTCGCCCCGTTCCTCGCAATCACAACCGCGATGACCGGGCCTTGAGCCAGCCACGCCACCTGTGCACTGTGCCGACATTCGCCAATCACCCGATCGGAGAGGCATCATGAGAATCGGTTTTGTCGGCCTCGGCATCATGGGGCGGCCCATGGCCCACAACCTGATGAAGGGAGGCCACCAGCTGTTCGTCTACGGCAAGCGCACGGTGCCGCCGGAAATCCGCGAGGGCGCGACCGTTTGCGACACCCTCAAATCACTCGCCGAAGAGGCCGAAACCATCATCATCATGGTCCCCGACACGCCCGATGTCGCGGACGTGCTGTTCAGCCCCGAAGGCGTCGCCTCCGGTCTCGCGCCGGGCAAGACAATCGTCGATATGAGTTCGATCTCACCCATCGAAACCAAGAAGTTCGCCGCCGAGATCGAGAAGAAAGGCTGCGACTATGTCGACGCTCCGGTGTCGGGGGGCGAAGTCGGGGCCAAGGCCGCGTCGCTGACGATCATGGTCGGCGGGACGCAAGTTGCCTTCACCCGGGTGAAGCCGCTCTTTGAGCTGATGGGCAAGAACATCACCCTCGTCGGCGAAGTCGGCGCCGGGCAGACCACCAAGGTCGCCAATCAGATCATCGTCGCTCTTACCATCGAGGCGGTGGGCGAAGCCTTGCTGTTCGCCTCCAAGGCCGGCGCCGACCCCGCCAAGGTGCGCGAAGCGCTGATGGGCGGGTTTGCCTCCTCGCGCATCCTCGAAGTCCACGGCGAGCGCATGATCAAGCGCACCTTCGATCCCGGCTTCCGCATCGAATTGCACCAGAAGGATCTGAGCCTGGCATTATCCGGCGCCCGGGCGCTCAACCTGTCCTTGCCCAACACCGCGACCACCCAGGAACTGTTCAACGCCGCCGCCGCCCTCGGTGGCAAGGGCTGGGACCATTCCGGCCTCGTGCGCGTCCTCGAGCACCTCGCCCAGCACCAGGTGGCAAAGGGGTAGGAGCCCCGCCCCTCTTCCGCACCGCGGGAGAGGGTGCCTGAGGGCAGAGCCCGAAGGCGGGTGAGGGTAGTCGCGACCGAAAGACCCTCACCCTCCCAGCGCTCTGCGCTGGGCCCCTCCCTCTCCCACATTGCGGGCGAGGGGCCTCAACTCACTTCAAATCGACGAACTCGACCCAGTTCGGCATCTTGCCCATCGCGTACTGCTGGAGCGGCGTAAGCGCACCGTTCTTCGCATTGATCGTGTAGGCCGTCATCTGGTTGGAGTCGAGCCCGACCGACAGCAAAAACCGTCCGCGCGGGTCGATCGCGAAGCCGCGCGGCGTGGTTTCGGTCGGCCACTGCCCGATCCGCGACAGCGTGCCTCGCGCGGGGTCGATGCGAAACCCGGTCAGCGTATTCGTCTTGCGCTCGCTGCCGTAGATGAAATGCCCGTCGGGGCTGACGTGCAGGTCGGCGGCGGCGATCTCGCCCTTGTAGCCGGGGGCCATCATGTCGACGAATTGCAGCTCCGTGAGGGTGCCGTTCGCCTTATTGACGGCATAGGTGCCGATCGTCGCAGTGGTTTCGGTGATCAGGTACAAGAACCGCCCGCTCGGGTGGAAGGCCATGTGGCGCGGGCCGGCGCCCGGCCGGGTCGCGATCTCGGCCGGGGTGTTGGGCGACACCATGCCCTTCGCGGCGTCGAACTTCAGCTGCATGATGATGTCGCCGCCGAGGTTGGTGCAGTAAGCGAATTTGTTGGCGACGTCGACGAGCACGCAATGCGCCTTGGGTTTGGTCGGCAGCACCTGCGTCGGCGGACCCGCGACCCGGTGCTCGGCGTCGATCGGGTTGATCGTCAGCATCGACTGGGGATAGGAGGCCGCCAGCAGGAACCGGCCGCTCCTGTCGGTGATGATGTACGCCATGCTCGCCTGGAGCGGGGCGTTGCCGAGATGCTTCAACCGCCCGGTCGCCCGATCGATCGCAAAGCTCGCGGCGACAAACGGCTCGCTGCGCAGCGCGAGATGGAGATACCGGCGGTCGGGGCTCAGCGCCATCGGCATGCTGGTCGGCGACGGCTTGTCGGTGCCGGGGATCGGCGTCTTCTCGATGAGATCGAGCGCGCCGCTCGCCCGGTTCATCGCCATCACCGAGACGGTCGGGTCGCCGGCGTTCGAGACGTAGACGATTGTTTCCGGGGTGCCCTGCGCCATGGCCCTGCCACCTCCGATCATCACACGCGGCGCCGCGAGCCCGCCCAGCGCGAGGCCGAGCAAGCGCCGCCGTGTTGGTCGCCGATGCATCATCACAGCGCCTACCGCTGCAGCTCGCGGGCCGCGCGCGCCGCCGGCCGCTCGGCGCAGCGCTTCAGCCAATCGGCGGCCTTGGGGACTGCCCCGAAATCGATCCGCGCCGGGCGCGCCCACGAGAGGATGCTCGCGACATTGAGATCGGCGACGGTAAAATGCTCGCCCAGCAGGTAGGGCGAATTGGCCACCGCGGCGTCGAGCACCATCAGCGGGCGGCCGAGCTGGCGTTCGCTTTCGTCGGCGAGCTTGGCGTCGCGCTGGGCCTCGGGCAGGATCGCCCGGTGGAACATCGCGGTCAGCACCGGGCGCTCGATTTCGGTCATCCCCCAGAAACTCCACTGCCAGGTGCGCGCCTCGTCCTCGAACAGGATCGGATAGAGGCTGCCACGGCTGTATTTCTTCGCCAGATAGAGGTTGATCGCCATCGACTCCCACAAAATGAAGCCGTCATCGTCGATCGCCGGCACGTGGCCATTGGGGTTGACCGCGAGGTATTCGGGAGCGCGCGTGCCGTCATTGGCGAAATCGATCGGGATGTTGTCGTATTCGAGCCCGAGCTCCTTTGCCATCCACAGCGTGCGGAAGGCGCGCGAGCGCGGAATGCCATAGATCTTGAGCATGCCGGTGATCCTTTTCGGTGCGTCTGTCCGAGCCTCGCACGATGGCCGGCACGGGTCTACATTCTCGCGACATTGCGAGGGCGGCATGCCGCATAGCGTCGATAAGATCAACGTCGCCGGCGCGAGTATCCGGCTGTTCCGCGGCGGCAGTGGACAGCCGCTGATGTTCCTGCACGGCGCCGGCGGGCATACCGGCTGGATGGTGTTCCTCGAGGAATTGTCGCAACGCTTCGCCGTCTTCGCCCCCGAGCATCCCGGGTTCGGCCAGTCGGACGACCCGCCCTGGCTCGACGATGTCGCCGACCTCGCCTATTTCCACCTCGATCTCCTGGAGGCGCTTGGCCTCGAGCGCGTCCATCTGATGGGAGCCTCGCTCGGCGGGTGGGTCGCAGCCGAGCTGGCGGTGCGCAATACCGCGCGCCTCGCCAGCCTGACCCTCGTCGGCGCGGTCGGCATCACCGCCGCGGGCGAAGCGATCCCCGACATCTTCCGCATGCCGGTCGAGGAGAATTTGCGGCGGTATTACGCCAATCCCGAACGCGCCGCGCGGCGGGTCGCCGATCTCGGCAAGACCGACATGAACCTCGCCGCGAAAACCAGCGCCACCGTCACGCGGCTCGCCTATCGCCCGCGCTTCCACAATCCGGGCCTGGCCAAATGGCTGCACCGCATCGACGTGCCGACGCTTCTGTTGTGGGGCGCAAAGGATGGCCTCGTGTCGCCCCAATTCGGCGAAGCCTACCAGGCGCTCATCCCAGGATCGCGGCTCATCGTGCTGCCAGAAGCCGGCCACGCTCCGTTCGACGAGCAAAGGGATGCGTTCCTCGCCGCGTTCTATGAATTTGTAAGTGAGAATTAAAAAGAGAATGCTTTAACGCTGAGGGCGTAAAGGGTTCGCAAGGGGCGCGAATCGGCAAAAGCCCCCTTTGCGTCCTTTACGCTTCCTCCGCGTCCTCTGCGTTAAAGAGTTTCTTTCTGCTACTCCGCCGCCTCCTGCAGCGGGCGCACCGACGCTTGCATCTGGCGGTCGTAGGCCTGGCGCCAGGCGAGCTTGGCATCGGCGACGAAATCGCCGCTGCGCACCGGATACATGATCGCGGGATCATCGACCCCGGGCGGCACGATCTTATCCTTGGCCAATGCCCGCGCCGCCTTCAACAGGCGCCGCCGCGTCGCCATTATCATCCGGTCGCTTGGCGCCATATGCTCGAAGAGATGGTCGGTAATCGCGCCCATGCTCTCGGTCACCGCCTGGTCCTGGGCGTGGATGCCGGTGATGCCGGTGTAGTTGCCGCCGGTCTTTTGCGCCTCGCGGTCGACCAGCCAGTCGTTGACCGGACGGCCCCTGAGCCGCCAGCGGCCATACCAGTCCGACTCGTTGGGCAGATAGTCGAACGCGCGGGTGAAGCCCGGCATCATCCGGCCGTTCTTCATCGGGCCGATCGAGGGCGGCTGGCGCCGCCAGGTCAGGCTGACGAACATTGTGTGGGTGTCGTCCATCGGCACCCACGCGCGGTTGTGCAGGTGCTCGGTAAACTTGCCCTGCGGCGTCTGGGTCCAGAACGGCAGCATGAAATTGGCGAAGCGCCAGTAGGTCTTACTCGGCGCCGCCTCGCGATAGGCGGCGTACATCGTGCCGCATTCGGTGTCGGCGACATGGTAGTCGGGGGCGCGGTTGGCGACCGTATGCCAGAACAGCGAATCGTCCGGCACATCCTCGGGAGCGACCGACCCCGCGTGCAGGAAGCCGAAATGCGACGTGTCGATATCGCCTTCCAGGGCCTGCAGCCAGTTGCATTCGCGCTGCACGAAACTGATCGTGACGTCGCTTTCGGGCAATAGCGTCGCCTCGATCTCGGGCAGCGGCGGGGCCTTTTTGCGCGCGCCCATATAGACCCAGACGAGCCCGTTGCGCTCGACGGTCCGGTAGGCCTTGGCCTTGATCCGGTTCTTGAAGTCCGGGTCGGCGAGGTTGGGCGTGTCGACGCAATTGCCGGCAACGTCGTATTTCCAGCCGTGATAGACGCAGCGTATGCCGTTTTCCTCGTTGCGCCCGAGGAACAACGAGGCACAGCGGTGCGGGCAGCGATGGTCCATGACGCCGACCCGCCCCGAAGAGTCGCGAAACGCGATCAGCTGCTCGCCGAGTAGGAGGAGACGCACCGGCGCGCCGTCTGGTTCCAGCTCCGACGACATCGCCGCCGGCAGCCAGTATTGGCGCATCAGCCCGCCCATCACCGTGCCCGGCCCGACCCGGACGAGATCCTCGCTGTCCTTGCGGTTCATTGCCGATCTCCTCCTATCCCGAGGTCATTATAGCGGTACGGTGCTATACTCACGACCAGAACGCAAAGCCAAGCCCGGTGCCGGTGCCGGCCGGGGTGCGATAGCCCGGCTCGTACAGCGACCACTCGAGCGACAAATGCTCAACTGCCCCAGCGACGCAGATCCAGTTGCGGATCTCGGAGCTGCCGGAATTGAGTTTCTCGCGCGGCAGTCCCTCGATCGCCGCGGCATCTTTCTGCCGGAACAAATCGAAGAGGGACCGGTCGAGCAACTCGTCGACGACGAAATGCGACAGCCCGCCCGAGGCGATGATCCCGACGCGCGCATCGCCCGGATAGGATTCGACGGCGGCGCGGATCGCCTGCCCGAGCCGGTAGCAGCGCCTGGGCGTCGGCTGGTTCGGCGGGTAGTAGGTGTTGATCGAAACCGGGACGATCGGCACGACTTCCTGCATGATCCGCCGGTGCACAAAGCCGACCGCGTGACCTTCGCCCTCGCCGTCGGGGACGCCATTCGAGGCGGCGATGTCGAATTCGCGGTCGATGAGCTGGTCGATCAGGTGGCGCGCGAGCCGCGAGTGGACCGGATACTCGCGCGGCACCTTTTCCTCGTGCCAGCGCGCGCTCGCCCGCCATCCCCAATTGGGCTCTTTCACCGGCGCCAGCGGCACATTGCGGATCGTCTCGCCGTAATAGACGAGGATGCCCGGCATGTTTTCGTGGTGATAGAGCTCCTCCTGGTCGTCGCCGGCGACAATGAGGGCGTCGAGCCTGGCTTCGCGCAGA
>Ga0209415_10002771_pt1 | contig 32795 bp, 30 predicted proteins | sample PeaSoiSIISIP2007_FD_187696 | JGI IMG/M metagenome (GOLD analysis project Ga0209415, IMG submission 187696) | Peat soil microbial communities from Weissenstadt, Germany - SII-SIP-2007 (SPAdes) (version 2) | ecosystem: Environmental > Terrestrial > Soil > Wetlands > Peat | place: Germany... | reverse complement strand
CCATCATGACCGGCAGGCAGCTATGACTGCTGGCGATGACGCTCGCCCTGGCTTGCGTGAACCATTGGCGCACCTTGGCGCGCTGCTCGCCGGCAGACAAGGCTTCCTGTGATAAGCCCCAACCGGCAAGCGATTCACAGTCGCCATGCACGATTGCGACGCGTGTGCCGCCCACCGTTACACTTGAATACATCGGCAAAGCACCCAGCCGGGACCGCAGATCGGGAAATCCACGCGCTGTTTCGCGAAGGCGCTCGATGATTCGATTGGAGCGCTCGACCTCTGCATCGCTCACGAACTCGGGATAGCCGCAACCGCAGCCGAATCCGTCGTCATCGCCGGCAAGTTCCGTCTCGACATTGCCGCGCAATGCCACGTGGGCAAGAACGCGGTGATTGATTTCCTCAAAGCTGTCGCGGTCGATGTTGAACCAGTTGAAATCGCCGTTGAAAACAAGCACAGGCGAATGCGGCTCGCGCGCCGCCATATCGAAAATCGCATCAAGCGCAGCCGGATTGCCGTACAGCCCGCCAATCACGTAAAGGCAGTCGGTTTCCAGCGCCGGGTTGCGCGCGAGATCTGCGGGTGAGTATTGGTAGTGAAGCGGACAACTGCGTCCGGGTATCATTGACTACACCTTGTGAGCGGGCGAAAGCACTCTTGGGATGCCTGATCGATTGGACCAGCATTACGATTGCATTTAGTCTACTGGATTGTGCTTGTTGGTGGGATTGCGGGTGGCCTGTGGGTGGACACGACCGTCCGCTTGCCGGCACGGGCGATGTCCGCTTCGGGTCGTAAGCGGACATCGTCTGCCAGATCGAGTCGCGACTACTACAATTAAGAGGATTCTAAAACCTCAGTCCTCAGTCCTCAGTCCTCAGCACCCAGTCCTCCAACAAGGCGGGGTTGGAGTCAATGCTCGGAACAAAAATCAATCCCGCGCTAAAATATCGGCTGGCGCAAGCGGTCGCTGCCGGCTTTAACCAGGACAGGGGATTTCAGCATTCCTATGGGAGAAATCGAGCGTCGCCTGTTTCTTCGGGGCATGACCGCCGGTGTGGCCGGCGGGTTGACGGCTTTGGTTCAGCAGGCGCTTGCGGCCGATCCAAAGTCGTTGCGGCAAGGAATCATCAAGATCGGCGGTGAAGCGTCGGTGAACGGCAAGCACGCCCGCGAGGGTACTCCGGTCGCGCGTGGCGATACCGTATCGACCGGCGCGGGCGCGCACGCCGTCTATGTCATCGGGGACAATGCCTTCCTGCAACGGGCCAACAGCCGCGTGGATTTCGGTGAAAGTTCGGTCGCGACTTTCATGCGGGTGGTGACGGGCGGTCTGCTCTCGGTCTTCGGGAAAGGCAACCGGCTGATCACGACGCCCACGGCCACCATCGGAATTCGCGGCACCGGCTGCTACATCGAAACCGACGCGCGCAAGAGCTATTTCTGCCTGTGCTTCGGCGCCGTGGATTTGCGCCCGCTCAACGGGCAGCCCCTGACCTACTCGACCACGCATCATGAAAAACCCGTCTGGATAGAGAACGGGATGACGATGCCTGCCATGGTCGTCAACCATACCGACGCGGAAATCATCATGCTCGAAGCGCTCGTCGGCCGGGGCTCGCCGTTTCCCGCCGGCATGAGTCCGTATTAGGCTTCGACATGAAGCGTGAAGAGAAAAAAACAGGACTGAGGACTAAGAGGATTCTAAAACCTCAGTCCTCAATCCTCAATCCTGAGTCCTCAGCACCCAGTCCTCTACTGCCGCCCCGCGAGCAGCCGCTGCCAGTCCTTCGGCAGTTGAATTTTTTTGCCGACTGGGTAGCCGAGGAAGCCGTTGTGCGCGAAGACATAGGCGTTGTTGCGCAGCGGGTCGCCCGCGACCGCGATCATGAAGTCCCCGGGCTCCCACACGATCGGCACCATGCGATTCGGATCGTCTGATTCGTAGAACGCTTTCGGGATGCGGCCCGCGGTCACGTCGTCCTTCAGGTCCCACACGCCGCGGATGTTCCACTCGTGCAGCTGGCGCTCGAATTCCCACGCCGGGATGCGCGCGTGCTCGTAGAGATATTTCTTGACGTCGGATTTCTTCCAGCCCGCCTTCGCGATCGTCTCGGCGATGATCGGGCTCACCACGACGAGCGGGCGCAGCGTGCCGTTGCCATGGCTGGTGGTGAACGTGATCTGCCAATTGTTGAATTTCTGCACCGAATCGGCGAGGTACGGCAGCATCTGTTCGGGAGTGCTGCCCGAGACCGAGGAGAGCGAGCCGCCGCCGGTGTAGCGCGCGATGGTCACCGTATTGTCGCCGGCGGCAAAGCCCATCTCGACGCTCGTCGGCTCCCAGCCGATTCTCGCGAGCACGTCCTCGTTTTCCGCGAGCACCACGCGCCACGTGTTGCCGTAAGTCGCTTTGTCCGTCTTGTGCGGCAGGAACCCGGCCACGTTGCGCAGATACAGGCGCCAGAAGCGGCCGATCGAAGTGTTCGGCAGGAAGCCGTCGCGCAGCGCGCCCTGCGTGTAGTTGAACCCAAGCTCCTTGATGAGCGGGCCGTTGAGGATGATCAGCGTGTCGCCGCCCGGTGTGTTGCCGCTGTGCTCGACGCCGTACTCGGGATCGCACATCGCCTCGATCAGCGCGACGAGGACCGGCATGTACTCGGGCCGGCAGCCGGCCATGACGCCGTTGACCGCGATGCTCCACACCGTCGCCGCGCGGCGGTCGGGCAGCAGCACGCCCAGGCTTTCGTCGGAGTCGCGCTCAGTGAAAGCGAGGAACGCGCCGATCGCCTCGCGCGTAGGCGGCACGATCGGCAGCCCGTCGGAAAACTCGTGCGCGTAGAAGTAGCGGTTGACTTCGCCGAAGCCGCCCCTGACGACGATGTCGCGCGGAGCGGGCTCGGCTTGGCCGGCTTGCGCCGCCGGCGCGAGCGTCAGGTTCTCGATGACTTTCTGCGCCGTGACTTCGAGTATGTCGCGCCGCAGTTCGTCTTCGCTCTTGTTGCCGATATGGCCGGGCACCAGCGCGACCGGAATGTTCGGCATGCCGAGCCCGACCGAAGTCGCCGCGGCCTGGCGCAGAAAACCCTCGCACGTGAGCGACGACGTCGGATAGCCCGCCGCTTCGCACACCGCACTCGCCCGCAACACGGCGGGCGTGCAGCTGCCTCAACACGCCATGCCGGAAATGACGGCGTCGACCCCGAGTTCCCTGAAGCGCCCGGGCAGCGCCGCGAGCGCGGCCTTTTCCTCGCCGCCGTGCGTGCTGCCGAACTCGCGCCAGCTCACGAACTTCACGTCCGGAAAGCGCGCCTTCAATGCTTCTTCGAGCAGTTCGAACACCACGTCGCCCTTGAAGAGCTGGTCCCACAGTTGGGCGACCGTCTTGCCCTGGAGCGATGCGAGCCGCGGCGCGAGCGGCCGCGCGCGCTGCTGGCGTTCAGAACGCGGCCAGTGCGCTTCGTAGTAGCCGTCGTTGGTTTGCCTGGACATCGTTTCTCCCCGCCTCATTGTTTCACCATCCCGAGCTCGGTCAGCACGTCCTTCAGTATCTCGTATTGCGCCTTGAGATGCTTGCCGAGTTCCGCGCTCGCCATGTAATCCTCTTCCCACTGGTTTTTCGCGACGGCGTTCCGCCACGCCTCGGTCTTGACCAGGCGCTGGAACACGCCGTCCCAGAAGCGGACCTGCTCGGCGGTAAGCCCCTTCGCTCCCATTACGCTGCGCGGCAGGTCGAACACCACGTCGAAACCCTGCTCCCTGAAGGTGGGCACGGCGGCAAGCGCTCCGCTCAAGCGCAGCTTCGACGCGACGCCGAGGATCCTGATTTTGCGCGCCTCGAGCAGCGGCAGGAAATTCCCCGGCGTGACTGCGAGCACATCGACGTGGCCGCCGAGCAGCGCGGCCATCGCGTCGCCCGAGGAGCCGTAAACGACGATTTTCAATTTCCTGAGGTCGGCGCCGGCGGCTTTGGCGAAGAGCGCGGCGGCGATGTGAAACGCGTTGCCACGGGTTGTCGCGAGCGCGATGCTCGGCGCCGACGGGTCCGCCCTGAGTTGTTGCGCGAGATCTTGGCTGCCCGCAACGGGGGATTCCGCGCGGACGATCAGCGCGATCGGCTCGGTGATCAGGTTCGCGATCGGCGTGAATTCGAAGTACTTGACGTTCAGTTGCCCGGTCAGCAGCGCGCTCAGCGGCGTCGAGGTTTGCACGACCAGCCGATGGCCGTCGCCGGGAAACTGGCTCAGGTAATTGAAAGCGACCGCGAAACCCCCGCCCGGTTTGTTGACGACCGTGACCTGCGCGTCGATGAGCTTGTGCGTCTGCACGATTGCCTGCAGTGTGCGCGCGGTGTTGTCGACGCCGCTGCCCGGCCCGGTGCCGACGATGAGTTCGATAGCCTTGTCCGGTTTCCAGTCGGCCGCGGGAACCTGGCCTGCACCGAGCCCGCCGGCGAGGCAAAGGGCGAGCGCGCAGGTCTTCCAGAAAGGATTCGACCAAGCCGGAGCGTCGTTCGGGACTGCTTTTTCCAAACCGCACCTCCTCGCGGTCCGCGGATCAGGTTGGTGAGGGGGAAGCCGGTTGCGGAGCCGCCAGCGGATTATACGATGCCACGAGCGCGTTTATCCGCGGTCGGCGCGGCGGGGAAGGGGGAAGATCGGCGATTCAGTTCTTAAGTAACTCAATCGCTCAATCGCATAATCACTCAATCACCCGGGCAATGACGAGCGCGGCAGGTGTAAAACGCACGGCCGCGGAGTAAAGTAGCGGGCGCGGCGATCATTTCCGGGGGGATGACAAATGCATGATTTTCGCTGGCCGGCGTTGCTTACGTTGGCGGTTCTGGTGCTGCTGGTCGTGCTCGCGAGCATCGTCGGCAAGCTGCGCGGCAAGTACAAGATCGCTGCGCCCAGGACGACCGGCGAGCCGGCGTTCGAGCGCGCGTTCCGCGCGCACATGAACACCGTCGAAAACGCGGTGCTGTTTCTGCCGGCGCTGTGGCTGTTCGCGGCGTTCGCGAGCGAAGTGTGGGCGGCCGCGCTCGGCGCGGTGTGGCTCGCCGCGCGCGTGTGGTACGCGCTCGTGTATCTCAAGAATCCGGCCAAACGCGGGCCGCCATTCGCTGTGTCGATGCTCGCGTTTGGCGTGCTCGCGCTCGGCGCGGCGGCGGGAGTGGTGAAAGGGTTTTTGTAGAAAGACAGGACTGAGGACTTGGGGCTAAGGACTAAGAGGATTCTAAAACCTCAGTCCTCAGCACTCAGTCCTCAGCACTCAATCACGGCTAACCGTCGCGGTCGAGTACCGCCTGGATCGCGGCGGCCGGCACTTTGATCGCGACGCCGGCGCGTTCTTCCTGCAACAGCACGGGCACGCGCGAGTCGCGTTCGGCCCAGCCGCGGTTCAGCGCTTCCGTCATCTCCGCGCGCGTGAGTTCCGCGACGCGCATAGGCACGCCGAGCTCGCGCGCGAGCTCGGTCGCGAGCGTCACGTCCTTGTGCGCGAGCTTCAGCGCGAAGTCGGGTGGTTCGAAGGTGCCCTGCAGAAATTGCTTGCTGAGCCGGTCGAACGTGCGCATGCGCCCGAGCGAGCCCTGGCGCACCGCCGCCCACAGCGCGAGCGGCTCGACGCCGGCCTTCACTCCCAGCGTGAACACTTCAGCGAGCGCGGTCTGGATCGCGTAACCCGCGCAGTTGTGCACGAGCTTTGCGACCGAGCCGGCGCCGATCGGCCCGATGTACAGCACCTGGTCGCCGATCGCGTCGAGCGCCGGGCGGAATTTGTCGAACGCCGCGCGCTCGCCGCCGATCCACAGCGCGAGTTTGCCCGTTTTCGCGCCGCGCGGCCCGCCGCTGACCGGCGCATCGAGCATCGCGATGCCTTTGGCGGCGAAACGCGCGCTGAGCTTGCGCACGACGGTGGGCGAATTGGTGGAGAGGTCGAACCACGCCGTCCCCTTGGCCATGCCTTCGATCAGTCCTTCCGCGACCGCTTCGACTTCGCGCGGGCCGGGCAGCGAGGTGAAGACGATCTCGGCAGCCGCGCCGACTTCGCGCGGGCCCGCGGCCCACGTTGCGCCGGCCTTGAGATGCGCCGCCGCGGCGTCGCGCCGCACGTCGTTGACGACGAGCTCGTGGCCCGCCGAGCGCACGTTGAGCGCCATCGACGAGCCCATGGTTCCCAAACCTATGAATCCCACACGCATGATGATCGATCTTTCAGTTATGACACGATGGAAAAAACGCCGCGCGGCCTAATCGCTCCGCGGCGGTCCGGAACCGCCGCCCTGCGGCGGCCGCCCGCGGCCCATCGCATCGGACGGCCCGCCGCCGGCAATGATAGGCGTGATCGTAGCGAAGCGCGAATCGGCGAGCAGTTTTTGCTCCGGCGTGAGCCCCTGGTAAAGCGTCGCTGCCGAAGCGGCGGTGTCCTCGAGCGCGGTCAGGCGGTTGCGCGCGACATCGACCGCGTGATTCATCTGCTGCATGGCGTCCATATGCGTGCCCGCCTGCGCCCGGGCGCGCTCGCGCGTGATGTCGGCGACGAGCGCGCGCACTTTGTCGGCGTACGGGTCCCAGGTTTTCTGCTGGGCGGGCGAGAGCTTCAGGTCTTCCTCGAAGGTCAGCAGGCGGTACTCGACCAGTTCGGCGATGTTTTCCTGTGACGACTGCTGCGGCCCTTTTACCGATCCGCCGGTCGCGCCGCGGTCCCCACCGCGCATGCGCCCACCGCCCGGCATCTGTGCGAGCAGGTCGGGGGCCGCGCCCGCGATGATTGCAGCCAACAAACCGGTAACGATCCCCTTGACTATGTTCATGATTGTTTTTCTCCGAATTCACAGACACTGACGCCGAAGCCCGAGCGTACTACCAAATCGGTGTTCCGCATACTGCGGCGCGATCGGGCCTAATCAAAAACGAAAAGTGCCGGATCCTTGCGGAACCCGGCACCCGATTTTCACGTGATGGTCGCGAGCAGCGACGACCGCGCAACGTTCAGCGGCCGAAGTGGCGTCCGCCGAAGCCGCCCATCGGCCCTTGCGCGAGCTGCTGATCGGCGATCTTCTTTTGCTCGGGCGTGAGCGCTGCGTACAGATCCTTTACCGCAGCGGTCATGGTTTCCATGCTGGCCAGGCCCTGTTTCATTTGTTCGGTGCGTTGCGCCAGGCGCTCCGGCGCGGTTTGATCGGCGGCCGTGGACTGCGCGAACATCTGCGCGTGGCGCGCGGCCATCGTATCGCCCTGCTGCTTCGCCTTGCTCTCGAATGCCTGCCACGCCTTGCTCTGATCGGGCGTGATCTTGAGTTCGACTTTCAGCGCAGCGAGATAACCTGCCACCGCCGCTTCGGGATTGCCCCACATCCCGTGACCGAACCCGCCGCGGCCTGCGCCGTTGCCCATCATGCCCGGACCGAATCCGCCGCGTGCGCCCGGGCCGTAGCCCATCGCGCTGGGCCCGCCGCCCTGCGCGCAGTAGCCCGGCCCATAGCCTGCGGGATCCGCATGAACCAACGCACTCGATGCCGCAAGCGCTGCCGCTGCGACCACGCCAACCAGAATTTTGCGATTGTTTCTCATGATGTTCTCCATGTCGTTGAATTTGCCTCGGGGAGCCCGTGATCTGCATACCGCCGTTCGCAGGCTCGTCCGGCAGCTTCATTTGACGCTCCGCGTGTAACGGCGGAATGTCAGGCGTGGTCTTTTTTGTATCGCCGCCTGTCGGCCGTGGGCATTGTTACACTGCGATACAATTTTTCTTCCGTTCCCGCCGCGGGCGCGGTATACAGATGCCATGAATGCGCAGGACCATATTCTGGTCGTCGACGACGACTTCGAAATCCGCACGCTGCTGCACGACTATCTGCAGAAGAACGGCTACCGCGTTACCGCGGTGGGCGACGGCAACGGCATGTGGGCGGCGTTCGACCAGGCGGCACCGGATCTCGTCGTGCTCGACGTGATGCTGCCGGGCGACGACGGACTCACGCTGTGCCGCAACCTGCGCGCGCGCTCGGCGGTGCCGGTCATCATGCTGACGGCGCGCGGCGAAGAAACGGACCGCATCGTGGGTCTCGAAATGGGCGCCGATGATTATCTGCCCAAGCCGTTCAATCCGCGCGAACTCCTCGCGCGCATCAAGAGCGTGATGCGGCGCGCGCGCACGCTGCCGGAGAACCTGCAGCCCGACGAGGCGCGCGCGCTGCGCTTCGCCGGCTGGGCGCTCGAGGTCGCGACGCGCAACCTCCTGTCGCCGCAGGGCGTGGTGGTGGCGTTGAGCGGCACCGAGTACAAGCTGCTCAGGTGCTTTCTCGCGCACCCGAACCGCGTGTTGAATCGCGACCAGCTGATCGATCTCATGCTTTCGCGCGACGCCTCGCCGTTCGACCGCTCGATCGACGTGCAGGTGAGCCGCCTGCGGCATCGCCTCAACGAGGACGCGAAGGATCCCGCGATCATCAAGACCGTGCGGGGTGAAGGCTACGTGTTCGCGGCGGCGGTCGCGGTGGACAAGTGATGCGCCTGCTGCCGAAATCGCTGTTCGCGCGCATGGTGCTCATCCTGCTGAGCGGCCTCATTGTCGCGCAGCTGCTGAGCTTCGCGATCCACTCGCGCGAGCGCGTCGAATTCATGCTGCGCGCGGCCGGCGCGCGCTCGGCGGAGCGCATCGCCGACATCGTCAAGTTGCTCGACTCGATCGCGCCCGCCGAGCGCGCGAAAATCGTGAACGTATTGAGCTCGCCGCCGCTGCGTATCGCGCTCGACGAGCCGCCGCTCGCGCCGGCGGCGGGCGGAGTCGACAAGGCGGAGCAGGCGGCGCAGTTTGCCGCGGTCGTGCGGCGCGCGCTCGGCGAAGATTACGCGCTCGTCGCGACGGTCACCGATATGCCGGCGTGGGGGCCGCCGGGCCAGCGTTACGGCATGGGTCCCGGGATGATGGGAAGAACAGGCCCGTTCGAGCCGGGCTCGTTCGGACCGGGAATGCACATTGCGCCACCCGGGTTTTCGTTCGTGGTGCAGGCGCGGCTGCACGACGGCACGCGCGTGACGTTTGACTCGCGCCAGCCGTACGAGACCGCCAACTGGCCGTACCGGCTGCTCCTGAGCCTCGCGGTGCTGCTCGCGGCGGTCACCATAGTGACGCTCGTCGCGGTGCGCTGGGTGACGCGGCCGCTAAAGACGCTCGCCGAGGCCGCGCAGAACCTCGGCGAGGATCTCAACCACCCGCCGCTCGACGAGAGCGGCCCGCTCGAGGTGAGCCGCGCGGCGCGCGCATTCAACACGATGCAGCAGAAGCTCGTGAAGTTCATCCGCGACCGCAGCCGGATCTTCGCGGCGATGTCGCACGACCTGAAGACGCCGATCACGCGGCTGCGGCTGCGCGCTGAAATGCTGGACAGCCCGGAGCTGCGCGCGAAATTCGTGAAGGACCTCGAGGAAATGGAAGCGATGGTAAGCGCCGCGCTCGACTTCATGCGCGGCCTCGAGCGCAAGGAGCCCGCGCAGCCGATCGACGTGATGGCGCTCATCGAAAGCCTGCAGGCGGACGCGCGCGAGACGGGCGGCGAGGTGCGCATCGAGGGCGCCGCGCGCGCGCCTTATCCGGGCCATCCGCAGTCGCTCAAGCGCTGCCTGGGCAATCTCATCGACAACGCCGTGAAGTACGGCAAAACGGCGACCGTCAGCGTCGAGGATACGGCGGCCGAGCTGCATATCCGCGTGCGCGACGACGGGCCCGGAATTCCGGCGGACGAGCTCGCGCGCGTGTTCGAGCCGTTCCACCGCGTCGAAGGCTCGCGCAACCGCGCGACCGGCGGCACGGGCCTCGGGCTCACCATCGCGCGCAACATCGCGCGCACGCACGGCGGCGACCTCGTCCTGCGCAATCTGGCGGCGGGCGGGTTGGAGGCGGAGCTGACGTTGCCGCGGCGTGGATGATTCGGTGATTCAGTGATTGAGCGATTGAGTAACTTAATTACCTAATCACTGAATCACTGAATCACTGAATCACTGAATCACTGGATCACGAGCGCGAGCCGGCCGGTGGTGGCGTTGTGGCGAATCAATTCGTGCGCCTCTTCCACTTTCTCGAGCGGGAAGGTCTGCGTGATGACCGGTTTGATGCGTTTCTGGCGCACGAGTTCGAGCGTCCGCGCGATTTCGGCGGCGGTGACGTAGCGCGACGAGTGCATTTCGAGGCCGCGGTGCAGGAAATCGAGCGGATCGACCATGAAACTCGGATCGTCCTTGTATACCGCCTTCGGCTTGGTGCCGATGATCACCAGCCGACCGGCGACCGCGAGCGCTTTGAGTCCGGCTTCGAGCGTCTGGCGGGTGCCGACGACGTCGATCACGGCGTCGGCGCCGCGGCCATCGGTCAGCGTTTTGACCAGCTGCGCGAGCTCGCCGCGCCGCGCGTCGATCACTTCGTCCGCGCCCCACTTCTCGGCGAGCGCGAGCTTGTCTTCGCCGATGTCCGCGGCGAGCACGCGTCCGCCGCACAGCCGCGCCATCTGCACCATGTGTATGCCGACGCCGCCGCCCGCGCCGATGACGAGCACGTTGTCGCCGGGCCCGACGCGCGCTTCCTTGTGGCACGCGTGATACGGAGTTGCGATCGCGTCGGACGCGACCGCGGCATCGACGTCGGACACGCCGTCGGGAATCGCGATCGTATTGCGCTCGGGCAGCAGCACGTATTCCGCATAGCCGCCGTCGCACGCGGCGCCGACGTTGCCGCGCGGATTAAGGCACAGCGTCTCGCGCCCGCCGCGGCAGTTCACGCACTGGCCGCAGGTCAGATAGAAATGATTGGTCACGCGCTGGCCGGCTTTTACGCTCCGCACTTCGGCGCCGGTGGCGACGATTTCGCCCGCGATCTCATGTCCCGGGATGCGCGGGTACGCGGTGACGCGGCCCGGGGTCGCGATGAAATTGACGACTGTAAGCCCGATGCCGCACGCGCGCACGCGAATGAGCACGTCGTTCGGGCCGGGTTTCGGCACCGGGACTTCTTCGAGCTTGAGCGGCTGGCCGAAGCCATGGAGGAGCATTGCTTTCATAAAATCAGTGATGGGTGATGAGTTATGGGCGATGGGCAAATAGTCATGAGTAATGGGTGAAAGGTGGCTTCGCCGTTCCCATCACTCATTACCGGTTTTCAGTCGAGCTTCACGCCGAGTTTCTTGCCGAGCGCGCCCCACTTGTCGGCGTCGTTCTTGATGACCTTGGCGAACTCCGCGGGCGTGTTGGCCAACGGTTTATTGCCTTGCGAGACGAAAGTCTGCCGCACGTCGGGCAGGTTCACGATGGCCGCGATTTCCTTCTGCAGCCTGTCGACGATGGCGCGCGGCGTCTTCGCGGGCGCCATGTAGCCGTACCACGTCATCGCCTCGAACCCCGGCACGCCCGATTCGGCGACGGTCGGCAGATCGGGCATCGCCTCCATGCGCTTCGGACCGCCGGTGGCGATGAGGTGCAGCCGGCCGGATTTCCAATGCGGCATGGTGGTGAACATGTTCGAGAACGAAAACTGGATCTCGCCGCCGATCTGCGCCGTGATGTACTGCGAGACGCCTTTGTACGGCACGTGCGTCATCCTGATGCCGGCAATCGAATCGAAAAGCTCGGCCGCGAGGTGCGGCGAGCTGCCGGGCCCCGACGAACCGTAATTGAGCTTGCCCGGATTGGCTTTGGCGTAGGCGATGAACTCCTGCACCGTTTTCGCCGGCACCGACGGGTTGAGCAGCAGCGTGAGCGGCGTCGCGATCACCTCGGTCACTGGCGCGAAGTCCTTGATCGGATCGTACGGCAGCCTGGTGAAGAGCTGCGCGCTCTGCGCGTGGGTCGAGTACGCGAGCAGCAGGGTGTAGCCGTCGGGCACGGCGTTGGCAACGAGTTCGGTGCCGACGATGCCGGAGGCGGCGGGGCGGTTGTCGACCACCACCGACTGCCCGATGCGGTCAGCGAGCCGCTGGCCGATAAAGCGCGCGGTGTAATCGCTGCCGCCGCCGGGCGCGAGCGGCACGATCACGCGGATCGGGCGGTTCGGGTAGTCCGCCTGGGCGCAAACCGCGGCTGTCCATGAACCCCATAGACATAGCATACACGCAACGAAACTCGCGAGTCCGCGCGCCTGGGTCTGCATGGGTTTCCTCCGGCTGGTGTTGTTGGTGCGAGAAGATGATAGTGCACCAAACCGCGGTGAGCCGACAAGCGGATCCGGTGTGGACGGCGGCGCCGATTGCCGCGCTTGCGGCCGGCACTTATACTCTGGTGATAAAAGGCGCGGCCGGACGCGCCATACAGGAGAGGAGGGACTATGAGATTGCCTTTGGTCGCGTGGTTGCTCGGCTGTCTCGCCGCGACCGCGGCGCAGGCCGAAATCACGCGCATCGTCATCGACCGCGTCGATTCCCCGGCGTTCGACGGGCGCGAGTTCGGCGCCGTCGGCCGCTACGAAAAACTTTCCGGCCGCGCGTTCGGCGCAGTCGATCCCGCCGATCCACTGAACGCCGGCATTACCTATATTCAGGACGCGCCGCGCAACGACCGCGGGCGCGTCGAGTACGCGGTCGACTTCGACGTTTTCCTGCCGATGGACACCGCCAGAGGCAACGGCACGCTGCTCTACGACGTGGTGAACCGCGGCGCGCGGCGCGCGTTCGACGTGTTTCACCTGGGCCCGAGCGGCGACAACAACCCGTTGAAGGCGGTCGACGCAGGCGACGGCTTCCTGCTGCGGCAGGGCTATACGCTGGTGGTGAGCGGCTGGCAGGGCGACATCCCGAGGGGAGGGGACGCGATCGTCGCCGATTTTCCGGTGGCGACTCGCGCCGACGGGCCGATCGTCAAGACAATCTCCGTCGAGTACATCGTCACCAAGCCGACCTATACGCTGCCCCTCGGCTGGGACAACGGCCGGGCGCTGCGGCCGTATCCACCGGTGGAACGCGCGATGCCGAGGGCGCGGCTCGTCCGCCGCGCGGACGCCGACGCGCCGGATGAAATCATTCCGCGCGATCAATGGTCGTTCGGCAGCTGCCCCGACGGCAAAACGGTGACGCCGGGCAGCCTCGACGTCTGCCTCCCGGCCGGATTTTCGCCCGATTCTGTTTATTACCTTGTCTACCAGGCGCGCGACCCGCTGGTGATGGGCCTCGCGTTCGCGGCGACGCGCGACGTCGTCTCGTTCCTGCGCTACGACACGAGCACGGCCAACCCCCTCGTCGCGCATGCCGCGCACGAACCGCAGGCGAACGCGATCCGCCGCGCGGTAATATTCGGCCGCTCGCAGAGCGGGCGCTTCGCGAAAGACCTCGTCTACCGGGGTTTCAACCAGGACGAGGCGAAACGCATCGTGTTCGACGGCGCGATTTCGCTGACGAGCGGTTCGCGCCTGACCAACGTTAACAGTGAATTCTCTATGCCGGGCCGGTTTTCGACTGCGCTCGAGGGGCACTACTCGCCAGGCGACCAGTTCCCGTTCACGTACGAAACGATAACCGATCCCGTGAGCGGCCGCACCGACGGCGTGCTCGCGCGCTGCCGCGCGCAGGGCGCGTGCCCGAAGTTCATGCACTGGGATTCGGGGACCGAGCCGTGGGGGGCGCGCAATTCGCTCGTGCGCACGGATCCGCTCGGCAGGACCGACGTGCCGGTGCCGGACAACGTGCGCCTGTATTACTTCGCGGGCACTCAGCACGTGCCGGTCGTGCAGGCGCGCGCGGCCCCGCTCTGCCAGAATCTCGCCAACCCGAACCAGTACAAGGAAACCGCGCGCGCGCTGCTGGTTGCGCTGCAGAACTGGATTGCGAACGACAAGGCGCCGCCGCCCAGCCGCTTTCCGTCGCTCGCCGACCGCACGCTCGTGAATCCGCTGCCGCAGCGCGAATTCGGCTTTCCGGAAATCCCGGGCAAACGCTACACCGGCGAGGTCAATCACCTGTTCGTGAACGACGAGGCCGCATTGCCGCCGCGCCATGTGGCCGACAAGGAATATGCGGTGCTCGTGCCCAAAGTCGACCGCGACGGCAACGAGCTGCCCGGCGTGCGCTCGGTCACGCTGCAGGTGCCGCTCGGAACCTATACGGGATGGAACCTGCGGCGCAAAGGCTACATGGAAGACCGTTCGTGCAATCTCGACGGATCGTTCATTCCGTTCGTGCGCTGGCGGGAGGACCGCGGCGCCGATCCGCGGCCCTCGCTCGAGGAGCGCTATGGCAACAAGGCAAATTACGTGCGGCAGGTCGAGGCGGCGGTGCAGCGCCTGCAGCAGGAGGGATTTTTGCTCGCGGAGGATGCCGAACGGCTGGTGCGCGACGCGCGCGAGCGCGATCCCGGGTTCTAGGCGCGTATTCCGCAGTCATTCCGGAGCAAACCGGAGCCCCCTGTTACATTTCGTAACATTTTTCGCCGCCGTTCTGCGTCAACCGGCGCGGCAGCGGGCGCGTTCTCTCCATCTGCATCACCCGAAACCATACCACTTAAAGGAGACGATGATGATTAAAGCCGTGATAGCGGCAATGACGGGCGCGCTGGCGCTGGCCGTGACACCGCCTGTGTTCGCGCAAACCGACATCCAGAAGGACAACAAGGACATCCGTCAGGATCGCCGCGACATCCACAAGGACGAGCGCGCGCGTGCCGAGGACCGCCGCGAGGCGCGCAAGGATGAACGCAAAGGCGACTACAAGGATGCGCACAAGGAGCGTCAGGCCGCGCACCGTGAAACCCGCGACATTCATAAAGATCGCAAGGACATCCACGCGGACCGCAAGGACCGCCGCGAAGACCGCCGCGAAGGCGAAAAGAAGTAATTTTGCGGCAGTTCCGCGAGAGGGGCGCGCAAGCGCCCCTTTTTATTGGCACGCGCCGTAAGTTTCGGGACATCTTGTTTGCGGCAATGTAACAACCGTAAATCTTTGTAGCAGCGGTCGACGGCGGGCGATGCGCGTCGTTAAATCAGGCAGGACGCTTGTTTTGACGACGGAGGTGTTCCATGGTTGCGCTATTCCACTATCTTCCCTATGTGCTGGGCATCGGGCTTGCGGCGCTCACGCTCGCGATCGTGTTCGGCGGCGGCGACGAGCGCAGACACGCGCATCCGCGGTCGCCGCGGCGGCAGTACTACCGCTGGGACGATATTTCGCCGCGGCGTGATTGAGCCGGTCGCCGGCGCGAACGCTCCGCGAGAAATTCGGCGAGCACGCGCGTGGTGTGCGAGCGGTTCCGGTCTTTTGCGATGGCGGCCGGCGCGCCCTGCGCGACGATGCGGCCGCCGGCGTCGCCGCCCTCGGGGCCGAGGTCGATGATCCAGTCGGCGTCGCTCATCACGTCGAGGTTGTGCTCGATCACGACGACCGTGTTGCCGGCGTCGACCAGGCGGTGCAGCACGCGGAGCAGTTTTTCGACGTCGGCCATGTGCAGGCCGACCGTCGGCTCGTCCAGTACATACAGAGTATGCCTGTCGCTTCCCGCGCGGCCGGGACGCGCGGATGCGTCGGCTGCGTTGCCACGCACTTTCGCGAGTTCGGTGACGAGCTTGATGCGCTGCGCTTCGCCGCCGGAGAGAGTCGGGCTCTGCTGGCCGAGCATGAGGTAGCCAAGGCCCACGTCCTGCAACAGGCGCAGCGCGTGATGGATCGCGGCGTGCGCGCTGAAGAACTCGACCGCTTCGTCGACCGAGAGTGCGAGCACTTCGCCGATCGATTTGCCCTTGAAACGCACCGCGAGCGTCTCGGGGCCGAAGCGCGCGCCGCCGCAGACCTCGCACGTGACTTTGACGTCAGGCAGGAAGCTCATCTCGATGCGCTTCACGCCCTGGCCTTCGCACGCTTCGCAACGCCCGCCTTTGGTGTTGAACGAGAAGCGGCTCGCGGTGTAGCCGCGCATGCGCGACTCGCTCACTTCGGCGAACAAGCGCCGGATCGCGTCCCAGAATCCGACGTAAGTCGCCGGGCACGAGCGCGGCGTCTTGCCGATCGGCGTCTGGTCGACTTCGAGCACGCGCCCGACCTGCTGCCAGCCTTTCAGGTCGCGGCAGCCGGCGAGCGGCACTTGCTTTTTCTTTTTATTGTGCTCGCCGACGCGGCGCGCCAGATTCTCATGGAGCACGTCGCGGGCGAGCGTCGATTTGCCCGAGCCCGACACGCCGGTGACGACGGTGAGCCGCCCAAGCGGAATGCGCAGGTCGATGTTCTGCAGGTTATGCAGGCGCGCGCCGACGATCTCGAGCGAAGGCGTTTGTCTGTTGACCGGCCGCACGGGGTGCAGCGGGTGCTTGAGCGGATGCGCGAGGAACCTGCCCGTGACCGACTCGGGATTTTTCATCAGCTCCTTCGCCGAGCCTTCGGCGATGACGCGGCCGCCAAGCTTGCCGGCGCCGGGTCCGAGGTCGATCACGTGCGCGGCGCGGCGGATCGTATCTTCGTCATGCTCGACGACGAGCAGCGTGTTGCCCTTGGCCTGGAGCTTATCGAGCGTGTCGAGCAGGGTGCGGTTGTCGCGCGGGTGCAGGCCGATCGTCGGCTCGTCGAGGATGTAGGCGACGCCGCGCAGGTTGGAGCCGAGCTGGGACGCGAGCCGGATGCGCTGCGCTTCGCCGCCCGACAGCGTCGGCGCCGAGCGGTCGAGTGCGAGATACGACAGCCCGACCTGATTCAGGAAGTCGAGGCGCGATTTCAGTTCGGCGAGAATGTCGCGCGCGATCTCGGCTTCGCGGCCCTTGGGCTCGATGTCGCCGAACAGCGCTTCGATCCTGCCGACCGCCAGCGCAGTGATGTCGGCGATCGATTTACCGCGGTAGCGCACGGCGAGCGCTTCAGGGTTCAGGCGTTTGCCGCTGCATGCGGGGCACGTTTCGTCGACCTCCAGCCATTCGATCCACGAGTCGAGCACGTGGTCCTCGGTGCCGGTCTTCGCGCGCTCGTCGTCCCAGCCGACGTCGGTGAGCTTGAGTCCGGTGCCGTAGCACTCGCCGCACCAGCCGTGCCTGGAGTTGAACGAGAAGAGCCGCGGGTCGAGCTCGGGGAAACTCCTGCCGCACGACGGGCACGCGCGCTTGACCGAGTACACGGTTGCGGTCATCAGCGCGAGCGCCGGATCGCGCTTCGCCATTGCGCGTTCGAGCGCTTCCAGCGGGGAGAGCACATGCACGACGCCCTTGCCGAAGTCGATGGCGCGCGCGAGCCCGGCGCGCAGGGCCGCTTCGTCGTCGGCTGCAACGCGCACGTCGGCAACCGGCAGCTCGATCGAGTGCTCGCGGAAGCGATCGAGCCGCGGCCATTTGTCGGTGGGAACGAATTCGCCGTCGACGCGCAGATGCGTGTAGCCCTTGCCGCGCGCCCATTTCGCGAGGTCCGTGTAATAGCCCTTGCGCGAGACGATGAGCGGCGCGAGCAGGCCGATGCGTTGTCCTTGGCAGTCGCGCAGGATGCGGGCGGCGATCGCGTCGAGCGATTGCGGCTCGATCGCCGCATCGCAGTCGGGGCAGTATTGCGTGCCGAGCTTGACGAACAGCAGGCGCAAAAAGTGATAGATCTCGGTCAGCGTCGCGACCGTGCTCTTGCGCCCGCCGCGGCTCGTGCGCTGCTCGATCGCGACCGTCGGCGGGATGCCGAAGATCGCGTCGACGTCGGGCTTGGAGGCGGGCTGCACGAACTGGCGCGCGTAAGCGTTCAGCGATTCGAGATAGCGGCGCTGCCCTTCGGCGAACACGATGTCGAACGCGAGCGTCGACTTGCCGCTGCCCGAAACGCCAGTCACGACGGTGAACTTGTTGCGCGGGATTTCGACGTCGATGTTCTTGAGATTGTGCTCGCGCGCGTTATGTATCCTGATCGAGTTTCCAGCGGCGTCGGGCGGCGCGCGCCCGGGCCGAGCGGTTGCTGTGGACGCGGCAGAATGTTGCGTGAGCGCGGCTTCGTATTCGCGCAGCGCCTTGCCGGTGTGCGAGCCGGCATGCTGCATTACGTCCTTCGGCATGCCGGTGCACACGACGGCGCCGCCGGCGTCGCCGCCTTCGGGGCCGAGGTCGACGATCCAGTCGCACGCGGCGATCACGTCGAGGTTGTGCTCGATCACGATGAGCGAATTGCCGGCGGCGAGCAGCTGGCGAAACGCGCGCAGCAGTTTTGCGACGTCGTCGAAATGAAGGCCGGTGGTAGGTTCATCGAAGAGAAATAACGAGCCCCGCTTGCCCTGGGGTTTGGCCGCGGCAGTGGCCAGGTGCCCGGCCAACTTTAGCCTTTGAGCTTCGCCGCCCGAGAGCGTCGGCACCGGCTGGCCGAGACGCAGATATTCGAGGCCGACGTCGGCGAGCGGTTTCAATGCGGTCTGCACGGACGGGCGCGCGCTGGAGCGCGGAGCAGGGGCCCCTTTGGGGATGCGACCGCGGAGGCGCGTTTTGCCCGCGGGGTTAGTCTCGATGCTGTCCGAATCCGGACTCACCTGTATTGACTGATTACCCGCTGATGTCGCGACGCCTCCCGCGGGCCCGGCGAAGAACGCGAGCGCTTCGCTGACCGTCATATCGAGCACGTCGGCGACCGATTTTTCTGCAAGCATGACTTCGAGCACTTCCGCGCGGAAGCGCCGGCCGTCGCAATCGGGGCAGCGCAGATAGACGTCGGACAGGAACTGCATCTCGACGTGCTCGAAGCCGTTGCCGCCGCACGCGGGGCAGCGGCCGTTGCCGGAGTTGAAGCTGAACGTGCCGCGCGTATAGCCGCGCTCTTTGGCGAGTGGTGCGCGCGCGAACAGCTCGCGGATCGCTTCGAACGCGCCGACGTAGCTCGCCGGGTTCGAGCGCGTGGTGCGGCCGATCGGCGACTGGTCGACCATCACGACGTCGTCGATCAGGTCGTAGCCCTTGATTGCGCGGTGCGCGCCGGGGGTCTCGGTCGGCTTGCCTTTGTGCTTGAGGAGAGCCGCGTACAGCACGTCCTGCACCAGCGTCGATTTGCCCGAGCCCGAGACGCCGGTCACGCACACCAGGCGGTTGAGCGGAATCGCGACGTCGATCGCTTTCAAATTGTGCTCGCCGGCGCCGAGGACTTCGATCTTCGCGCCGCGCGAGGCGGGCGGCGTCGCTTTGATTCCGCTGTCGGCGCGCTTGCGGCCCGACAGATACTCGGCGGTGAGCGTATGCGTCTGCTTGAGTTTCGCGGGCGTGTCGAAGCACACGACTTCGCCGCCGCGCTCGCCGGGGCCGGGGCCCAGGTCGAGGATGCGGTCGGCTTTGAGCATGATCTGCGGCTCGTGCTCGACTACCACGAGCGAATTGCCGGCGTCGCGCAGCCGCTGCATGACGCCGATCACGCGCCCCATGTCGCGCGGGTGCAGGCCGATCGACGGCTCGTCGAGCACGAACAGCGTGTTGACGAGCGACGTGCCGAGCGCGGTCGTCAGATTGATTCGCTGCACTTCGCCGCCCGAGAGCGTGCGCGACTGGCGGTCGAGCGTCAGGTAGTCGAGGCCGACTTGCGAGAGGTACGCAAGCCGCGCGCGGATTTCGGTCAGCAGCAGGTCCGTGGCTTCATCTAATGGCGCAGGGAGATGAAGGTTGTCGATAAAGGCGCGCGTGCGGTCGATCGGCTGCAGCATCAGGTCGTGTACCGTGAGGCCGGGCAACGCGCGCAGAATCTCATCGTCGAACTTGGCGCCCTTCGTGCGGTAACGCTGCGTCGGGGGAAGCACGCGGTCGGCATCCGCTTTGGAACCGAGCCGCCACGTAAGCGCGTCGGGCTTGAGGCGCGCGCCGTCGCACACTTCGCACGGCGTATAGGCGCGGTACTTCGACAGCAGCACCCGGATGTGCATCTTGTAAGCTTTGGTCTCCAGCCACTTGAAGAAACGCCGCACGCCGTACCAGGTGCCGGGCCACGATTTACGCCAACTCATCCACCCGGGCTCGCCTTCGAGCACCCACTCGCGCTGCCTGGCGGTGAGATCGCGCCACGGCGTATCGAGCGGGATGCCGCGTTTCTTCGCGTACTTCACGATGTCGTCCTGGCAATCGTGGAAACTCGGCGTCTGCCACGGCCGGACCGCGCCCGCGCGCAGCGATTTCGATTCGTCGGGCACGATGAGACCGAAGTCGATGCCGATCATGCGCCCGAAGCCGCGGCATGCGTCGCACGCGCCGACCGGCGAGTTGAACGAGAACAGGCTCGGCGTCGGCTCGGAGTAATGAATGTCGCAGTCGGCGCAGTGCAGCGCTGTTGAAAATTTCCACGGCGGGTAATGAGCGATGGGCGATGGGTGATGAGTTTCCGCGCCATCGCGCGGTGAGTCGCCTTCGGCGGCCACATATACATTGACGCGGCCTTGGCCGATCCTGAGCGCGGCTTCGAGGCCTTCGATTACGCGCACGCGCTCGGCGTTGCCCATGCGCAGCCGGTCCTGCACGACCTCGAGCACATTTTTGTCCTGCTTGTGTATGCGCGTGTAGCCTTGTGCTTCGAGCAGCTGCTTGACTTCCTTCTCGGAAAAGTTTTTCGGCACCATGACCGGGAAGGTGACGATGAGCCGCGGGTCGCCGGCGGCCTGCGCGCGCGCGGCAAGCGCGGCGTATATCGTGTCCGGCGTGTCGCGCGTGACCCGCTGGCCGCAGCCGCGGCAGAATAACTGCGCGGCGCGCGCGAACAGCAGCTTCAGGTGATCGTTCAACTCCGTCATCGTGCCGACGGTCGAGCGCGAGGTGCGCACCTGGTTGGTTTGATCGATCGCGATCGCGGGCGGGATGCCGTGGATCGTGTCGACCCGCGGCTTGTCCATGCGGTCGAGGAACTGCCGCGCGTACGGCGAGAACGTCTCGACATAGCGCCGCTGGCCTTCGGCGTAGAGCGTGTCGAACACGAGCGACGACTTGCCCGAGCCCGAGACGCCGGTGACAACGATCAACTCGTTCAGCGGCAGCGCGAGCGACAGGTTCTTCAGGTTGTTCTGCCGCGCGCCGACTATCGTAATAACGTTATCGCTGACGGGCAGATCTTCGCGGGGTTTCAATGGACGAGTGATTAAGTGATTGAGCGATTCGGTGTCTTAGTGATTCAATCGCTCAATCACTTTATTACCTGATCACCTATCATTGTAACGGGTGTGTCAAGCGCTGGGCGGCCCGACGCCGCCCGTCGTCAAGCGGCTATACGACGAAATCGGGCGCGCGATGGCGCAACCGGCCAGCGTGGCGCTTATTTGAGATTGCGCAGATTGATGATCAGCATGTCGAGCTGATCGTAAAGCAATCCGTACTCGTCCTTGCCGCCGGTGAGCTCGAGGCAACGCGTCATGCGCGCCGCGAGCTCGGCGTTCGGCAGTCCCGCCGTGTCGGTCAGCAGTTTCGCGATTTCGCCAAGCTGCGCGGCCTCCGCAAAAGCCTTCAGTTCCGGCACTTTCTTGTCGATATCCGCGCGGCTCATGTTGGTGCTGAACTTCATGGTCGAGTCGAACGTCATGGCAACCCCCCTTGTAGTATTGTCCGGCGGCGCGCGCCCCAAGTGCGATTAAGCGAGATTACGCCCGATGGATGGACGAATTCAAGGGGCGCCATCGGAGGGCGGAACAGGGATCGGCGAAACGCGGAGCAGGGGCCCCGTTTGCGGGGATGCGACCGTGTAACCGATCATGAGCGCGTCGCTGCCGAGCCATGCGCGTCTTCGGGGTCAGATCCCAGAGGGAGCTCTCTTCCGCTCTGCGACGCGCCCTTCAGGGGATGTGACCCCGGAGACGGATGCAACGCCTGCGCACGACGGCGCTGCGCCAGACTCGCGGACGATCGCATCCCGCAAGCGGGAGCCCTGCTCACTGCTCGCAGGCGCGCCGGGCCGCGATTCGACGCGCGGGCGCGCATTCCGCTATGCTGTCGCATTTTTCACGCCAGGGACTGATGGCCCAATACGTTTACACCATGCACCGGGTCGGCAAGGTCGTGCCGCCCAAGCGCCAGATCCTCAAGAACATTTCGCTGTCGTTTTTTCCCGGCGCCAAGATCGGCGTGCTGGGGCTCAACGGCTCGGGCAAGTCGAGCCTGCTCAGGATCATGGCGGGCGAGGACACGAACTTCGACGGCGAGGCGATACCGATGCCGAACATCCGCATCGGTTTCCTGCCGCAGGAGCCGCAGCTCGATCCGGACAGGACGGTGCGCGAGGCGGTGGAAGAGGGCCTCGGCGACGTGTTCGAAGCGAAAAAAAAGCTCGATGCAATCTACGCCGCGTACGCCGAGCCGGACGCCGATTTCGACAAGCTCGCGGCCGAGCAGGCCAAATACGAGGCGATGATCGCCGCGGCGGGCAGCGATACGGAGCACCAGCTCGAGATCGCAGCAGATGCGCTGCGCCTGCCGCCGTGGGACGCGAAGATCAAGCCGTTGTCGGGCGGCGAGAAGCGCCGCGTCGCGCTGTGCCGCCTGCTGCTCTCCAAGCCCGACATGCTGCTCCTGGACGAGCCCACCAACCACCTCGATGCCGAAAGCGTGGAGTGGCTCGAGCAGTTTCTGAGCAAATTCCCGGGCACCGTGGTGGCGGTGACGCACGACCGCTACTTTCTCGACAACGCCGCGCAATGGATCCTCGAGCTCGACCGCGGCTACGGCATTCCATGGCAGGGCAACTACAGCTCGTGGCTCGAGCAGAAAGAGGCGCGCCTCGAACAGGAGGAGGCCACCGAGTCCGCGCGCCAGAAGACCATCAAGAAAGAGCTCGAGTGGGTGCGGCAGAATCCCAAGGGGCGGCAGGCCAAGGCCAAGGCGCGCATCGCCCGCTTCGAAGAGCTGACCTCGTACGAATACCAGCAGCGCAACGAGACGCAGGAAATCTTCATTCCCGTCGCCGACCGCCTGGGCGACAGCGTGATCGAGTTTAAAGCAGTGAGCAAAGGCTACGGCGATCGCTTGCTGATCGACGACCTCTCGTTCGCGGTACCGCCCGGCGCGATCGTCGGCATCATCGGTCCCAACGGCGCGGGCAAATCCACGCTCTTTCGCATGATCACCGGCAAGGAAAAACCGAACAAGGGCAAAGTCGTGATCGGCCCGACGGTGAAGCTGGCGGTCGTCGATCAGTCGCGCGAAGCGCTGGAAGGCGACAAGACCGTATTCGAGTATGTGTCCGGCGGCTCGGACACGCTGAAAGTCGGCAAGTTCGAGATGCCGTCACGCGCGTATCTCGGGCGCTTCAACTTCAAGGGCGCCGATCAGCAGAAAAAGGTCGGCAATCTGTCGGGCGGCGAGCGCGGGCGCCTGAGTCTCGCGAAGCAGCTTGCCGCCGGCGCCAATGTATTGCTGCTGGACGAGCCCTCCAACGATCTCGACGTGGAAACGCTGCGCGCGCTCGAAGACGCGCTGCTCGAATTCGCGGGCAGCGTGCTGGTGATCTCGCACGACCGCTGGTTTCTCGACCGCATTGCGACCCACATCCTCGCGTTCGAAGGCGATTCGAAGGTGGCGTTCTTCAACGGCAACTACCACGAATACGAAGCGGACAAGGTGAAACGCCTCGGGGAGGAAGGCGCCAAACCGAAGCGGATACGGTTCAAACCGCTCAAATAACCGTCGCCGGCGAAGCGCCGCGTAGTCAGCCTCGTCCAACGAAGGGCATCTTGGTCGCCATGATGGTCATGAACTGGACGTTGATGTCCAGCGGCAGGCCCGCCATGTGCACCACCGCGTCCGCGACGTGCTGCACATCCATCATCGCCTCGACCGCAATCTCGCCGTTCGCCTGTTTCACGCCCTTCGCCATTCTCGCCGCGAGTTCCGTCAACGCGTTGCCGATGTCGATCTGGCCGCACGCGATGTCGTACTTCCTGCCGTCGAGCGAGATACTCTTGGTGAGACCGGTGACCGCGTGCTTGGTCGCCGTGTAAGGCGCCGAGTCGGGCCGCGGCGCATGGGCCGAAATCGAGCCGTTATTGATGATGCGCCCGCCGCGCGGGTGCTGGTCCTTCATCAGCCGGTAAGCGGCCTGAGCGCACAGGAACATGCCCGTGAGATTGGTGTCCACGACCGACTTCCATTTTTCGTAAGCGAGGTCCTCGAACGCGACGCCGGGCGCGTTGGTGCCGGCGTTGTTGAACAGCACGTCGACGCGGCCGAATTCTTCCTTCGCCAGCGCGAACAGCGCATGTACCGATGCCGGATTGCTCACATCGGTGGGAACGGCGAGCGCGCGCTTGCCGGCGCCCGATTCGGCCGCCGCTTTCTCCAGCAGCTCCGCGCGCCGCCCGGCGAGCGCGACGCGGTACCCGTCCTTCAGAAATGCGAGAGCGGCTGCTTTGCCGATGCCCGTGCCCGCGCCGGTGACGACGGCGACCTTATGGTGCGAACTCATGATTCAGTCTCCTGACTGGTTGTGATGATGGGCCCGATACCGTGGTGTCGTTACGAGCCGGCCCGTGAAGCCGTATGGTAGCGCACGCGCGGCGAGCGGACTCCGCTGTCGAAACTGCCGGCAATCCGCATATTCCACCGGCCCGTCCCGCACTTTGATCTGGATCAATGGCGCTGATTCGCCGGATGCCACAATAAACCAAATCAACGGAAGATTCCGCAAGCGGCCGCCAGCATGCCGCCGTCGAATAAGGAAGCCGATCCTATGAAAATCGTGTTTGTCGTGCATAACGAGCTCTTTGCCGTCCAGGTGATCGACCTGCTCAAATCCGCTGGCATCGATTACTACACGCGCTGGGAACACGTGAAGGGAAAGGGCCACGGCACCCAACCGCACCTCGGCGCGGGCAGTTTCCCGGGCATCAACTCGGTCTTGATGATCGCGTTTAAGGAAGAGGGGCCCCTCGAAGCCCTGGTTCAGGGCATAGACGCGGCCAACGAGGCGATCAAGCGTCCCGACGACAAGATCCGGCTGTTCCAGCTGCCGCTCGAGCGCATGGTGTAGGGGCCGGGCCTTCGTTATCTGCCGTTCCGGCTCGCGCAGATACGGCAGGCGTAATCCTCGAGCGCGCTCACCGTCACGCCGACCGCGCCGTGCTGCCGGCGGTTGTACTCTTCGGACTCGAGCTCGGTGCGGAACGAATCGTTGAGCCGGTTGATCATGTTGAACATGCCGGTGATCATTGAAATCTCCACGATCTCGGCATCCGTGAACAGGCGGCGCACTTCTTCCCAGGCAGCGTTGTCGCGCTTCGCCGTGTTAAGCGTCATCGCTTCGGCCCACCACATCGCGGCTTTCTCGCGTTCGTTGAACAGCGGGCTCGCGCGATAATCGTCGCCCTGCAGCGCGGCGAACTCCGCGTCGGTAAGTCCCAGTGCTTGACCAAGCACCCGATTGTGTTCCGTTCAGTACCGGCAATCGTTGACGGTCGATGTCTTGAGCACGGCGAGATTGCGCAGCCGCACGTCGGAGACGGCGCCGGCGACGGGCTGCCGCACGGCCGCGACGAACGGCAGGAACCACCGCGCGAGGTACGGGCTGTGGGCGAGGATCCGCAGCAGATTCGCCGTCCGGCCGAGCAGCTTGTTGGAGGACTCGAAGATTTCCCTGGCGGCGCCGGTTGCTTCCCCATCCGAAATTCCGCGTATGCGCTGACTCATGCCGATCTCCCCGTGCAGTTGGAAAAAAGTGCGATTAATTGCGGAAACTTCCCGCCGCGCTCATGCCGCGCGCAGCGAGCGGTCTAGCCCGCGCAGCAGCGGCAGAACGACGTCGATGTTCGGCACGACGACTTTCATTTCGCGCGCGAATGCCTGGATCTGGCCGAGCAGCGCTTCGACTTCCAGCGGCCGCCCGGCGAGCACGTCCTGCAGCATCGAGGGACGCTGACCCGGCCGGCCGCGCTGGGCGAGCTTCTCGACGTCCATTTCCGCGCGCAGGTCCCAGCCTTGCGCCGCGGCGACCGCGAGCGCTTCGCGCATCACGTTAATCGACAGTTCGCGCAGACCGGGGTCGGCGCCGAGCCCGCCCAGATCGACGCGCGTGAGCGCGGAGAGCGTGTTGCCGGAGGCGTTGAGCGCGAGCTTCTGCCAGATGTCGCGGCGCAAGTCGCCGGATATCCGCGCGTCGACGCCGCCGCGTCCGAACATTTGGGCAACCGCATTGAGGCGCGCACTAGTTGATCCGTCCGGCTCGCCGAGGATCAAATGGCTGGGGCCCGTATGCACGATCACCCCCGGCGCGACGAGATCGTTGGGGCAGTGCACGACGCAGCCGAGCGCGCGTTCGGGCTTGACCTCCCGCCACAGCGCGCCGTCCGGGTCGAGCAGCGGCAGCGTGCCGCTTGCGCCGGGTAGCCCGTGCCGCCACCACCACGGGATGCCGTTCAGGAGGAAGACCGCGCAGCCCCGCGGCGCGAGCAGCCGCGCGATTGCCGCGGCGGCGCCGGGCACGGCATGCGCCTTCAATGTCACGGCAACCACGTCCTGCTGCGGCAGCGTCGACGGGTCGTCCGTCGCGGTCTTCGCATGCGCCGCAATTTCCTTGCCGCCCGAGCGCAGCGTCAGGCCGCGGCTGCGGATCGCATCGAGTTGCGCGCCGCGCGCGACGACCGCGATCTCGTCCGCGTTTGCCGCCAGCAATTTCACCGCGACGTGGCCGCCGACTGCGCCCGCGCCGAAGATGCAAACTTTCATGAACCCTCCTGTTTTTATCCAGCGGCGGTCGGCGCGTCGCAGCCCGCCGATTTCGGCGCAGTGTTCGCGCCGGGCGACATCATAACGGTTTTTTGCGCAGGCGGCCCGGCGGCACGCGCTGGTCGCCACCACCGCTTGTGCCATGCGGCCCGCGAACATCGATGGAGGTGCGGTTATAATCGCTGCTCCAGATGGCGGATCCCTCGTACTGCGCTCCCGCAACCAACCACTCGTCTATTCCGGAGTAAGGACGAGTGGCAATCTATTTAACGCTGGCCCTGGTTTTTTTCGGCTTTGTGGGCGTGAACGCCGCCCGCGTGGTGCTCACACTGTATGCGCTCGAGCTGGGCGCATTGCCCGCGACGGTCGGGGTGCTCGGGGGAATGTTCTATGTGTTTCCATTGCTGCTCTCGCTCCCGATCGGCGCGCTGGCCGACCGTCACGGCTCGCGGGGCCTGCTCATCAGCGGCAGCGTGTGCGGCACCGTCGCGCTGCTGCTGCCGTATTTCGTGCGTCATGTGTCGGCGTTCTACGTGGCCGCTACGCTGAGCGGCCTGTCGCTCGCGTTCTTCCACGTCACGCTGCAAAATTTGATGGGCGTATTGAGCAAGCCGCATGAACGCGCCCGCAACTTCAGTAACTTCAGCTTGGTCGGCGCCGTGACGAGTTTTGTCGGGCCGCTCGTCGCCGGATTTTCGATCGACTACGCGGGCTATGCCGCCGCGTGTCTGTGTATCGCCGCGCTGCCGCTGGTATCCGTCATTCTGCTGCTTGGCTGGGGCCGCCTGCTGCCTGCCGGCAACCCGGCCAGCGCGGGCGGCGCGAGCGCCACGCTCAGGACGCTGACCGACCGCGAAGTATTGCGCATGCTCGCTACCAGCGGCCTGGTGCAGCTCGGTACCGATCTGTTCCAGTTCTACCTGCCGATCTACGGGCATGCGAAGGGGCTGTCGGCGTCTGCCATCGGCGCCGTGCTGGCAAGTTTTGCGAGCGCGGCGTTCATCGTGCGGTTCTATCTCGCGCGCCTGGTGCAGCGGGTGCCGCCCGAAAAGCTGCTTGGCTGGTCGTTTTACATGGGGGCGCTCGGTTTCGTGCTGGTGCCGTTTTTCGGCCACGCCGTCATGCTGGCGTCGATTGCGTTCGTCTTCGGGCTCGGCATGGGGGTCGGCACGCCGCTCACCGTAATGCTGATGTTCAGCCGCTCCGTAGAGGGGCGTTCGGGTCAGACGCTGGGGCTGCGCCTGACCTCCACCAACTTCGTGCGCGTGATGGCGCCGGTGGTGTTCGGGGCGCTCGCGTCGGCGTTCGGCTTGCCCCCGGTATTCTGGATCAGCGCGCTGATGATGGGATCCGGCGGGCTATTGTCGCGTGCTCTTGCGGAGCAGCCTCGAAAATAATCGTCAGCGGGCGGTCTTCTCTTCCCTAAAGCCGGCGGATTGATTACTCTGTGGTTACCGCTGCGGCGATCATGGGCGTTCGCGGAGGCGCGGCGGGTTTCCGCTGCGCGCGCATCGTCAACCGAACAGTGGAGGGAAGTCATGGCTCATACCGTCGAACATCTGGCGCAATCGTTTCACCACGCGCTCAAGGCGACGCCTGGCCCGGGCGGCCGCAGGAAAGTTTCCGAGCTTTTGCAGGAGGCGCTGAAAGACCAGGCGTTCGTCGCGGCCCATTTCAGCGACAGCACGCCCGATCGGCATCTGCTGTACGAGGACCCGGAGCTCGGCTTCTGCATCCTCGCGCACAATTACAAGGGCGCGAAGGAAAGTCCGCCGCACGATCACGGGCCATCGTGGGCAATCTACGGCCAGGCGCAGGGCGAAACACAAATGACCGACTGGGATCTGGTCGAACCCGCCAGCGCGGACAAGCCCGGCAAGGTCCGCCACCGCAGGACGTACAAGCTGGTGCCGGGCCAGGCCCACGTCTACAATGAAGGCGACCTGCATTCGCCGAGCCGCGCCGGCCCCACGCGTCTCATCCGCATCGAGGGCACCAACATGGAGAGGATCAAGCGGCGCAAGTTCGAGGTGATCTGAGCGCCGCTGTCCCCGGTTCCCGGGCTGCCGCCGAGGGCCAAGCGCCGTGGACTGCATTCGCGCGCGGCGTGCCATGAGGCCGATCGGATCCCGCAGCTCCCGCGCTTGTGTCGACTGATACATCGTCAATGAAATCGTACGAGGGCGGTTGCCATTGCGGAAAAGTGCGGTTTCGAATTCGCACGGATTTTTCGCGCATATCGGAATGCAACTGCTCGATCTGCACCAAGAAGGGAACGCTTAACCATCGCGTGGCGCCGGAAAACTTCGAGCTTGTGTCCGGCGGAGAAGCGCTCTCCGTTTACCGGTTTGGAACGGGGACTGCAAAGCATTACTTTTGCACGACCTGCGGCATTCACCCGTTCAGCCGTCCCCGTGCGGCGCCGGAAATGTTCGCCGTGAACGTGCGTTGCCTGGATGATTTTCACAAGCTGATCGCCGCGGCGAAAGTCGCGAAGTTCGACGGGCAAAACTGGGAGCACGCCGTCAAGGAATTCAAATTCACCCAATGATCGCATCTACCCTTGCGCCGGGTGCAGTGGGTACATCACGGCGTGAGAATCGGCAAAGCGGCCCGACTATCGCAGTGGCCGATCGCGCCGCAGCTGGAATTCGGCCCCCCTTGAAGCGGAGGAACATGCAATGCCAAAAGTCCTGATCGTGCACGGCGCCGGGATGAACATGCGGGGGAAAGCGCAGATCGATGTCTTCGGCAAGATGACCTTGCCTGAGTACGACGAGCATATCCGCAAGTACGCGTCGGAGCTGGGCCTCGAAGTCGAAATATTCCATTCGAACGTAGAAGGCGAAGTCATCAACAGGATCTACGAGGCGCACGACCGTAACGTGGATGCGGCGATCATCAATCCGGCGGGCTACACCACGGGCCATCCCGCGCTGATGGCCGCGATCGCGCAGGTGCGTTTTCCGACCATCGAACTGCACATCTCGAATCCGTCGCGGCGGGGCAGGGAGTCGGAGATCGCCCGCGTGAGCCGCGGCGTGGTGACCGGCTTCGGCATTTTCGGCTACTGCCTCGCGCTGCGCGGCATCAAGGATATGCTGGCTGCGAAGTGAACGAGAGGCGAGAGGTGTGAGGTGAGGGACGGTCCTTCATTCCCCCGCCTTCATCCTAGATCTTTGCACGCCTGAACGATCGGCACCGACCCGTATTGATTCGTCGCTTATTCGGCTTTGGCGCCGGACGCCTTGACCGCCTTGCCGAAGCGCGCGATCTCCGCGTGGATGAGCTTGCCGAACTCCTCCGGCGTGCCGCCCAGCGGATCGACCCCCATCTGCACGAGGCGTTCCGTCATTTCGGGCGCGCGTATGATCCGCGTCACTTCCGTCGCGAGCTTGTTCACCACGCTCTTCGGCGTGCCTGCGGGCGCGACGATGCCCGTCCAGTTGCCCATCACGAATTCCTTGTAGCCCTGCTCGATGAAGGTCGGCACGTCGGGCATGAACGGGTGGCGCTTCTCCGTCATCACGCCGATCACGCGGAGCTTGCCTCCCTTGGTGTGGGGAAGCAGCTCGGGAATGGCGTTCACCATCACATGCGCCTGTCCCGAGATCAGGTCCGGCACGGCGGGGCCGACCCCCTTGTATGGCACGTGCGTCGCGTCTATTTTTGTCGCTACCTTGAACATTTCCATCGAGAGGTGGCTGATGACGCCGACCCCGCCCGAGGCGTAGATCAGGCGGTTCTTCTTGGCCCAGTCCACGAGCTCCGCGACGTTCGTCGCCGGGATGCCGGCGTTGACTACCATGATGAGCGGCGAGGAGCCGAGCACCACCACGGGGGTCAGATCGCGCTCGAGGCTGTAGTTGAGCTTTGCATACAGCGTCTGGGAAATGGCGTGGGCGGTGCTGATGTTCATGATCGTGTAACCGTCCGGAGTCGATTTCGCGACGAGCTCCGCGGCGATATTGCCGCCCGCGCCCGGGCGGTTGTCCACGATGACCGGCTCGCCCCAGGCATCGTTCAGCTTCTGGCCCACGATGCGCGCGAGGATGTCGTTGATCCCGCCGGGGGCGAAGCCGACCACATAGCGGATGGGCCGCGTTGGATAATCGGCGGCGGTCGCAACTGCGGCCAGGACTGCGGTCAGTCCGATGATCACCGCGTAAGCAATAATACTACGTGCTCTGATTGCAGCCATGACTGATTCCCCCTGCGATCGATCCGGATTCTTGCATAAGTATATGGCAAATACCGGGGGTGGAGGCAGAACCCCGAGGATCGAGGGGAAATTTTTGCTTGGCTTCGGATTTGCCTGTTTTCTCAATCATGCCTTCCGGCTCACGTATGATTTCGTGCCGCGGACTGGCGGTTCTTCGCGGCAATCGTTGCGGCGGACACGGCCGGTCGATTACCATCCCTGTTCGATGAAGAGAGGAGACGGACGATGACCGTTCGCAGCTTGCAGCACATTGCGCTGACGGTGCCGGATGCCGCCGTCGGCAGTAAGTTCTATACCGATTTCGGATTGGAGGGACGCGACGAGGGCTGCCGGATCGTCATGCGCTGCCGCGGTCGCGACCAGGACCAGGTCATCCTTGTCGAGGGCGAGAGGAAGCAGATGCACCACGTCTGTTTCGGCACGCGGGCCGAGGAGCTGAAGGGTATCGTGAAGCGGCTCGAGCAGAACGGCACGCGTCTCGTCGACGCGCCGAAGAAGACGCCGGGAGACGGAATCTGGTTTCGCGATCCCGACGGTCTGCTGGTGAACGTGCTTGCCGCGGAGCCCGCACTGTGGCTTCCCGCGCCGGACTGGAAGATCAACAACCCGGGGCACCTCAATCGTGCCGGCGTGCCCGGCCATCCGAAGCGCGACATCGAGGTGCGGCCGCGGCGCCTCGGCCACACGCTGCGCTTCACGCCGAACGTGGAGGCGATGACCGATTTTTACACGCGCGCGGTCGGGCTGCGGCTCTCTGACCGCGCGCAGGACATCGTCGCTTTTCTGCGCGGCCACGGGGGCAGCGACCATCACATCCTGGCGTTCCTGAAATCAGACCGACCCGGCTATCACCACGCGAGCTTCGAGGTCGGCAACGTGGACGAAATCGGCATGGGCGCTTGCCGGCTGCTCGACAAGGGCTACCGTGACGGCTGGGGCTTCGGCCGGCACGTGATCGGATCGAATTTCTTCCATTACATCCGCGATCCCTGGAACAGCCTCGCCGAATACTTCTGCGACATAGACTACATTCCGGGAGACATGGATTGGCAGGCGACGAACTACCCGGCGGAGGATTCCCTGTACGTGTGGGGGCCCAAGGTCCCGGCAGATTTCGGCGCGAATTTTGAAACGGCCGGCTGATGATCCGAAAACGAATGCGATGAGCGAATATCTCTATCTCGTGCGGATGGACGTGCCGCCGGAACACGAAGCGGATTTCAACAAAATTTGCGACACGCAGCACATCCCGGAAATCTCGAACGTGCCCGGCGTGCCTGAATACGCTGCGCTTTATCGCGTCGCTTCACCCGCTGTACCCCGGAGCCCCGCGTGGGCCGCGGCGTCCGACACCGGGGAGTGGAAGCCCAGGATCCGGCCGCATGCGTTCAACCGGATCCATGCGCTGTTCAAGGCGCCGACTTGATGGCTTTCGCCCGGTAACCGCGGCTTGTTCCTGAGTGCCCGCCGCGGGCCATTTCATTGCGGGGGCCCAAAAAAGATGCGGGACGGCGGGGGAAGGTACCCGGTCGTCCCGAATCCGGCCAGGCTAGTGTGGTTGCCCGACCCGCACCGCTCTGAATGGCGGTGCTGTATCGCCTTGTGAGCGATGGCTTGAGGATTCCACAAACAAAGCGGGCGGACTTTGATTAAGATCAACCCGGAACGGGAAAACCATTCACGGCGCCGTTGGCGTCATTCTGGCGACCGGGTCTCGAGGATGAGAATCAGGAACGCCCGACGCTATTCCTGCAGTTTTGAGATGTAACTGGTCAGGGCGCGAACCTTCGCACGGACCAGTCGTTCATCGGCGGACGGCACCCCGGACCGCGCTTCATTTGCCATTTTCTGTTCCTCGCGATAAACGGTTCCCCAAACGGGCATTTCCCGGGGGCCATGCAGCTTCACCGGCTTGCTGCCGGTGATTACTGCATTGACGCTCGCGAAGGGAAACACGCCGCCATTGTTCTTTTTCAGCTGCGTCAGCGAC
>Ga0209415_10002770_pt1 | contig 32796 bp, 24 predicted proteins | sample PeaSoiSIISIP2007_FD_187696 | JGI IMG/M metagenome (GOLD analysis project Ga0209415, IMG submission 187696) | Peat soil microbial communities from Weissenstadt, Germany - SII-SIP-2007 (SPAdes) (version 2) | ecosystem: Environmental > Terrestrial > Soil > Wetlands > Peat | place: Germany... | reverse complement strand
AGCTTCCGACGCAGCGCTGCCCGCCGACACGCCCGACCGCTTCGTCGCCTACCTGTTCGACGATATCCACCTAGTGCCGGGCGACCTGATCCGCGTACGCGAATCCGCGGCGCGCCACATGAACACCCTCGGACCCACGGATCGCGCCGCCATCTATACCACCTCCGGGCAGACGCAGCTCGAGTTCACCGACGATCGCGACAAGCTGCACGAGACGCTGAGCCGCCTGATGCCTCGGCCGATCGGCATGAGAGGCGGGAGCCAGTGCCCCGATATCAGTTACTACATGGCCGACCTGATCGTCAACAAAAACGACCCCACCGCGCTCAGCGTGGCCACCCAGGAAACCTTGCTTTGCAGCAGCATGGATAGCACCATGGTTTCCTCCGCGCAACAGATTGCACGGGGCGCCGCGCAGCGCGAAATCAGCATCGGAGATCAGGAAACCCGCGTTTCGCTGTTGGTCATCAAGGACCTGATTCGCCGGATGTCCGCCATGCCGGGACAGCGGACTATCATCCTCGCCTCCCCGGGGTTCATCACGAATTACGATGTGCAGCAGGACAAGACCGACCTCCTGGATCGCGCCATTCACGCCAACGTGATCATCAGCGCGGTGGACGCGCGCGGCCTCTATACCGATCCCGAATTCGATGCCAGCCGGCCCTCGCCGATGAGCGCCTACACCGGACGAATGAAAGGGAACTACGACCGTGACGCGGCCCGCGCGCAGGCCGACGTGCTGGCCGAACTTGCGATGGGCACGGGCGGCTCGTTCTTTGAGAACAACAACGACCTTGCGGCGGGCTTTCAGAAGGTGGCGGCTCCTCCGGAGTACGTCTACATTCTGGGCTTCTCGCCCCAGAACCTGAAGCTGGATGGCAGCTTTCATGCGCTGAAGGTCAATCTGAAGGAGGCCGGCGGACTCACCTCACAGGCCCGCAAAGGTTACTACGCTCCCAAGCACCTGAGCGACGCCCAAGAGACCGCCAAGGCCGAATTGCAGGAAGCCATTTTCTCGCGGGAAGAGATGCACGAGCTTCCCATCGACCTGCACACGCAGTATTTCAAAGCCAGCGATGTCAAGGCCAGCGTTACGGTGATCACGCACGTGGACTTGAGGCATCTGAGGCTTCGCAAGGTCGAGGGCCGCAATCACAACAGCCTGACGATCGTGTCGGCGCTGTTCGACCGCAATGGAAATTACGTCATCGGCAACCAGAAGCTGGTCGAATTGCGTTTGAGGGACGATACGCTCGAAAAGCGCGTGGACTCGGGGTTTTCCGTGAGAAGCAGCTTCGATGTGAAGCCGGGTACGTACCTGATCCGGCTGGTGGTGAGAGATGCCGAAGGGCAGATGATGTCGGCGGCCAATGGCGCTGTCGAGATTCCGTAATGGAGGTTTGGCGATGCAACTTCACGGCAAGGTCTTATTGGCAGGCTTTCTCTGTTTGGCCGGCGCCCGTGCGCAGGAACCCACAATCCGGACGGAGACGCGGCTGGTCCTGGTGGACGCCGTGGTGACCGACAAGAAAGGCAACTACGTTCGCGATCTCCAGTTGAAGGACTTCGAGGTGCAGGAGGACAACAAGAAGCAGGCGCTCAAGACCTTCTCCTTCGGCGTGGATCCGGCCGCCCCGGCCGAGAAAAGAAACCACTACCTGGTCCTGTTCTTCGACAACTCATCGATGAATATGGCCGATCAGATGCGCGCCCGGCAGGAAGCCGGGAAGTTCATCGACGCCAACGCCGGCCCCGACCGTCTGATTGCGATCGCCAATTTCGGCGGCAGCCTGCAAATTTCCCAGAACTTCACCTCGGACGCCGAGCGCTTGAAGCAGGTAGTGAGCGGCGCGAAGATGTCGGCCACCTCCACCCAGGTAGCCTCGGTGGGGATGCCGCGCCTGGGCCGTATGGGCGGGGATTTTGGCGTGCGCACCATGCTGCTGGGGCTGATCAGCATGGCGAAGGGCTTGACGGATGTGCCCGGCCGCAAGACGCTGGTGCTGTTCACCTCCGGTTTTCCGCTTTCGACCGAGATGCGGTCGGAGCTGACGGCGGCCATCGATGCCTGCAATAAATCGAATGTCGCGGTCTATCCGATCGACGTGCGCGGGCTGGTTTCGCCCTCGGTCCCGTTCGGTCCGCGAGGCGCGCTTCTGCCGCCGGCGGCCATGCGGAACTCGGGAATCGCGCTGGCCGCCGGTCCGGTTCTGCAGGTGGCTGCTTTCATGGCGGCGTACATAGAGGAGCAGGCGCGAGGCGGCGCAGGCGGGACGACTGGCGGCGGGACGACTGGCGGCGGGACGACTGGCGGCGGCACGACTAGCGGCGGGACGACTGGCGGCGGCACGACCGGCGGCGCTGGCGGCGCCCGGACCGGCGGTGGCGGCGGATTTGGCACGGGCGGCGCCACCAGTGCAGGTGGCCGCGGCGGAGTGGGCGCAGCGGGTGGCACCAGCCCGAGCGGCACCTCCAATAGCGGCCGGACCGGCACGGGCACCACCGGAGGCGGCGGCGGTGCGGTTCCCTTGAACAACCCCAATGGCCGTTTCGGCCGGCCCTCCGACGTACTGCTTCCGCGGTTCCCGGAGAGCGCCTCCACCAACCAGCAAGTGCTCTACATGCTCGCCGAAGGCACCGGCGGCTTCGTGATCGTCAACACCAACGACCTGCTAGGCGGCCTGGAGAAGATCAGCAAGGACCAGAACGAATACTACATCCTCGGCTATACGCCTCCGGAATCCGAGCTGGGAACGTGCCACAACCTGAAGGTCAAGGTGAATCACGGCGGCATGAATGTGCGCGCCCGCACCTACTACTGCAACGTCAAATCGGTCGATCCGCTGGCGGGAAAGCCGGCCGAGCGGCAGTTGGAAACCCGCGCCGCCGGAGGGGAAGCAGGCACCATCAGCGCCGCGATGCAGGCGCCGTTCTTTTACACTTCGCCGGATACGGCTCGCGTCAATGTGGCCATCGAGATTCCCGGCGCGGACATCAAGTTCGACAAGGTGAAGGGCAAACTCCACGCCGAGATGAACGTCCTCGGACTCATTTACCGGCCCAACGCCGAGGTGGCGGGCCGCTTCAGCGACACGGTGAAGCTGGATTTCGAAGACAAAAAGGAAGTGGAGAAATTTGCCGAAAAGCCCTACCACTATGAGAATCAGTTCGACGTGGCGTCCGGCAAATACACGCTCAAGGTAGCCTTCAGCTCGGGCGGCGAGAGCTTCGGGAAGCTGGAAGCTCCGCTCAACATCGACCCCTATGACGGCAAACAGTTCATGGTAAGCGGCGTGGCGTTGAGCACGAATTTCCATCGGGTGACCGACCTGGAAGCGAACATGGACACGCAGTTGCTAGAGGGCCGCTCGCTGCTGATCGTTCCGGCTAATCCTACGCCGTTTCAATTTCCGCCTAGCGGCTCCAACAAGTTCAAACCCACGGACAATGTCGGTATCTACCTGGAGGTCTACGACCCGCTGCTACAGGATGAAACGCCGCCTAAGTTGCAAGTTGATCTCAAGGTGGTGGATCGGCAGAGCGGGGCGCAGAAGCTCGATTCGGGCGGGGTGCCGGTGGATAACTTTGTTCGCAAAGGGAGCCCGGTGGTGGCCGTCGGCCTGAAGCTGCCGCTGCAGAATCTGACCGCCGGCGCCTATCGGCTGGAGATGACGGCAGCCGACTCGGCGGGCCGCCAGATGGCCCGCTCGATGGACTTCGACGTCCAGTAAGGTGGGACAGGCGAGGCGTGACAGACCACGAAAGGCGATGGTCTGTCCCACCCGAGGCGTCTGTAACAATGATGGTCCTTCTCAGCCTGAAGGACGACGTTGGCGAGGCGTTGCGCCGGATCCGCCGCAACCCCCGCACGTCGCTCCTGGCCGTGGGCACCCTGGTCCTCGGCATCGGCGCTGCCACCGCCGTTTTCACCATGGCCCACACGGTGCTGGCCGCTCCGCCTCCGTACCGTGACCCGGGCCGCATCGTCAGCTTGACGTGGCACCGCAAAGGCCGTTCCGGCGGCAGCAGTATCGATTTCCGCGACTACCGCCGCGAACCCGGACTGTTCGACGCCGCAGCCCTCACCGATTACGCCGAGTTCAACTGGACCGGCCAGAGCCTCCCCGGCTTCGACGGCGCCGAAGTCCTGCGCGGCCTCGTGGTCACGGCCGACTACTTCCGCGTCCTGGACCAGCCCATGGCCGCCGGCCGCGGCTTCGCTCCGGAGGAGGATCAGCCGGGGCACGACCAGGTGGTGGTCCTGAGTTACTCGCTCTGGCAGCGACGGTTTGGCGGCAATCCCGCAATCGTCGGCCAGAGCCTCACGCTCAACGGCAAGGTCCACACGGTGGTAGGCGTAGCGGGGCCGCGGTTCCTTCCGTACGAGTTCTACGACGTGCAGGCGTGGGTCCCGTTCCTGCTGAGCACCTCATGGCGCGACTGCTTCGCCCGGCTGGCGCGCGGCCTCACCCTGGAACAGGCGCAGCAGGGTCTGGACGCACTGACCGCCCGCCTCGCGCTGGCTTACCCGGCCAGCTATCAGGGCTACTCCGTGAGGGTCGATCCGATCCTCAAGGAGACGCGCGACAAGGCACGTCCCGCGTTTCAGGCCCTGATGGGCGCCGCGGCCTGCCTGCTGCTCATCGCCGCTGCCAATGTGGCGAGCCTGCTGCTCGCCCGCTCCACCCGGCAGGCGCGCGAGATCGCCATTCGCGCCGCTCTCGGCGCGGGCCGCTTTCGCCTCTACCGCATGGTGCTCGCCGAAAGCGTCATGCTGGCACTGATCTCGAGTGCCGGAGGATGCGTGCTCGGCGCCTGGCTGCTGACCGGCGCCAAGGCTCTCATGCCCAGTGCCATGCAGTTCGACTGGGCCTTCGCACTGGATGGACGCATCTTCCTGGCGGCCTTTCTGGTCTCCGCGCTGGCGGGCTTCGTGGCCGGTCTGGCCCCAGCCTTCGAGACGCTCCGCGTGGCGGCCGGCGGTCTTCACCCTTCGTTCGGGCGCAGCCGGCTGCTCCGCGGAATCGTGACCGCCGAGATCGCGCTGGCCGTCCTGCTCTCGGTGGGAGCGGGCTTGCTGGGCAAAAGCTTCCTCGCGCTGCTGGATCGCCCCCTCGGCTACAATCCCGACCACGTCCTGGGAATGCGCATCCGGCTCATCGGCGAGCGCTACAAGGGTGTCGACAACCGAGCTTCCTACTGGTCGGAGCTGATGGAGCGCGCCGGAGCGCTGCCGGGCGTGGCCAAAGCGGCTTCGGTTTCCGACCTGCCCATGGGCGAGCAATACATCGGCGGGGGATTCGAGATTGCCGGCCGGACTCCGCTGCCCGGCGAGCCGCGGCTCCGCGCGCATTACCTGGTCGCCTCACCCGGATATTTTGCCACCGCCGGTATTCCCCTATTGGCCGGGCGCGGCTTCACCGAGAGCGACGGCCCGCAGTCGGAACCCGTTGCCATCGTCAACGATCTGCTGGCCGAGACGTATTGGCCCGGCCAGTCTGCGATCGGGCGCCAGATCCGGAGCAGCGCGAGGGAACCGTGGCGGCGCATCGTTGGTGTGGTCCTGAGGATCCGCCACGAAGGCCCGCAGGACGAGTATGAAAACCAGATCTACGTGCCATACCGCCAGCAGAACTGGAACACCATGTTTCTGGTGCTGCGCACGCATGTTCCGCCGGAAGCCCTGATCCCCGCGGTGCGCGCCTCCATGAACGCGCTCGACCCGGATGTGCCGGCCTTCCTGATCCGCAGCATGAAAACATCGTTGGAAAAAGAGATCGCCACGCCGCGGCTGCCCATGGTCCTGACCGCCGGCTTCGCCGCGCTGGCCGCGCTGCTGGCCTCGCTCGGCCTGTTCGGTGTCATTGGATATTGGGTCTCGCAGCGCACGCAGGAACTGGGCATCCGCGCGGCTCTCGGCGCAAGGGCGGGCGCGTTGCGCGGTCTGGTGCTGCGGCAAGGCGCGGCGCTGGCCCTGGCTGGCCTGGCACTCGGACTCGGCGCCTCGCTGGCGGCGATGCGTCTCCTGCGCAGTCTGCTGTTCGGCATGAGCGAGCGCGACTTCACGGTGTACGCGGGTGTCGTGGTGCTGGCGCTCGCCGCGACTCTCTTGGCTTGTTGGCTGCCCGCCGCGCAGGCGGCCCGCACCGACCCGGCCGTCGCTCTTCGACAGGAATGATGTGGGGCAGGCGCTCGCGGGGCGGTCCCCATAGGCGCTAACTGACACTTCGCCGGGTAGATTCGGTGGTCTGTTTCTCGGCACTGTTGACTGCCATAATTTCGCCATGAGAAGAAAGAAGATGCTGTGGCTCGGTACGCTCGCAGGGCTGTTGGGGAGCACCCTGTACGCACAGGATATTGCCGGCGACTGGCAAGGCACGCTCAAGGCGGGTTCCCAGCAGCTTCGGCTTGTCGTTCAGATCGCGAGAGGGGATAGCGGCGGTTGGAAAGCTACGTGGATCCGATTCTGGATCGGCTGCGCGCCCTCTCGCACCCGTCTCTTCGGAGGCACGGGCGGCTGATGTGGAATTGCCGGGTCCTTGCGGATGCCCGACGAGCTTAGTACGTCTTTTCATAAATACACTAACGCATTTCTTTGACTGCGGCCAAGCGTCGACATGAGTGTCTACATTACACCGCACGCTGAGTGAGTACACCACGTTTTTGGTGCGAGACCGTATTTTATTTACGAAACCGCATAGTTAGTTTACCGCCGCGCCCAAGTGTGAGTCTGGCCCGGAGCCGCTCTCCACAGTTGGGTTTGAGGAATACCTGATGTTACACTTGCCGGTGACCATGTGGATGTACGCGAGTACTATTTTCCTCAGCGCGTTTCTGCTCTTCCAGATCCAGCCCATGGCCGCCAAATGGATGCTGCCGGTTTTTGGCGGATCCGCCTCCGTTTGGACCACCTGCATGCTGTTCTTCCAAAGCGCTCTTTTGCTCGGGTATCTATATTCCGAAAGGTCCGTCCGGCGACTTACGCCACGGCTCCAGGTTGTGCTCCACGCGGTTCTGCTGGCGCTGAGCACGATTGTCCTGACGGTGCGGCCAGGGGTGGTCCGTGACTGGACGGGGGGACACCACCCGATAATCGGCATTACGGCCATGCTGGTGGTATCGGTCGGGATCCCGTACTTTTTGCTGTCGACCACCACGCCTCTCGTTCAGGCTTGGTATGCCAGGGGACGCAAGGCCGCATTGCCGTATCGCCTGTTCGCCCTTTCGAATCTCGCTTCGGTTCTGGCACTGCTCGGATACCCGGTGCTCGTTGAGCCGTATATGTCGCTTCGGGGGCAATTCCAGGTATGGTCCTGCGCATATTACCTGTTCGCGTTGATGTGTCTGATCTCCGCGATTCGGAGTCTCAAAGCCGGAGCGGCGTTCAAAGCCGCGGACGAGTCCTTTGAGCCGGCTCCCCCGCCCGGCTGGGATGTCAAGGTCATGTGGATGGCGCTCGCGGCCTGTGCCTCCATTCTGCTGCTTGCGGTGACGAACCACCTAACTCAGAATGTCGCGCCTGTGCCTCTTCTCTGGGTCATCCCCTTTGTCGTGTATCTGTTGAGCTTCGTTTTTTGTTTCGAAAGGGACGACTGGCCCCGGCTCCCGTACTGGCGCTGGATGGTGGCGCCAACCTTGGCGGGTCTCAGCCTGCTCCTTTTGAAGAATCGGTTTGGCGGTCTGATTTTCACCGTGGCGATCTTTGCCGCTTCGCTCTTCTTGTGCTGTATGTTCTGCCATAGCGAACTGGCCCGATTGAAGCCGCATTCCCGTTTTCTAACTTCGTTCTACCTGATGGTGTCTATCGGCGGAGCTTGCGGAGGCATTTTCGTCGGCCTGATCGCTCCAATGGTGTTCACCGCATATTTCGAGCTGCCGGTGGGAATGGCTTTTTGCGCCATTCTGGCCCTTCATCTGTCGCGGGGGACGCGTTCCGTCCGGCACCTGGCGCGACTCGTGCTGGTGGCCTTCGGCGCGTTCCTGGTGTGCTTAAGGCTCTTCGCCATGGTCTCGGGCACGCGCGTGATGGCGCGCAATTTTTACGGCAGTGTGCGCGTTCGGGATGAGTTTCCCAAGTCCGAGCCCGCCTATCGAGTTCTGTATCATGGTTCCATCGTGCACGGCCTGCAGTTTCTGGCGCCTCAACGCCACTTGGAGCCCACCTGCTACTACGGCTACGCGTCCGGGGTCGGGTTGGCGATCGAAAGGTCTCGTAAGCCGGGGATGCGCGTGGGCGTGATTGGGCTGGGCGCGGGCACGTTGTCCACTTTTGGGAGGCAAGGCGATTACTATCGTTTTTACGAAATCAACGACGTGGTGATCCGGATCGCGAACACCGAGTTCACCTTCCTGCGGGAGTCCGGAAGCAAGGTGGACGTCGTGGTCGGAGACGGCCGGCTGACGCTGGACCATGAACCCAGCCAGAATTTCGATCTCCTGGTTCTCGACGCATTTTCGGGCGATTCCATTCCCGTTCATCTGCTCACGAAGGAAGCGTTTTCGATCTACTTCCGCCACCTGAAGCCTGCCGGGATGCTGGCGGCAAACGTCTCCAACTCGTACCTGGATATCAAATCCATCGTGGAGCGGTTAAGCGCCTATTTCGGCAAGGAGGCGGTGGTCATTCATAGTGGGGGCAATACGGAGGACAGAACGCTGGAAGCCACGTGGGTGTTGGTCGCGAACAGCAGCGGCCTATTTGAGGCTCTGCACATCAAGAGCGCCGGTGGCGCGTCGGGCGCCAGAACCGTTGGTGACGTCTGGACCGACGATTACAGTAACTTGCTCCACGCTTTGCAGTAGTTCAGCGCCGCCGCGGATCCTCTTCGCACGGGAAACTGAGTGCCGGACCGAAACGCCATGGGAGACTACGGTATTTGCCGTGCTCGGCGGGCGTGAGCGCACTCAGGAGCAGTGGGGGTCGCGCGTGGCATAGAATACGCTTTATGGCTGCTCTCCGGTTTTGTGCATTGACCCTGTGCGCGGGCGCTCTTTACGCGGCCTCGATGGGACCCTCGCGCGGGTCCCTGGTGATTGTCGGCGGCGGCCAGCTCACGCCGGATATTGTGCAGCGGTTCATCGAGCTGGGAGGCGGGAAGGATGCGCCCATGGTGTTTGTCCCGACGGCCGAGGATGGCGAGCCGCGCATCACCGCCCTCAATACCTTTCTGGGCAAGGCCGGTGTCAAGAACGTCACGATCCTCCACACGCGCGATCGCAAGGTGGCCGACTCGAAGGGGTTCGTTGCGCCGCTGAAGTCCGCCCGCGCGGTCTGGTTCGAGGGCGGACGGCAGTGGCGGATTGCCGATGCCTATCTGAAGACGCGTACGGAGAAGGAACTGTTCCGCGTGCTGGCGCGGGGCGGCGTGATCGGGGGAAGCTCCGCGGGCGCCACCATTCAGGGGTCGTACCTGGTGCGCGGCGCGGTGGAAGGCAACTCGCGGATGATGGCGCCGGGGCATGAAGTCGGCATGGCCTTTCTGCGCAACTCGGCGATCGATCAGCATGTGATCGCGCGGCATCGCGAGAACGATCTGGACCAGGTGATCGACAAGCATCGGGAGCTGCTGGGGATCGGAATCGACGAGAGCACGGCCATCGTGGTGCATCGGGACACGTTCGAGGTGATCGGCAAAAGCAAGGTATTTATCCACGACGCGAAGTACCAGCCGGGACCGGATGGGAAGCGGTATTATCTGCTGTCCGCTGGGGACAAGTTCGATTTGAAGACGCGGCACAAGCTTTAGCGGGGCTACTGCCTGAGGTACTCGTTCAGCAAGCCGTGGAAATGGTGGACGCCGTTTTCCCGTTTGACGGAAAATCGTCCTTGGCTGTAGTTCCGCGAGCGCAGGCCGCGCTCGACGGATTCGCAGATCTTGATGTCCTCCCGCTGGATCTCGTCGCTGAAATCGATGGTGGCCTGCGCCACCTCGCCGCCCGAAGCGAACCATTCGAAGATCGTCAGCGTGCGGTCCGGCCCCATCGGCAGGATGATGTTGCCGCTCAGGTTGTCGGGATACACGTTGAGCATGAAGTTGGGAAACATCCAATAGTAAAGGGCCTGTGGCACAGGCATTCCTGCCTTGGTGGCGGCCCGCATCGGCGCAATCTGCGAGGAATAGGTACGGAACGTTTCGACACGATACTGAGCATAGTCAAGCAATTGGTTGAGGCCGGGGTGGGCCGCGGGAAGGTGGTAGCCCTCCAGGTAGTTGTCGATATAGACCTTCCAGTTGCACTGGATGACGTAATCGCGGCGGCAGGAGAATTTCAGTTGGCCGATGGGGCAGCCGATCTGCGCAATCCCGGCGGGAATGGCGCCGAGGACGTCCAACAGGGGCGGCGCCTGCGGCTCCTGATTGACGAACACGAACGGGCCCCAGGTATCCACTTGGAACCGGGGCAGGCAGACTTTCGAGCGGTCCCAATCTTCCACTCCCTCGAATTCGGGCTGGCCCAACAGGCTTCCATCGAGAGAGTAGGTCCAGGCGTGATACGGGCAGCGGATCGCGGACGCCTGGCCCTCGGCCAGCAGGGAACCGCGGTGGCGGCAGACATTGGAGAACGCGCGCAGGCGCGCGTCCTTGCCGCGCGCCACCAGGATGGGCTCGCCGGTAATTTCGCACGCGAAATAGCTGCCGGGAGCGGTGACCGAATCGGCGTGTCCCACGGCCTGCCAGGTGCGTCCGAAGACCGCGCGGCGCTCGGCTTCGAGGAACGCGGGATCGGTGTACCAGCGCGCGGGGATGGTGGAAGCGCGGGAGAGGTCGGGGGTGAACGTGTAGTCGGTCAGGTCCATGGGGAAACTATAGCGCAGGGTAAGGACACCGTTCGTATTGAATGATTCCCAGGAGATACGGGCATTTAAGAAACGGAACTTAGGAACCAAAGGTCTCGTCGTTCGTCTACATGGGATACTACTGCTAAATGCCTAAGGTTCTGATCGCCGGTGGTGGACTCGCCGGTCTGTCCGCGGCGGCGGCTCTGGGCAGCGCCGGCTTCGAAGTAGACCTGTTCGAAGCGCGTCCCTTCCTGGGCGGCCGCGCAACCTCGTATCCGATCTGCGCCTCTTCCGATGGCGAGGCCGAGACCATTGACAACTGCCAGCACATCCTGCTGCGCTGCTGCGTTAACCTGCTCGATTTCTACGGCCGGCTGGGCGTGCGCGACCGCATCAAGTTCTACCGCGAGTTCTATTTCCTGGAGCCGGGCGGCCGCATCTCCATCCTGCGCCGCGGCCGGCTGCCGGCGCCTTTCCACTTCGCCGGTTCCTTCCTGCGCCTGCACTGCCTGGGGCGCCACGACAAGCGCTTGATCGTCCGCGCCATCATCGCCATGCGCCGCGAGCGCAACCGCCGCAAGGATCTCGACCGCATCAGCATGCTCGACTGGCTGCTCCAGAAGCGCCAGACGCCGCACGCCATCGACCGCTTCTGGCGCCAGATCCTGGTCAGCGCCGTCAACGAGGATCTCGAACGCATGGCCGCCATCCACGGCTTCCAGGTCTTCTGGCAGGGCTTTCTGGCGCGCGCCGATTCGTACGAAATGGGAATCCCCAGCGTGCCCCTCGGCGACCTGTACGCCGTGGGCGCCTGGAAGCGTCTGGGCAACGTCCACATTCATTTTCGCAGTCCCGTGGAGCGCATCGACGAGTCGGGCTTCGTCGTTGGAGGTGAAGCCGGCGGGGAAGCAGGCGGCCGGCTCCGCACCGCCGACCACTACATCTGTGCGCTGCCCTTCGAGCGCCTGGAAGCGGTTGGCCTCGACGCCCCCAAGTTCGAGCATTCCCCCATCACTGGCGTGCACCTGTGGTTCGACCGCGAGGTGACCACGCTGCCGCACGCCACCCTGCTCGACCGCACCATGCAGTGGATGTTCAATAAGGATAGCGGCAAATACCTGCAACTGGTGGTCAGCGCCTCGCGCGATCTCACCAACCTTTCCCGCAGCGAGATCATCGACATTGCCGTGGGCGATCTGCGCCTCTACTTCCCGCGGGTGCGCGACGCCATCCTGGTGAAGGCCCACGTAATCAAGGAGCAGCGCGCCACCTTCTCACCCGCGCCCGAGACCGAATCCCTGCGCCCCACTCCCGAATCCGGCCTCCCGAAAGTCTTCCTGGCGGGCGATTGGACGCGCACCGGCTGGCCCGCCACCATGGAAGGCGCCGTCCGCAGCGGCTACATGGCAGCCGAAGGCGTCGCACAAGCCGCCGGCAAGCCCGCGCGTTTTCTGGTGCCGGACATCTCGTAACCACCAGCCTCACTCGTGCCGCAGCGCGATCGCCGGATCGATTCGAGCCGCCTTCCGCGCCGGCACGTAACCCGCCGCGAGCGCGGCGATCATCAGAATCGCCACGGCGATCGCCAGGGCCAGCGGATCGTTGGACCTCATCCCGAATAGAAAAGACTTGACGAGTTTCGATGTCGCGAGCGCCGCGGGCACGCTGATCGCAAGCCCCACCGACGCCAGCACCAGCACCTCGCGCAGAACCATCCACACGACGGACCCCCGCTGCGCCCCCAGCGCCATCCGAATCCCGATCTCGCCGGTGCATCACGCGACGTTGTAGGTCATGGTGCCGTACAGGCCCACGCCCGCAATCGCCAGCGCGAGGATCGCAAAGGCCGTGCTCAATCGGGCAAACGTGATCTCCTGGCTGATGGTCTGGTCGATCTGCGCCGACTGGGTTCTCACCTCCGCCACCGGCACGCGCACGTCCGCCCGGTGCACGATTTCGCGGATCGTCCCGATGTATCTCAGCGGATCTCCGGCCGTTCGCACCGCGTAGGTCGCGGGGCCCACCTCGGCATACGGGGGTGATACGGGAAGAACACCAGCAGGGTGAATGCCCGGTTGTGGACCATCGTGCGCACAGCGTAGCGAAGGTCCTGCAGCAGTTGTCCCCAAAATGTCCGGGTCCACATAGCTCGGGTGTTCTCCTGTACCAGCGTGACGTTTCCCAATTCGCGGCGCGCCGCCTGCCGCGCCTCCTCGCCCGCCAAACCCGCGGCGGCGCGCTCTTCCGCTTCCTCCTCCAGGTGGAACCGGAGCTCCTCTTCGAACTCGGCCTCCTTGCGGCGGCGTTTGGTCGACCAGGCCAACTTTCGAAAGAACGAGCTCATTGCGACTCCTCATCGAGTGGATTCAAGATCAATCCCATGGCCCTCGAAAACGCCTCCCATTTCGATTGCTCGGTAACGAGCTGTCTCCGCCCCAGTGGTGTGAGGCGATAATACCGCGCCCGCTTGCCTTTGTCCGACAGCTCCCAGGAGGCCGCGATCCAGCCTTTCGCCTCCAGCCGATGCAGCGCCGGGTATAAAGAACCGGTCTCGACTTGCAGCAGGTCTTCCGAGGTGCGCTGAATGTGTTTCGCAATCGCGTGGCCGTGGGCTGGTCCTGCCAGCAGCGTGCGCAGGATCAGCAGGTCGAGCGTGCCTTGCAGGAGTTCTACGCGTGAGGGCGGATTGCTGGTCATTGTGTAGTCATTCTACGACATTTTGTGTAGGATGTCTACTAATGGAAATCCAAATCCCGGCGGATTTCGTAACACCCATTGAAGAATCGTGCTACTAATATCGGTATGACGAGTGTAATTTTCGTAGCACGCTCGGGCGAATGAACAATGGCCAGTCGATCAACGCTGATCTTGCTTCTGGTAACTGTTACAGGATTGCGGGCCGCCGGCGGGAGTGTCAGCGGCCAACTCACCGACCCGCAAGGACGGCCGGTGGCAGATGCGAACGTCAGCGTCCTCGACGGCCGCGATTCCCGGATCCGCGAAACGCGCAGCGGCTCCGATGGCCACTTTGTCTTCGAGTCCCTGCCCGCGGGAGCCTGCAAAATCGTCGGCGCGGCGCCCGGCTTTGTCGATATCAGCCAGGCGGTCAACATCGCTGACGGCGGAGCCCTGACGGTCAACTTGCAGTTTGACCGGCTTGCCCCCCATTCCGAGGCCGTCACCGTGACTGCCGACGTCAAGAACCTGGACATCCAGAATCCGGACCCTGCGCAGCGAGTTCTCGTCCGTGACGAGATCCTCGATGCTAATCCAGGCCGCCCTGGCGCACCGGTCTCGATTCCAGGACTGCCCATTGAGACCGCCTCCAGCGGCATCAAGGCCCCGCAATACTTCGCCCCCGGTGTTGCCGGCGACCACGGCGAACCCATCGCCAGCTTCATCCAGGTCGGCAGCTTTTTGGTGCCCAACAATCTCAGCGCCAACGCGCACGGCAACGGCTATTCGGACCCCAACATCATGGTCCCCGCCATCATCGAAAGCGTGCAAACCGACGGCGGCGCATTCAACGTGCGGGAAGGGAACCACTCGGTGGACCTGGCGGCCACCTATGCGCTCCGCCCCAGTATAGAGCCCTTCGCCACGTTTACGGCGGACTACCGGGACGTCGATTTGAGCGCGGGATGGAATTGGCTCGCGATGCAGGCGTCCTTCGGCAACGGTTTCCTCGACGCGCCCGAACATCGCCGGCAGTACAAGATCAACGCGCTCAAAGGATGGGATGTCGGCGCGCACCGGCTCTCCGCGCTCTTCCTCGGATACTATGGCGAATCGAAGCTTCCGGGCCTGGTGCCGATCGGCGTTCCCGACCTTCACGACACCATCGACCCGCGCCAGCGCGACCAAACCCACACCGGCGAGATTGCCCTGAATGATGTCTGGCATCTCACGCCCGCGAGTGACTTGCAGCTTTCGAGCTTCTTCCGCACCTACAATCTGTCGCTCGATTCCAATTTCGGCGATGGACTGATCCGCCAGAGTGAGTTCCGAACCGTCACCGGCGGAAACGCCAACTACATCCGGAAGGTCAACCGGCATTTCTCGCTGATGGCAGGCCTCGATTATTTCCGCGAAGCCCCCCGCCGCGACGATCTGGATCGCTACTCGTCGACCGACCCCTTGGTGTACGGACCTTTCAACAAAGTGACGGCCAACGACATCACTCTGAATTTCGTGACGCCGTTCGTCGCCATCGACGGCAACATTGTCCCCTGGCTGCGGTTCAACTTAGGCTGGCGGCGCGACCAGGTCGGGTTCGATAACACCGATCTGCTCAATCCCGCGAATTCGTTCCACCAATGGGTGGGCATCAATTCGCCCAAAGCCACGCTGGCCATCGTGCCTCCCGAAAGTCTGCCGCTGCCATCGGTCTCCTTCAGCTTTGGCCAGTCCTTCTTTACGAACGACCCCAGGATCGGCGCCGGAATCGGGCACGGCAGCTTAATGAGCCAGGCCCACGCGTATCAATTGGTGATCGGCAAAACCATCTACAATACCGATTTCCGCGTAACCTTGGGGCACATCACGCAGGAGGCGTCACTCGCCAAGATCGATCCCGATACCGGCCTGCAATTCGACGAAGGTCCCGGCCGGAACCGGTACATCACTGCCTCTGCCCGTCACTACTTTCGCGCTGGACTTCTGCAGGCGTCCGTATCGAAGGCCGATGCGCGCGATCTTTCCGATGGCACGCCGGTGCCGGAAGCACCGCGGCTGATCATGGATGTGCTTGGGACTCTCGACCGGCTCCCATTTCAGCTCCACGCCCGCGCGGAATTCGAGGAAGTGGGGCGCGAGCCGCTGGGGGATGGATTCGTGAGCGTTCCCGTGCGGGAGTTTCGCGGCGCCCTGGTGCGCAGCTTCCTCGGGGGCAAAATCCAGGCGGGCGTACACTTTCAGCTTGCCAGCGGCTACACCGGCCAGACCACGGAAGTACTGGCGCTGCCCACGGAGGGCGAGCCGTTCGAGCGCGTGGTGGGCGTCTACATTCCCTCCTACGCCACGGCGTCCTTCAGTTACCATTTCGGACGACAGGCGCATCCCTGAGTGTCAAAGTTCGGCCGCGGGTCTACAAGTCGCCGCCGCCCGGACGCGCCGGAGGCCCCTCAGTGGGCTTCGCCGTGAGCTTCTTCCGCAGCGCCTGGCTGCGTTCTCTGCGAGCAAGCTTGCTCTTTCGTTCGCGGTGGAACCGCGCTTTATCTCCATTGATGGCTGACATGGTGCCTTGAGAGTAGCAGACTTTGAACACCAAATTATGACAGCGGAGATTCTTCGGAAGCCGGACCCAGGCGATTCTCCGCCGATCTTAGCGCCGCATCGCTTGAAGCGTTCTCTTGTAATGGCGCGCCTGGAACGCGAACGGATTTCCGATTGGAAGTTCTCGCGCGAGGGGCGCTCTCGCTTACCTTCGACGAAGGGATTGGATAACTCGGTCCCAGAGGGTTCGCTTGCCAGACGCCGGCGATCGGCTGGGATCGGAAGGTGCCCGGAAGGGTGCGCCCTTGGCCGGTGGGCGCCTAACGACGGAAATCCGGGGGCGCTCGCTGGGGGCAAGTTTGTGGCGCTCCCAATGCTCTCTCAACGCGTCCTCCAGGGGTTGATTGGCCGGTCCGCCGGCCTTTTCGAGCACCAGAAGTTGGTAGGGTCCCGCAGCCAGCCATGCATTGTAATCAAAGCCGAGTTCGCCCAAGGCGGCGAAGATTCCGTCTCCATCCCAGTCCATGTCAAGGGGATGGGTGGCTTCGCTTTGAAATGGTTGGCCAGCGCTGAATGGCGCTGCCAGGTCCGACCGGCACATCCAGAACATCCGCAGGAGATGCTGTCCTTCAAACGCATTAAACCAAAAGGTTCCGCTCACTGTTTCGGCGCCGCAGCCCACAACGAGGGCTCCCGTGCGGTCGGATGCTGCCGCCAACAAGTCCGCCTTACCTGCTGACAGAAGCATCGATTCATCGATCAGATAACTCGATCCATTGTGCTCTCCCGCAATCATATAATCCGCGTTCCGGTCTTGTGGAACGTCCTCCAACCGATCCAGTTGCCTGACCAGGCGCAATTCCGAACCGAGTTCGCGAAATGTCTGAAGAAGCGCACCGAGTGGGACACGGCCCGCGATGATTCCGAAATGCATTCCCATATTGGTAATTACCTCCGGCTACACGGCAGGAAACCAACGTATAGCACTGCTGACTTCAAGTCGTGCACGTCCCTGGGCTGACAACACACCGAACGCAACGAGGATCCCGCTCGCGGGCTTGAACGGCCAGGCATCGGACGAGGCCCCTCCGTCAGGCAGCGTACCTGATGACTTGCAGTTCGGCGGATCCATTTACGGATGCGAGCAGTTCATCCACCCGCGACATGGTTGCCTGCTCTAATTCCGTATCACCGCACTGCCGGCACTGAAGCACCGGGAGCGACCTGAGAATCACGATCGAGGAATCGCCGATTTTGAACGGCAGATCCGTGACTCGAGGCTCCAACAGCCCAACGCAAATTCGGCACCTCATCTTGACCTCCTCAGAGGTAACCCCTCAACCCACTCGTCAGGGTCGGGACAGTACATGGTAACAATCCGGATATTCTCGCCCTCCACATCCGTTGCAATCGGGGCGTGGAAAACAGATCCCGCGGCTCACATCTGTCGAGAACTACTGCTTTCTTCCTCCCCGCCCCACCGCAGCAGCCCCACCATTCACCTTCGCTTTCAGCGCGGCCCACTTAGCCATCACGGCGGCGTACGCAGCCTGCTGCTGACCGCACGCCTGAATCTGCGCCGCTGTCGGTGCCATCTCCGACCCCTGCATACCCATTGCCGCTCCAACCATCAGACCGGCAATATTGCCCAAATTTGGAGCAGGAGGCGGCTCCGCCGGAGCCCCAAAGCCGCCCCCGCGGCCGCCGCGTCCCCCTCCGCCGCCTCCAGCTACCTCGGCAGGCGCGAGATCCTCAACCTGCTTGATGAGCGCATCGTTGGCCGCCGATTGCGGGCGGGCCTTGAGCTTAGCTGCCAGTTCGCGAGCGTCTTTGTACGCGCCGGCGGCGTTCCGGGCGAGGTTTTCCATCTGCATGGTGAGCGTGAAGATCTGTTGCACTTCGGGCGTGATCTTCACCCGCGGATCCATCTTGACAGTGATGGGCTGCGTCTGTGTCTTTCCGTTCGCGGTCAGCCGCACGGAATAGGTCCCGGGCGCCACCCAGGGCGCGTTGACGCCGGGGTAGGTGCGATGGGGGACCGCGCCATTGCCTCCGCCTCCGCCGCGTCCGCCACCACCGCCGCCTCCGGGAAGCGGATCGTAGTGCATGTCCCAGGTGAAGCGGTGCATGCCGGCCGTGGTCTTCAATACCTGCGGCGGCGCCGGCCAATACAGCGGGAGATTGCAATCGGGCGAAGTGGGGGTCTGCTGGCAAAGCTTGTTGTAGGCCACCGGATCGGTGGCCGGGTCGGGACTGCGCGCCGGATCGCTGCTCGAGTAAGTGCGCACCACCTTGCCCTGGCTGTCCAGAAACTCCAGCTTGACCTCGCCGGCGTCGGAGGGCAGGTAGTAGTCGATGATGGCGCCGGGCGGCGGATTCTCCCCGGCCGGCAGTTCCGGCGGCCACGGCGTCGGATCGTTGGTGCCGAACCGCACGCGAATGCCCGTCGCCGGCTTGAACAGCCAGGCATCGGACGCCGCCGCAGCCTCCGCCGCCTGGCGCAGCGGCGTCAGGTCGTCGAGAATCCAGAAGCCACGCCCGTGAGTGCCGGCAACCAGGTCGGAGCACATGCACGATGCATCGTCTTTCACTTCGATGTCGCGCACCGAGATGGCCGGCATATCGAGCCGCAGCGAGTGCCAGTTGTCGCCATCGTCGAACGAAACCCAAACCTGCGTATCGGTGGCGGCGTAGAGCAGACCCTTCTTGCGCGGATCCTCGCGGATGGAGTTGGCCACCGCGCCGCCGGCGATGCCGTTCGAGATCTCGGCCCAGGTCTTGCCGCCGTCGTGGGTGCGCCAGAAGTGCGGGTTCATGTCATCGAGCCGCAGAGTATTGGCGGCGGCATACGCAGTCTTAGCGTCGAAGTGGCCCGCTTCCATGTTGAAGATGCGCGTCCACGGCTTGATCCCGGACGGGGTGACATTGGCCCATTTCGCGCCGCCGTCAGTGGTGAGTTGCAGGAGTCCGTCGCCGGTGCCGGCCCAAAGCACGTTAACGTCGAGCGGCGAGGGCGCGAGCGCGGTGATCGAACCTAGCGCCGAGGGAGTCACCGAAGCACCGTACTTGCCGGCGTTCGCGGGAACGTCCCAGGTCTGGCGGGTCAGGTCGCCGCTGATGGCGGTCCAGGTATGCCCGCCGTTGGTGGTCTTCCACACGCCGGCCGTGGCATAGAAGAGAACATTGGGATCCTTGGGCGACCAGATCAGCGGCTGCGTGCGAACGGTGCGCGCTGGCGGCTCGCCCCCTGCAGTAGCGCCGCTCCCCGCCGCAGCGGCGCCCCGTCCTCCGCCCCCTGGGCCGACGGCGGCCTTTTGGACGGTGACGCGGTTGTAGAGGCTCACTTTCCCGCCGTAAACCAGGTCGGGATTTTTGGGGTCGGGAGCAGCTTCGCCGTACTCCTCGATGCCCACCGGATGCCAGTCGTGGAAGGTGATTTCGCCGTCCATGCCGCGGCTGTCCACGCAGGCCGAGCCGGAGTCCTGCTGTCCGCTGCACAGGCGGTACGGGAAGGCGTTGTCGGCGGTCACGTGATACATGGCAGCGGTAGGTTGGGTGTACCAGTTGCTCCACGATTCGCCGCGATTGGCCGAGACCACGCCGCCCTGGTCGCTGACCAGCAGGATGATATTCGAGTTATTGGGATTGATCCAGCTTTTCTGGTAGTCGTCGCCGCCGGGTGCGCCGCGCACCGCCGACCAGGTGAGTCCGCCATCCTCGGTGCGCCAGAAGACCGTCGAGCAGCTATACACCACATTTTCGTTCTTGGGATCCACCGTGAGCGTGGGCAGGTCGCCGCCGCCGATGCGGGCCAGTGGCCGGTTATCGGGCGGATGGCGTTGCGAGCCGGTCTCCGCGATGCGCGGATCGTCGGCGGCCAGAAACCAATGATCGCCGCCATCGGTCGATTTGTAGAAGCCGATGTTGCCGCCTCCGCCGCCACGCCCACCGCGCCCGCCGCGTCCGCCCGCCGCCGGAGCGGGCGCCGCGCCGCTGGCCCCCGGGACCGTACCCGCCGCTACCATGGCGTAAATGACTCTGGAATTGCCGGCAGCGATCGCCAGATTCGCTTCGATGATGGGCGGCAGCCCGGTGGTCAGTGGCTTCCAGTTGGCGCCGCCGTCGGTGGATTTGAAGATGCCGCCATCGGTGCCGCCGAAAGAGCCGTTCTCGTAGAATCCCTGTTGCTGCTGCCACAGCGCGGCGTAGACCGTGTTGGGATTCGCCGGATCGATGCATACGTCGTTGCCGCTGGTGTAGTCGTCCTTAAACAGCACCTTCTGGAAGCTTGCGCCGCCATCCGTCGAGCGGAAGATGCCGCGCTCCGGATTGGGACCGTAGGGATGTCCGAGGGCCGCGACAAAGAGCCGGCTCGGGTTCCTGGGGTCGACCTCGATGTTGGCGATCATCTGCGAATCGCGCAGGCCCAGGTGTATCCATGTTTTGCCGGCGTCGATGGATTTGTACATGCCGTCGCCCACCGCCAGGTCGGGCCGGATGATGCCCGCGCCGCTGCCCACGTAAACGATATTGGGATCCGACGGCGCCACCGCGATGGCGCCGATCGAGCCGGTGGGCTGGTTGTCGAAGAGCGGCGCCCAGGTGGAACCGAAGTCGGTAGAGCGCCACACGCCGCCGTTGTCGAAGCCGATATAAAACACGTTGGGCTGGCCGGGCACACCCGTGAGCGCCCGCGCGCGTCCGGCCCGCGGCGGTCCGATGGAGCGCCAATGCATCTCGGAATAAACCCGGGCGTCGATCGATTGGGCCGGCGTCCATGACGCCAGCACACTCAGCGAGAGTCCGAGGAACGTCAAACGGCGAATCCGTACGTGTGGAATAGACACTGTGGCAGACTCCTCCCGATCTCCCCGAGTGTATAACGATTGGCATGGTTGACGGGAGAAGCGGGCCAGGTGGGCAATTCCGCCACCGGATATAATGACTTCGGCATCGGAAAATACCGCAATGTCCAGAATTTTGTTCGTGGCACTCTGTCTGGCGGCCTTCGTGCCGCTCGCCGGCCAGTCCGGCCCGCCCGCCGTAACCGGCAACGCCAGAGTCGACAGGCTGCTTAGCCAAATGACGCTGGCGGAGAAAATCTCCATGATCCACGGGGCGCCGGAAGATCCCTCCACCAGCCAGGGGCAGGCCGGTTACCTTCCCGGCGTGCCGAGGCTCGGCATCCCCTCGCTGCGCTTCGTCGACGGCCCCCCAGGCGTGTCGGAGAAAGTCTGGTCCACCGGCATGACCGCCACCATGGGGCTGGCAGCCACGTTCAGCCGGCAGGACGCCCGGCAAAACGGCATCGTGATCGCCCGCGACGCCCGCGCCCTCGGCCAGGACGTGGTGCTCGAGCCTTTCATCAACATGCTCCGCGACTTCGGTTTTGGACGCGGCTACAACACCTACGGCGAAGACCCGCTGCTCACCGGCCAGATCGGCGCCGCCATGATCGCCGGCGTGCAAAGCCAGGGCGTCATGGCCCAGGCCAAGCACTATATCGCTTACGACGGCGGCAACGACGTCTACGTCGACCCGCAGACGCTCCACGAGATCTACGTCGCGCCCTTCGTCGATGCGGTCAACGCCGGCGTCTCGTCGATCATGTGCTCCTACAACCTCATCAATGGCGTGTATGCCTGCGGCAACGGCGACGTGCAGAACAAGATCCTGAGGGGCGAGCTTGGCTTCCAAGGCTTCATCACTTCGGATTGGGGCGCCACTCACAGCACGCTCTTCGTCAACCAGGGCCTCGATCTCGAAATGCCCGGTGGTGCCGAAGGTGCCGGCGGCGGAGGCGGAAGAGGTTCCTACTTCCTGGCCAACCCGCCAGCCGCCAACCCGCAAGCCGGCCGCGGACCGGCCGGTGGACTCGCCGGACCGGGCGGACCGGGTGGCATGGGCGGCCGCGGCGGCGCCGGCATGCCGGAAGAACGCAGCGCCGCTGCTGCTGGTCCGGGCGCCGGTGGCGGGCGCGGGGGTGGCGGCGGACCGGGCCGCGGCTCGGGCGAATCGCCCATCGGCATGCTCACCGCAGTCGAGACCGGCAAGGTAAAGGAGGCCGCCATCACCGCCGCCGTGGGCCGCATCCTGGTCCAGATGGACAAATTCGGCTTCCTCGACAAAGCTCCCAAGCACAACGTGACGCCGGAAGACAACGGCTTCAACGCCCCCATCCTGCAGAAGACCGCCGAGGATGCAGCGGTGCTCCTGAAGAATCGCGACAACATCCTGCCGCTCACTGCCGGCGACTTGGCATCCGCAACGTCGGTGGCATTCATCGGGCCCAACGCCGGCCAACTCATTTCCATCGGCGCTCCCGGTGAGAAGGCCATGGGAATTCCAGCACACCAGGTGTCGCCGGTGGCCGCGCTGGAGAAGATCTCCGGCAGGAAGGTCACCTACGCGCCCGCCAACGACATGAACGGCGTGCCCATTCCACCCTCGGCGCTGTCCCACGGCGGCAGGCCGGGACTGCTCCGCACCGATACCGGCACCAGCCAGACCCAGACCGACGCGCAACTGAGCTTCACCGCCTCCAACGGCAAGGCGCTGCCGGCCGGATCGGCCCTCACCTGGTCCGGCACTCTCGCCGTGCCCAGCGAGGGCGAGTACATGATCGCCCTTCAGATGCTGGGAGCCGGCGGAGCCGTGACCTTGGACGGACAAGCCATCGCGCGCGTCGCCGGAGCCGGCCGCGGCGGTTCCACCGTCCACCCCATCCAGGACAACGTGCTGCCCACTCCCGACAACCTCGACAACGCGCGCGCAAGGGTCGCGCTCAAGGCGGGCGCGCACGAGCTATCGGTCACGGCCACGGGCGTTCCCCGCGAACCGGTTCAAGTGCGCTTGAACTGGCTGACGCCCGAGCAGGACAAGGCCAACTATCAGGCCGCGGTCAACGCCGCCAAACAGGCCAAGAAGGCCGTGGTCTTCGCCTGGGGACGCGACCGGCCCACCGTGGGTGTGCTGCCCGGAAACCAGGACCAGCTCATCCGCGACATCGCGGCCGCGAATCCGAACACTATCGTGGTGCTCAACACCAGCCAGCCCGTGACCATGCCGTGGCTCGACCAGGTGAAGGCGGTGGTCGAGATGTGGTGGCCGGGCGACGAAGGCGGCCCGGCGACAGCCAACATCCTGCTCGGACGCGCCAACCCCGCCGGCCGCCTGCCCTTCACGTGGCCGCAGAGCCTCGACCAACTGTTGGCCAACGACCCGGCGCACCCGGAGCGCTCCAACCGCGGCGTCGACGGCAAGACCACCTACTCCGAGGGCATCTTCATCGGATACCGCTGGTTCGACAGGCAGGACATCAAGCCTCTCTATCCTTTCGGACACGGCCTCTCGTACACCAGCTTCGAATACTCGGGGCTGAAGGTGGCGAAGGCCGCGGATGGCGGCCTCGACGTCAGCTTCGCCATCCGCAACACTGGCCAGACCAATGGCGACGAGGCGCCGCAAGTCTACCTCGGCGCTCCTGATTCGCAGCCGAACGGCGCACAGTTCGCCGTGAAGGCGCTGGCCGCGTTCGACCGCGTCAGCATTCCCGCCGGCCAGTCGAAGAGTATCACCCTGCACGTGGCATTGCGCCAGTTGCAATACTGGTCAACCGCGGACAACCGTTGGGCAACCCCCACGGGCGGCCGCACCGTATACGTCGGCGCTTCGTCGCGCGACATCCGGGTAACGACGCCGGTCTTGTCCGCCGCGGTACCGCCGGCGGTCTTGCCCGCCGGCCCTTCGGAGAAGCACCCATGAATCCTCGACTCCTTTCCCTCGCCGCCGGAGTCTTCGCGCTCCTGTTCCCCCTCGTTGCCCAACGAGGCCCTCAACAGCCGCCAGCGCCCAAAGGCCCGTGGATGGACAAGACCCTTTCGCCCGACCGGCGCGCCGACCTGGTCCTCGCCGAGATGACCCTGGACGAAAAGATCTCGCTGCTCCACGGAGGCCCGGGAGGCTTCGGACCTCCCGGCGGACCGTCCGCGGCCCCTACGCGGTCGCTGGGCGGCGCCGGGTTCATCCCGGGAATCGCGCGCCTCGGCATCCCCGATCTACAGATGGCCGACGCGGCTGTCGGAGTCACGCGAGGCGCGTCGCGCAGCCGCTACTCCACCCCGCTGCCCTCCGCGGTTTCCGAAGCCTCCAGTTGGGACCCCAAGCTGGCCTACGAATACGGCGCACTCATCGGCCGCGAGCTGCGCGACCAGGGATTCAACATGTCGCTCGGCGGCGGCGTCAACCTCACGCGAGAGCCGCGCAACGGCCGTCTCTTCGAGTACAAAGGCGAGGATCCGATCCTGGCCGGCAGGCTCGTCGGGCAGGAGATGAAGGCCCTGCAAGCCCAGGGCGTCATCGGGGATATCAAGCACTACGCGCTTAACGACCAGGAAACGGGCCGCAACATCGGCAACGTGATTCTCGACAAGCGCTCCATGCGCGAAAGCGACCTGCTGGCCTTCGAGATCGGCGTCCAGGATTCGGGCGCCGGCGCGGTCATGTGCTCCTACAACAAGGTCAACACCGATTGGGCCTGCGAGAACAGCTACCTGCTGACCGACGTGCTGAAGAAGGCATTCGGCTTTCAGGGCTTCGTGCTTTCCGACTGGGGCGGGACTCATACCACTACCAAAGCGGCGCTCGCCGGGCTGGACATCGAAATGCCAGGCAGCAATTATTTCGGAGACGCGCTCAAGCAAGCGGTGGATGGCGGGGCGGTCCCGCTGGCGCGCATCAACGACATGGTTCACCGCATCCTGCGCACGGAGTTCGCGGTGGGACTTTTCGACCTGCCTTCCGCGCCCAAAGTGGTGGACGTTTTCGGCGGCCTCGAAGTGGCCCAGCGGGTCGCGGAACAGGGCACGGTGCTGCTGAAGAACTCGAGCGGCCAGTTGCCGCTGAGCGCGACGGCCATGAAATCGATTGCCGTGATCGGGTCGCACGCCGATGCCGGTGTGCTCTCCGGCGGCGGCTCGGCGCAGGTCGATCCGCCAGGCGGAAATGCCGTGCCACCGCCGCCTCCGCCCGAAGGCGCCGCACCAGGCCGCGGCGGTTTTGGCGGCGGCCGCGGCCCGGTCTACTATCCCTCTTCGCCGCTCAAAGCCATTCGTGCGAAAGCGCCCAACGCGAAGGTGGAATACAATGCGGGCACGGATCCGGCCGCGGCGGCCGCTCTCGCCAAGGTTTCGGACGTCGCCATCGTATTCGTGAACCAGCCCACCAGCGAGGGCCGCGATGTCGACAGCCTCTCGCTGCCGGACGACCAGGACCAACTTGTAAAATCCGTTGCCGCGGCGAACCGGCATACCATCGTAGTGCTCGAGACCGGTGGACCCGTTACCATGCCGTGGATTGGCGAAGTGAGCGCGGCCATCGAAGCCTGGTATCCCGGAATCCGCGGCGCCGAGGCCATCGCGAACATCCTGTTCGGCGAAGTGAACCCGTCGGCCAAGCTGCCCATGACGTTCGCCAAAGCCGAAACCGACCTGCCGCATCCGACGATCGCCAAAGCCACTCCCACCACCCAACAACTCGCAACCAGCACGCCGCCTTTTGTTGCAGGAGGCGGTGGCCGTGGCGGCGGTCGCGGGGCGATGGCGCCTTTCGATATCCCGTACCCCGAGGGCTTGAAGGTTGGCTACAAGTGGTTCGATGCGCAGGACAAGCAGCCGCTGTTCGCCTTCGGCTTCGGACTCTCGTACACCACCTACGCCTACTCCGGCCTCACCGTGACGCCGGGGCCGCAGCCCAAGGTTTCCTTCACCGTCAAGAACACCGGCAAACGCGCCGGCGCGGAGATCGCGGAAGTTTACGCCGAGCTGCCTCCCGCCGCGGCCGAACCGCCCAAGCGCCTGGTGGCTTGGGACAAAGTTCAACTGGCGCCCGGAGAGTCGAAGACCGTGAGCCTGACGCTGGAACCCAAGTTCCTCTCCATCTTCAACGTCGAGAAAGATGCGTGGGACCTCGTGCCCGGCGACTACAAGGTGTTCGTGGGCGGCTCGTCCCGCCAGACCCCGCTCATCGCCGCGCTCCGCATGTAACGCGCATTTGCCCCGGCACGTCTGAGACAATCTATCCTAGTGACTCATCATTCGAAGAAGCCAGTGGGAGTGCCGGCCATCGCCGCACTCCTGTTTCTCCCCGTGCTGTCGGTGGCCCAGTCCGGATACACCATCACCACGGTGGCCGGTATCGGCACCTCCGGATTTACAGGCGACGGCGCGGCGGCCACCAGCGCCCAGCTCGCCGGCCCCATCAGCCTGGCGGTGGATAGCTCCGGCAACCTCTACATCGCCGACGAGAACAACCAACGGATTCGCAAGGTGTCGGGCGGCACGATTAATACCATTGTCGGCAACGGCACCAAGGGGTATCTGGGAGACGGAGCCGCAGCCACCAGCGCCGAGCTCTCCGTTCCCAACGCGGTGGCGTTAGACAAAAGTGGCAACCTCTATATCGTGGATTCGGGCAACTGGGTGATCCGCAAAGTAACTACGGGCGGCACCATTTCCACGTTGGCTGGCGACAATCTGACCGGTTCCCAGGTGGGCGCCGGCTTTAGTGGAGACGGAGGCCCGGCCACCAGCGCCCAACTCGCATTCTGTTCCGGTGTGGCAGTGGACGCCGCGGGCAATATCTATTTTTCGGACACCGGGAACAACCGCGTCCGCAAGGTGGACACGAGTGGCAATATTACGACAGTGGTCAACGGCGGCATCAGCGGCGGTACAGTCGGCTCTTCGGGCGACGGAGGACTGGCCGTCCAGGCGCATATCAACACCCCCGAAGGACTCGCGGTGGACGCCGCCGGCAACCTCTACATTGCGGACACCAACAACAACAAGATCCGCAAAGTGTCCCTAGCCACCGGCATTATTTCCACGGTGGCCGGCGGCGGCCAATTTGGCGCCCCCGGCTTCAGTGGGGACGGAGACCCGGCCACCAGCGCCCAGCTCCACAGCCCGCAAGGCGTGGCCGTCGATGCCGCCGGCAATATCTATATCGCGGATCATACTAACAGCCGAATTCGAATGGTGTCGCCGAACGGCACCATCTCGACCATCGCCGGCAACGGGAAATTCGGCTATACGGGCGATGGAGGCCCGGCCACCAGCGCCGCGCTCAACTTCCCCGACGATGTCGCCGTAGACGCCAAGGGCAACGTCTATGTCGCCGACTATCAGAACCAGGTGATCCGGCTGCTCACGCCGCCTGCCGCGCCGGCCGGCAGTCCGCCTTCGATCGGCGCGGGCGGTGTAGACAGCGCGGTCAATTTCGGCGGCTTCACCTCCATCGCTCCCGGTTCCTGGATCGAGATTTACGGGTCCAACCTCGCCGCCGACACGCGCCAATGGGCCACCACCGATTTCAACGGCGTCATTGCCCCCACGTCATTGGATCGGACCTCGGTAACGGTCGGAGGCCAACAGGCCTTCGTCGACTACATCAGCCCGGGCCAGGTGGACGTACAGGTGCCATCCAATGTGGTGCCCGGCCAGCAGCAGATCATTGTGACCACCGCCGTTGGCGCCAGCGCGCCTTACAACATCACCGTGAACCCGACGCAGCCGGGTCTGTGGGCTCCCCCGAGTTTTGTCGTTGGCGGCCAGCAGTACGTGGGCGCTGTTTTTCCAGACACCACGAACGGCCTGACCTATGTGCTGCCGGTGAATGCCATTCCCGGCGTCACTTCGCGGCCGGCCAAGCCCGGGGAAACCATCGTCATCTACGGTATCGGATTCGGTCCCGTCACCGTCGCGGGAGGCCAGAGCGTCCCCGCGGGCCAGATCGCCCCCGCGTCGAGCGCGGTCGCCACCCAGCCGCAGATCTTCTTCGGGCCCACATCGGCCACGCTCCAATACGCTGGATTGACGCCTGGCCTCGTGGGACTGTACCAGTTCAACGTGGTGGTGCCGAACGTGGCCGCGAACAACGCGGTGCCCCTGACCTTCACGCTGTCGGGTGTGAGCGGCACGCAGACGCTGTTTACCGCAGTGGGGAACTAGAGTCGCGGTAAACCGCTCCCTTACGGTCGCGGCTCTGAAAGGGCTGTTGCACGGACTGGCCTTCCTTCGGAGCCGCGACCGTGAGGGAGCCGTCCACGGTAGAATACGGATTGATGAGCGACGAAGCCCAGAACTCCGAACCACGGGAAGACTCCCGGATGCCTCTGCCGCCGGCGTCCTTCACTTTTATCGTGCTTTCCCTGCGCGCCCAGGCCGAGATGCAGCTCGGCCTGATGCACTTCGACGATGAGCAGAAGCCCGAGCCGGACCTCCCCATGGCGCGCCACAGCATCGATCTGTTGGCGGTCCTGCTGGAGAAGACCAGGGGCAACCTCCAGTTGGAAGAGCAGCGCTTTTTGGAAAACTCCCTCACCGAATTGCGGTTCCGTTTCGTGCAGGTCTCCGAAGAGGTCGGCAAGACGGCAGCTCAGAAAGCCTGAATGCCGGCGCCCGCTCTCAAAATTACGGTGCTCGGCTCGGGGACCAGTGTTGGCGTCCCCACCGTCGGCTGCCACTGCAACGTCTGCACGTCCACCGACCCGCGCGACAACCGCCTGCGCCCCTCCATTCTGGTGAGCTACGAAGGCCACAACGTTCTGATCGACACCACGCCCGATTTCCGCACGCAGGCGCTGCGCGCGCGCATCGATCGCGTCGACGCCGTGCTCTTCACCCATTCGCACGCCGACCATCTGATGGGGCTCGACGATCTGCGACCCTTCAGTTTTCGCCGGCAAGGCCACATCCCGATCTACGCATCGCCCGACACCATGGCGGCCATCCAGCGCTGCTTCCCGTACATTTTTGACGGCGGCAAGAAGGAGTCGAGCGTGCCGCAACTGGAGGCGCGCCTGATCGACGGCGCTCCCGTCGAGTTGTTCGGCCTGGAATTTCTGCCCGTTCCCGTGGTGCACGGCCGCCAGACGATCTACGGCTTTCGATTCGGCGCCGCGGCCTATCTCACCGACCACAGCGACATCCCGGAATCCTCCATGGAACAGTTGCGCTCGCTCGACGTGCTCTTCCTCGATGCGCTGCGTTACAAGAGGCATCCCACCCATTCCACGGTGGAGACGTCCATCAAGACCGCCGGGAAACTGGCTGTCCGGCGGGCTTTCTTCACGCACATCTGTCACGACCTGGCGCACGAGCGCGCGGAAAGCCTCCTGCCGCCGCACATCCGTCTGGCGTATGACGGCCTCGAGATCCTGGTGTCATGAAGATCTACCGCAGCCTCGCCGAGGTGCCCACGGACTTCGGTCCGAGCGCCCTCACCATCGGCAACTTCGACGGGGTGCATTTCGGCCACCGGCGGATCCTGCGGCGTCTTCGGACGCTGGCCGGCGAGCGCGGCTGGAAGGCTTCCGTGCTGACCTTCGATCCGCATCCCACCCACGTGGTGGCGCCCGAACGCGCGCCGCGGTTGATGACTTCCCCCAACCGGCGCGCGGAGCTGATGCAGGAGGAAGGCATCGAGCAGGTGCTGATTCTGCCGTTCACCCGTGAGCTGGCGCGGCTTTCCCCGGAGGAGTTCGTGCGCCATCTCCTGGTGGATCGCCTGGGCGCGCGCGCGGTGCTGGTGGGCGATAATTTCCGTTTCGGCCATCGCCAGGCGGGCAACATCCGGGTGCTCACGGAGTTGGGCCAGCGGCTGGGGTTTGAAACGGTAATCGTACCCGCGGTCGCCTGCCGCGGCCGCGTGGTGTCGAGCAGCGGAATTCGCGAGCTGATCGCCGCGGGGCGGGTTTCGCTGGCGGCACGCTTCCTGCAACATCCCTACGCGCTCGAAGGCGACGTAGTGAGCGGGCGCGGCGTGGGCTCGAAGCAGACGGTGCCGACACTGAACCTCGCCACCGCCGCCGAGCTGAATCCCGCGCGCGGCGTCTACGCAACGCGCACGCACGATCTGAGCGGCGGCCGCCGGTGGAATTCCATCACCAACGTCGGATACCGGCCGACCTTCGGCCGGAGCGACGAGCTCTCCATCGAGACCTTTCTGCTCGACCCGCTCGAAGCCGCGCCGCCCGGCCGCATTCGCGTGGAGTTTCTCTGGCGCCTGCGCGATGAGCGCAAGTTCGAGACGCCGGAAGTGTTAAAGACTCAAATCCTCAAGGACGTGCGTACGGCGCAGAACTACTTCCGGCGCATGAAGGCGTGGGTGGGGCGGGTTCCATGCACTTCCTGCTGAGCGGCCTCTCGATCATCGTGATCGACCTGCTGCTGGCCAGCGACAATGCCCTGGTCATCGCCATGGCGGTGCGTTCCCTGCCCCGGCGTGAGCGGCGCATCGGCAGTGCGGGCGGCGCGGCGGTGGCCGTGATTCTGCGGATCGCGCTCACCTACTTCGCGGCGCGGCTGCTCACCATCGAATACGTGCAGATCGCGGGCGGCCTGTTCATCCTCTGGATCGCGCTGAAGGTCCTGGTGGACGCCAGCGATGCCCCCGATGCAGTTCCCGCTCCCAAGCGTTTCTACCAGGCCATCTGGTACATCGTGGTGGCAGACCTGACCATGTCGACCGACAACATCCTGGCCATCGCGGGCGCCTCGAAGGGCCACCTGGGTCTCATTGTGTTCGGCCTGGCGCTCAGCATTCCGTTCGTGGTCTTCTCGAGCAACCTCCTCGCCGACCTGATGAACCGCTACCCGGCAACGATCTATCTGGGTGCCGCGATCCTCGGCAAGGTGGGCGGCGAGATGATCCTGACCGACCCGTTCATCGTGCGCACGCTCCATCCGGCGGACATCTGGCGTTACATCATCGAAGGGGTTCTGGCAGTTGGGGTGGTCATCGCCGGCAAGCTGATTTGCGCGGCCAGACACCGCCGGGCCGGGCCGGATCGTCTGCCGGTGCGGTAACGCCGGCGGTCTTGCCGCCGGCAACTCCCACCGCGCGCAGATGCCGCCGCTCGGCTTCCCAGTCGTCTGCAAGCGGCAAATCGACCGCAACACCACAGCGAGAGCAGTGAGATACCGAGCAGGCGCCGAAGCTGCGCGCCCGTTAACCGGTGTGCACGATAGGTCTCCACCGCCATATCCTCGAGAGCCTTCCGGGCGGGCTCCTGGCCTTCAGGCACTATCCGGCTGGCGAATTCGTCCGGGATCTCGACGGTAATGGTCATGCCTCGCTTCCAGTCTACTTGGCCGGCGCGCCCGCGTTCTACACCGTCTCCCCGCGCACCAGGTCCTGGTAGCTCTCCCGCTGGCGGATCACGCGGTATCCGCCGCCTTCCACCAGCACCTCGGGCGCGCGCGGACGCGAGTTGTAGTTCGAGGACTGCACGAAGCCGTAGGCCCCCGCGGCGCACACGGCCAGGAAGTCGCCGGGCATGACGTTGGCCATGTGCCGGTCGCGCGCCAGGAAATCGCCGGTCTCACACACCGGGCCGACCACGTCCGCGGTCACCGCCGGCAACGAATTGCGGCGCAATGGAATGATCTCGTGGTGCGCGTGGTAGAGCGACGGCCGGATCAGGTCGTTCATAGCCGCGTCCACCACGACGAATTCCTTGCGGCCGTTCTTCTTGCGGTACAGCACGCGAGTGAGCAGCACGCCCGCGGGGCCGACGATCGAGCGGCCAGGCTCCACCATGATGCGGAGGCCGCTGTCGCGCAAGCGGCTGTGCAAACTCTCGATGAAGGCGCGAATCAGCGGCGCCCTTTCTTCCGCGTGGTAGGCAATCCCCAACCCGCCACCTAGGTCGAGATGGCGGATCGGATGGCCTTCGGCCCGCAGCTCGGCAGCCAGGGCGAGCACCTTCTCCACGGCGTCCAAAATGGGGCTCGGATCCAGGATCTGCGAACCGATGTGACAACTCACCCCCTCGGCCGAGAGATGGCGAAACCCGCGCGCGCGGTGATAGACCCCCGCAGCCTCGGAAAGGGCAATGCCGAACTTGTGCCGGCTGAGGCCAGTCGAGATATACGGATGAGTGGAGGCATCCACGTCTGGGTTCACGCGTATAGCAAAACCAGCCTTCACTCCCCTTCGAGCCGCCATGGCATCGATGAGCGCCAGTTCGCCTTCGGATTCGCAATTGAAGCTGTGGATGCCGTTCTCCAGCGCGAATTCCACCTCGGCGGCGGTCTTGCCCACACCGGAAAAAACCACTCTGGAGGGATCGCCGCCCGCCTGCATCACGCGGAACAACTCCCCGCCGGAGACGATGTCGAAGCCCGCGCTGGCCTTGGCCATCAGGCCGAGCACCGCCAGCGATGAATTCGCCTTCACCGCATAGCAGACGGAATGCGGGAGATCGCCGAACGCTTCGTCATACGCGCGATAGTTGTCGAGGATCGCCTGGCTCGAATACACGTAAGCCGGAGTGCCCACATGGTGGGCAAGGTCCGCGAGGGGAACCTGCTCGCAGTACAAGTCGTTTTCGGAATAGGAGAACATCGGAACTGGGTTGGAAACCCCAGTATGGCACGCGCTTCGTGGCGCAAGCACTGGCGCGTACGGGTGGAGGCCGTATCCCTCTCCACGAGGGCTCCGTGAAGAGGGATACGGCGGTTTCTCGCTAAACTCCAGCGAAGGTTGACAGTTGAGCGTCCAGATCCGCCAAGGCTTTGGTCAATACCACCCGGTAGCGCGGATTCTGCACGTTCTTCAGTTCCCGGACCACCCTGGTACGGGAGAGAAGGATCGTCTCCTTCTTGCGGATTAATTCTAGCGTTTCAGGAGAAGGTGCATTTTCAAGAACGGCGCTACGATGAGCCTCGGCCGCGTCGATCTGCGCCTCGACCGACTTACTTTCCCAACCTCTGGCCATACCTTTATCTTACAACTGT
>Ga0209415_10002769_pt1 | contig 32801 bp, 28 predicted proteins | sample PeaSoiSIISIP2007_FD_187696 | JGI IMG/M metagenome (GOLD analysis project Ga0209415, IMG submission 187696) | Peat soil microbial communities from Weissenstadt, Germany - SII-SIP-2007 (SPAdes) (version 2) | ecosystem: Environmental > Terrestrial > Soil > Wetlands > Peat | place: Germany... | reverse complement strand
AAGGCACGCTGCCAGCACCCCTATGGGGTGCCAGACAATGCCCCGTCCTCTGGGCGGGGATTCAACCGCCGTTTACTGTCAATAACATATCTGTATCCTTCCGGGTCTTAGTGCCATCGTAAAAAGGAATCGCCGTCAGCGTATTAAACGCTAGTTGGTTTTTTCCCGCATGACAACGGCCGTCAACCAAGCAGGAGAACTGCCATGAAAACCTGGAACGATTTAAAGGTCCGCTCCAAGCTGTCCATCTTGCTGCTGGTTTCCTGTCTCGCCCTGGTGGTGGTCGGCGCCCTGGGGGTGGCCGGCATGCGCAGCAGCCATAAAAGCCTTGAGTCCTCCAATCAGAGACTGGAGCAGGTCGCGCTCCTGGGGGCGATGAAGAGCGAGTTCCTCACCATGAGGCTCGATCTGGTCTACATGATGGCGCTCAAGGACCCGGCGAAACTGCAGGACAAATGGCGGGATTTCTCCGCACGGATGGAGGAAGTGCGGGGCAACTTGAAAAAATACCGGGATACGGGGCTGGACGAGGAGGAAAAGGGGGCGGTGGCGGTTTTCAGCGAGGGGTTCGAAAAGTACGTCGTTTCCGGCGGCAAGCTTGGCGAAATGCTGCTTGCCGCTCAGGCGGCCGGCGACGGCCAGGGGTTGGCCGCAGCCATTGTCTTCGGCTCGGCGCAGGTCGCCCCTCTCTACGCCAAACCGGCTGAAATCGTCGCCAAACTGGTGGCGGACGAGACACGCAACAATTTGGAGATGTTCAACGCCGATACGAAATGGTATAACACGGTTTACAAAACGGTGCTGCTCGTCATCGTGGCCGCCCTGGGGGTGACCGTGGCACTCGGTCTGTTCATCGTCGGCTCGGTGGTAACGCCGCTTAACGAGGTCCTGAAGATGATCGGCGCGATGAGCGAGGGGGATCTCACCGTCCGCAGCGACATCGCGTCCGGCGACGAGATGGGGACTTTGGCCCGGCAACTGAACCGGATGGCGGACGGACTGAGAACCACCGTCGCCCGGGTAGCGGGCAACGGCGTCGAAATAGCGTCCGCGGCCGGCAGGATGCTTGCCACGGCGGAGCAGATAGCAACCGGGTCGGAACAGATAGCGGCCCAGACGGGCACGGTCGCCACCGCCAGCGAAGAGATGGCGGCAACCTCGGGGGACATCGCCAGGAACTGCCAGCTCTCCGCCGACTCCGCCAGCCAGGCGGAGCAGGCCGCCTCGGACTGCTCCTACCTCGTGATGGAGTCGGTGAACATCATGAACGCCATCTCCGAGCGGGTGCGCGAGTCCGCGGGCATGGTCGGCACCTTGGGCGAGCGCTCCGAGCAGATCGGCGACATCGTTTCCACCATCGAGGACATCGCCGACCAGACGAACCTGTTGGCCCTGAACGCCGCCATCGAGGCGGCGCGCGCCGGCGAACAGGGACGCGGTTTTGCCGTGGTGGCTGACGAGGTCAGGGCGCTGGCCGAGCGCACCACGCGCGCCACCCGCGAGATCTCCGACATGATCAAGGCGATCCAGGGCGAGACGGTCAGGGTGGTGACCCTGATGGAAAGCGGCGTGGGCGAGGTGGAGCACGGGGTCGCGGAGTCGGCGCGCTCCAGCGAGTCGCTCATGAGCGTGCTCGGGCAGATCAGCGAGGTCTCCCACCAGATCGCCCGGGTGGCGATCGCCGCCGAAGAGCAGACGGCGACCACAAGCGAGATCACCCACAACATAGGCGAGATGAACGACGCCGCCCAGCAAAGCGCCCAAGGCGCCGCCGAGACCGCCTCGGCGGCCGAGGTGCTGGCGCAGCGGGCTTCCGAACTGGAGCAATTGGTAGGGCAGTTTAAAGTTGGCTAAGGAGTGCACATGACGACCGCTTCCAAACCGAAACTTGCCATGTACTGGGCCGCCTCCTGCGGCGGCTGCGAAATCTCGCTGGCCAACGTCCACGAGGCGATCCTCGAGGTCGATGCCCACTTCGACTTCATGTTCTGCCCCTGCCTGCTGGACACCAAGAAGAAGGACGTCGAGGCGCTCCCCGACGGCGCCATCTTCCTCACCCTGTTCAACGGCGCGCTTCGCACCAAGGAGAACCTGGAGATGGCGGAGCTTTTGCGCCGCAAGTCGCAGGTCTTGGTCTCCTTCGGGAGCTGTGCCGCCACCGGCGGCATCCCGGCTTTGGCCAATCACCACGGTATCGCGCATCTGCTCGATACCGCCTTCCGTTCCGCCCCGAGCGTCGACACCCCGCTGATCCCCACCCAGACAACACGCGTCCCCGACGGCGAACTGTCACTTCCCCTGTTCCTGGAACGGGTGCTGGCGCTGCATCAGGCGGTCAGGGTCGACTACTCCATGCCGGGCTGCCCCCCCGAACCCGAGCAGATCCTGGCCGTGGTCAGGCACGTAGCCTCCGGGGCGCCGCTCCCCGCGCCGGGTGCCTTTATCGGCTGCTCGGAGCGTGCCGTCTGCGACGAGTGCGACCGGGAAAAGCGCGGCAAGCTCGCCCCCGCCCTGATCCGTCCCTTCGAGGCCCTCCCGGAGGGAGGCTGGTGCCTGGTGGAACAGGGCTTCGCCTGCGTAGGAAGCGCCACCCGCGGCGGCTGCCACGCCCTTTGCCCCGCGGTGAACATGCCCTGCACCGGCTGCTACGGGCCGGTCGATCCGGACGCCGACCCCGGCGCCAGCGCGCTTTCCGCCCTGGCCGCGGCGGTCGACCCCGCCTTTAGCGCCGGCTGCGACGAGGCCGGGCTGCATAAGCGGCTTCGGGGTGCGCTTGCCGGCGTGGCCGACCCGCTCGGCACCTTCTATCGCTACACCCTCGCGGAAACGGCGGTCGCCAAACCCAGCACGGAGGCAAAGGACAAATGACCCAGCGCATCACCATCGACCCGATCACCCGCCTGGAGGGGCACGGCAAGATCGAGATCTTCCTGGACGACGCCGGCGAGGTCTCTTCCGCCTATTTCCAGATCCCGGAATTGCGCGGCTTCGAATCCTTCTGCGTCGGCCGCCACGCCGAGGAGATGCCCAACATCACCAACCGCATCTGCGGGGTCTGCCCCGAGGCGCACCACATGGCCGCCGTCAAGGCGGTCGAGGCGGCCTACGGCGTTACCTGCCTGCCGGCTGCCCGGCGCATCCGCGAGCTGATCTACATGGCCTTCTTCGTCACCGACCACACCACCCACTTCTATTGCCTGGGCGGGCCCGACTTCATCGTCGGCCCGGACGCGCCCCCCTCCGAGCGCAACATCCTCGGGGTGATCCGCAAGGTGGGGCTCGACGTCGGCAAAAAGGTGATCGACACCAGAAAGCGCAACCACGAGCTGATCAAACAGCTGGGGGGGCGCGGCGTGCACCTGTGCGGCGCCGTGCCGGGCGGGTGGTCGACGCCGGTCAGCGCCGCGCAAAGGGAGGAATTCCGCCGCTTTGCCGACTTAAACGTCGAGTTCGCCAGGTTCTCGCTCGACGCCTTCGAGAACATCGTGCTCAAGGACGAAACCTACCGCGAGCTGGTCCTCTCCGACCTCTACCGCCACGAGACCCACAGCATGGGGACGGTGGACGCAAGCCTCGCCCCCGACTTCTACCACGGCAAGATCCGGGTGGTGGATACGCTTGGGCGCGAGGTCGCCCTCTACGATCCCAAGGATTACCTCGACCACGTGGCCGAACGGGTGGAGCCCTGGAGCTATTTGAAATTCCCCTACCTGAAGAAATTCGGCTGGCAGGGGTTCGTTGACGGACAGGATAGCGGCATCTACCTCGCGACACCGCTCTCCCGGCTCAACGTGGCCGACCGCATGGCGACCCCCTTGGCACAAGGCGAGTTCGAGCGCTTCTACGACACCTTCGGCGCGCTCGGCAAGGGGGAGGGGGGGCGCAACCTGCCGGTGCACCACCGCCTCGCCACCCACTGGGCGCGGCTGATCGAACTCCTCTACGCCTCGGAGCGCATGTGCGAGCTCCTCGACCACCCGGAGATCTGCGATCCCAAGGTGCGCGCCGTGGTGGAACCAAAGGCCGGGGTGGGGATCGGCTCGGTGGAGGCGCCGCGCGGCACGCTCACCCACCACTACGAGACCGACGAGCGCGGCGTGCTGACGAAGGTCAACATGATCGTCGGCACCACGAACAACAACGCCCCCATCTCGCTTTCGGTGATGAAGGCGGCCAAGGGGCTGATCCACGGCGGCAAGGCGACCGAGGGCATCCTGAACCGGGTGGAGATGGCCTTTCGCCTCTACGACCCCTGCTGCTCCTGCGCCACGCATGCCCTCGGCAAGGCTCCCCTGGAGCTTGCCATCAGGAAGGCGGGGACCGGCGAGCTGCTCGACCGGGTGGTTAGGGGCTAGGCGATGGTGGTGATCGGCCTGGGCTCGCCTTTTCTCACCGACGACAGCGTCGGGCCGCAGGTGGTGCGGCTACTTGCCCGGCGCGGGCTCGACCCGGCCCGGCTGGTGGAGGCGCACGCCGGCGGCCTGTTGCTTCTCGAGGAACTCGACGGGGAGAACGGGGCGGTGATCGTCGACGCGCTCGTCGACCCGCGCCGCACCCCCGGAGAGGTGGTGATCGCAGACCTGGTCTCGGCCACGCGCAACGCCTCCTGCAGCCACGACTGTTCCCTGGCCGAGGCGCTCGCCATGGGGCGCACCCTGGGGCTTGCGCTTCCCCCCGACGGTGCCATCCACCTGGTCGGCATCGTGGCCTTTGACGTCACCACCTTCGGCGAGACCCCGACCCCCGCGGTTTTCGCAGCCCTCGGGCCGGCCTGCGACGCGGTCATATCCCTTCTTTTGGCCGGCGACACTACCCGTAGCGCGGAGTACACATGAGCACACAAGAGAAGACCGCCGTTATCCTCTGTGCCTGCAGCGGCATCATCACCGAGCGCATCGACTGGGGTAAGGTGCAGGCGCTCCTTGCCTCCCATCCCGGCCGGCCGCTTTTCAAGGTGGACCAGCTGGCCTGCGGCGCCGACAACCTGGAGGAACTGGCCGTTTGGCTTACGGCCGAAAAGCCCGCCCGGGTGGTGGTGGCGGCCTGCTCGCCGCGCGAGCACGAGACCACCTTCAGAAGGCTCCTCTCCGACGCCGGTCTCAACCCCTACTTCCTGCAGTTCGTCAACGTGCGCGAGCAGGTGTCCTGGGTGACCTGCGACCCGCAGGCGGCGACCGCCAAGGCGGCGCGCCTGATACACGCGGCCCTGAACCGGGTTTCGCGCCACGAGGCCCTTAGCGAGCGGAGCGTGCCGGTCATAACCGACGTCGCCGTGATCGGCGCGGGACCGGCCGGGATGCAGGCCGCACTCACCCTGGCCCGCGCCGGGCGCCAGGTGACGCTGATCGAAAAGGAGCCGGTGATCGGCGGGTTGCCGGTCCGCTTCGAGGAACTGTTCCCCAACCTTGAGTGCGGCCCCTGTCTTCTGGAGCCGATCATGGGAGAGCTTTTGCACGGCCCGGAGAGCGCCCGGGTAAACCTCCTGACCCTCTCCGAGGTGACGCAGGTGAAGGGGAGCTTCGGCAACTGGACCTTGAGCGTCGCGCAAAAGCCGCGCTACGTAAACGCCGAACTCTGCATCGGCTGCATGATGTGCGCCGCCGTCTGCCCGGCCCGCCGCCCCAACCGCTGGAACGGCGCGGGAGAAATGGCGGCGGTGGACGTCCCGTTCGCCGGGGCGCTCCCCAACCTGCCGCAGGTGGACGAGGCTGCCTGCCTTAGGCTCAAGGGGGAGACGTGCGAGGCCTGTACGGCCGAGTGCCCGGTGGAAGGATCGCTTGACTTTGACGATCTCCCGCGCGAGTATACGGTCCAGGCCGGGGCGGTGGTGATCGCCACGGGCGCGGTGGAGCGCCAGGAGCTCCCCCCCCTCTTCGCGGGGCTTGCCGACGTGCGCACCGCCTACGGCTTCGAGAGGCTCTTGGCCATGAACGGTCCGACCGGCGGCGAACTGACCCTTGACCGCGGCGCCGCGCCCGGCTCGCTCGCCATCGTGCAGTGCGCAGGCTCCCTCGACCCGGAGGAGATCCCCTACTGCAGCGGCACCTGCTGCCGTGCCGCCCTCAAGTACGCCCACCTGGCCGCCTCCAAGGTGGAAGGGCTCGCCGTCACCCGCCTGGTCAGGGAACAGTCGGTGCCGGGGGTGGATGCCAGGCGCCAGCTGGAAAACGACCACGCCCGGGTCGTCCGCTACGGAGGCCTTGCCGGGCTCAAGGTGGAAGGTGACGGCGCCGGCCGGCGCATCGTCACTCACGACGGCAGCGTCGTCCCGGCCGAGCTGATCCTGCTCTGCCGCCCGGTGGTGCCGGGGGAGGGGACCGCCTCCCTGGCGGAACTCCTGGAACTCGACCGCGACCAGGGAGGCTTCCTCGCGCCGCTCCACCCGCTCTCCGGTTCCTGCGAGGCAGCGCTCAAGGGGATCTTCCTTGCCGGCAGCTGCCGGGGGCCGGCCGACGTCCGCGAGGCCTTCGCCACCGGCACCGCCGCCGCCGGGCTCGCCCTCTCTGAGCTGGTGGTCGGCCGCGACCTGGTGATCGACCCGCAGGTCGCCGTCGTGGACGCCGAGCGCTGCGCCGGCTGCCGGACCTGTCTGACGCTTTGCCCCTACAAGGCGATCTCCTGGCATGCGGTGGACAAGGTGGCAGAGGTATCCGACCTTTTATGCCGCGGCTGCGGCACCTGCGTGGCCGCCTGCCCCGCCGGGGCCATCACCGGGCGCGGCTTCTCACGCGACATGCTGCGCGCCGAACTTACGGGGGTGCTCTCATGACCTGTCAGTCCCTGCCGGTCGCCAAGACGGTCGCGGCCAAGTCCCCGGCCGCGTCCGACCGGGCGCTCAAGGTGGTCGCCTTTCTCTGCAACTGGTGCTCCTACGCCGGCGCCGACAAGGCGGGCTCCAACCAGCTGGCCGTGCCGCCCGAGGTCTCGGTGATCCGGGTGATGTGCTCGGGGAGGGTGGAGCCGACCCTGATCCTGGAGGCCTTCGAAAAGGGGGCCGACGGGGTGATGGTCCTGGCCTGCCATCCCGGCGACTGCCACTACAAGGAAGGGAACCTCCGCGCCTTTTGCCGGGCGGAGCTTTTGGAGCGGATGCTGCCGCAGCTGGGGGTGCCGGCGGAACGCTACCGCTTCGACTACGTCTCCGCGGCGGAGGCGGACAAGTTTTCCCAGCTGACCGGCGCGTTCGTGGCTAAGCTGCGCGCGCTTGCCTGACGTAAGCCTGCACGGCGTGTGAATGGATTGATTTCAATTATCTCAAGGAGGAAATTATGGCTACGCAAGTTCTGGACTGTATAGGGATGAAATGCCCGCAACCGACCCTGAAGGTGACGGTGACCGCCACCAAGATGAAGCCCGGCGACGTGCTGGAGGTGTCGGCCGACTGCCCGACCTTCGAGAAGGACGTGCGCGAGTGGTGCGCCCGCGCCAAGAAGACCCTTTTGTGGTGCAAGGACGAGGGAAACGGCAAGAAGCGGGTGCAGATCAAGTTCTAGGGGGCAGCCCGGCTCCGGGGCGCCGCCGGCGACTGCCGGCGTTTGTGGCAAGGGAAAAAGCAAAAGAGGACCGGTGGTGCAGTCCTCTTTTGCGTGCCGCAGGGACGAGGCTATCGTCCTATTTCTTGCCGGAGCCTTTGCACAAGGTGCAGACGACTTCCGTTTGTTCATAACCTGTCTGCCGCGAGGCGGTAGAGATTTTTCCTTTCCCCTGGCATTTCGGGCATACCGATGTGGTGTCCATACGCTACTCCTTTGTGCTTGAGCCTTCAACTTCACCCCCATAATACCGCATTTGCTCCGCCGGATGCAAGCCGGGTCGACGGCCCCCGACGCCAGTGCGCTTGACAACGGCACTCGATTGACACTATCGTCTTAGCGATACAAGTTGGGCCGGGCTCCCCCGCCGACCCTCCTTGCCGATAACCGCTGGTGGCGCCGTTTCGGACACCGCAAAGGCCGGTCCATGTTTTTTGCCAGAAGTTCCATCCGTTGCCAACTTGCCAGCCTGGTGGCGGCCTGCGTGCTGCCGGTCTGGGTCGTCGCCGGTTTCCTGGTCTGCTACGTCTACTCCTCCAAGGTGCGGGAAGTGAATGGGACCATGCTCGACTCCGCCCGTTCCCTCACCACCATGGTGGATCGCGAGCTCGCCAGCTCGCAGGCGGCCCTGCTCGCCTTGGCCACTTCCACCTCTTTCGAACGGGGGAATCTCAAGGAGGTGTATCGCGAGGCGCAGCAACTGCAGGCGGAGTACCCCGGCGCCAGGGTCCTGCTCGCCAGCCGGCGGGGCGACGTGATCGTCAACTCCGCCTATCCTTTCGGCACGCGGCTGAAGCGGCGCAACAACCAGGCCAGCGTGGAAGCCGTTTTCGCCACCGGACGGCCGACGGTAAGCGACCTGTTCGTCGGCTCCAACAGCCGCGTCCCCCTGATCGCGGTCGACGTGCCGGTGTTCAGGCACGGGCAGGTGGCCTACGACCTCTCCATGACCTTCACCTCGCTGAGGCTGGCGGAGCTCTTCGCCGCCCAGCGGTTGCCGCGCGGCTGGTACGTCTCCCTGTTCGACCGGCAAAAGGTGGTGGTGGCCCGGATGCCCGGGCACGAGCGGCACGTCGGGCACAGGGCCCGCCCCGCTTTGGCCGCGGCCTTTGCCCGTGCTGCCGAGGGGACCGCGGAATGGACCAACGTCGACGGCGTCAAGGTTCTTTCCAGCTTCAGCAGGTGTAGCATGTCGGGGTGGACGGTGGCGGTTGGGGTCCCCAAGGCCGCCGTGATGAAGGAAATCTACCGTTGGCTGGTGCTGGCCGCCGCCACCGCTGCCGGCATCTCGCTTCTGGGCATCGTGCTCGCCATGGGGATCGCCCACCGCATCGCCACCTCCATCAAGGCGCTGGTGGCGCCGGCCGAGGCGATCGGCTCCGGAGTGCCGGTAGCCGCGCTTGACCTTTCGGGCGTGAAGGAGACGGTCGAGGTGGCGAACGCGCTCAGGCTTGCCTCGGAACTGTTGCAGCAGAGCAAGGAGCGTTTCCGGACCCTGGTCATGACCGCACCCGTCCTGGTCGCCGAACTGGACCTGCAGGGGGAGATCCTGTTCGCCAACCGGCTTTTTGCCGGGTTCGATCTCGGCGGGGCGCTCGGTACCAACCTCTGCGGTTACCTGGACCAGGACAGCTCCCGGGCGCTCAAGCGGGCCCTCACGCTGGTCGGCGACTCGGCCTCCTCCCGGCGGCTTTTGTTGCGCGTCCCGGACCGCAACGGCGCATTGCGCTGGTACGACGCCATGCTCGGGCCGGTCGTGGTGGAAGGCGCGGTGAACTCGGTGGTCGTCTGCTGTACCGATCTCACCGAACGCAAGGAGATGGAGGACCGGCTGGAGAAGGTCTCGCGCGAACAGCGGATCGTCCTGGAAACGGCGCCGGTCGCCATCTGCCTGGTGGTGGACCGCAAGATGGTCTGGGTCAACTGCAAGATGGCGGAGCTGTTCCAGTACTCCAAAATGGAACTGGAGGGGGCGACCTCCAGGATGCTCTGTCCCGGCGAGGAGGTGCACCTGAAGATGTGGGAGGAGGCTTTCCCCGTGCTGGCGCGGGGGGAGATCTACCAGTCCGAGCAGCAACTGCTGCGGCACGACGGCAAAAACATCACGGTCCGCTACCTCGGCAAGGTGGTGGATGCGGCCGACCTTTCCCAAGGGGTCATCTGGTGCCTTGAGGACGTCACCGCCGGAAGGCTTGCGGAAGAGACGCTGCGCAAGCAGTCGCTGGCGGTGCAGCAAAGCCCCATCTCCATCGTCATCACCGACACCGAAGGGAAGATCGAGTTCGTCAACCCGATGTTCACCGAGACCACCGGCTACAGCCAGGAAGAGGTGCTCGGCGAGAACCCGCGCATGCTGCAGCGGGCAGGGAGCCGCCCCGAGGTCTACCGGCAGTTGTGGGAGACCATCACCGCTGGCAAGATCTGGGAGGGGGACTTCCACAACCGCAAGAAAAGCGGCGAGCCGTTCTGGGAACACGCCAAGATCGCCCCGCTGAAAAACGCCGCCGGCATCGTCACCAACTTCGTCGCCGTCAAACAGAACATCACCGAGCAAAAGCTCGCCAAGGACCTTTTGCATCTCTCCGAGGAGCGCTTCCGGCAGCTGTTCGACCACAGCAACGACGCCATTTTCATCCTCAACCCCAGCGACTACCGGATCATCGACTGCAACGCCGAGGCGGAACAGGTCTTCGGCTACCGCCGGGTCGACCTGGTCGGGACCGGGTTCTTCGACCTCATGGTGGAGGTCGACGACTCGCTCAAGGAGTGGATAGACATCGGCGAAAGGAGTTTCGTGCAGATCGACCAGGTGACCATGCGCCGCGAGGACGCCTCGCACCTGAAGGTTTCCGCCCGCTGCAAGAAGATCACCTTGAACTCCCACCAGGTCTTCTACTGCTCGCTGCGCGACATCACCGACCGGCTGCGCATCGAGGGAGAGGCTGCCGCCGCCCAGGCGGGTCTGATCCAGGCGGAAAAGATGGCTTCGCTGGGACTTCTGGTCTCAGGCATGGCGCACGAGATCAACAACCCCAACAACTCGATCCTGGCCAACTCGGAACTCCTGGTGCGCACCTGGAGCTCCGCCGTCCCCATCCTGGAGCAGTTCTATCGGGAAAACGGCGAATTCAAACTCGGCTCCTTCAAGTTTTCCGAAAGTCGTGATATCATCCCCAGGCTCTTCTCCGGGCTGGTGGACGGCTCCGAGCGGATCCGGGCCATCGTCGAGATGCTCAAGGATTTCTCCCGGCAGGACACGGGGGACACCAACGCCCCCTTCGACGTGAACCGGGTGATCACCAACGCCATCGCCATCTTGAACCACGAGATCAAGAAGCGCTGCCACCGCTTCTACCTCGAAAGCGGGGACGGGATCCCGGCCGCGCTGGGGAACGCGCAGCAGATCGAACAGGTGATGATCAACCTGATCATGAACGCGCTGCAGGCCCTCCCCGGGCCGCAACGCGCGGTGCGCGTGCAGACGTCGCCGGCTCCGGAAGGGGACGCCATTTTCGTGGCCGTGACCGACGAAGGGGAGGGGATGAGCGCCGAGGTAATGAAGCGCATCGCCGAACCGTTCTTCACCACCCGCGCCGAAAACGGCGGCACCGGCCTGGGGCTTTCCATCACCAGCTCCCTCGTGCAGAAAAACCACGGCTCCATCTCTTTTGCGTCGGCCCCCGCCCGGGGGACCACCGTTACCCTGCGGCTGCGCGCCTTCGTGCCCCAGCCCAAGAGCGAGGCCTGACCCATGAGCTCCGTTTCCCCCCGTTTCCCCATCCTTTTGGTCGACGACGAGCCGTCCATCCTGTTCACCTCCAAGCTGATCCTCGCCGACGCCATCCCCAACGAGGTGCTGACCCTGGAGGAGAGCGCCAAGGTGATGCCGCTATTGGCCGAGCGCGAACTGGCGGCGGTGGTACTCGACCTGCAGATGCCGGGGACCAGCGGCCACGAACTTTTGCAGCGCATCGTCTTCGAGTACCCGCAGCTGCCGGTATTGATCATGACCGCCTCCAGCGCGGTGGAGGTGGCGGTGGAGTGCATGCGCGCGGGGGCCTTCGACTACCTGGTCAAGCCGGTGAACTCGGAGCGGCTGATAACCAGCGTGCGCCGGGCACTGGAGATCGGGCGGCTGCGCGACGAGGTGACGGCCCTCAAAGAGCAGATGCTGCACGGCAGGCTCAAGCACGAACAGGTCTTCAAGTCCATCATCACCCGCAACAAGAAGATGCTCGGGCTTTTCCACTACCTGGAATGCATCGCCGGCTCCAGCCAGCCCGTGCTGATCTGCGGCGAGACCGGGGTGGGGAAGGAGCTCTTCGCCCGGGCCATTCACGACCTGAGCGGGCTTTCCGGGCCGTTCGTTCCGGTGAACCTGGCGGGGCTTGACGACCAGATGTTTTCCGACACCCTGTTCGGCCATTGGAAGGGGGCTTTCACCGGTGCCGACAGCGCCCGTGACGGGCTTTTGGCCAGGGCGGCAGGAGGAACGGTCTTCTTCGACGAGATCGGCGACCTGAGCCTCGCCTGCCAGGTGAAGCTTTTGCGGCTTTTGCAGGAAAACGAGTATTACCCGCTGGGCTCCGACGTCGCCCGGCACAGCGACTGCCGCGTCGTGTTCGCCACCAATTGCGACCTGGAGCAGAAGACCGCCGGCGGCGAGTTCAGGAAAGACCTTTTCTACCGGCTGCGCGCCCACAGCTGCGAGATCCCGCCCTTGAGGGAGAGGATGGAGGACGTCCCGCTTTTGTTCGATCATTTCCTGGAGCTTACCGCCGCGGGGCTCAACAAGAAAAAACCCGCCTATACGGACGACCTCTTGGCCTGCCTGGCCGCCTACTCGTTCCCCGGCAACGTGCGCGAGCTGCAGGCCATGGTCTACGACGCGGTGGCGCTTCACGATCACCATCTGCTGTCGCTTGCCACCTTCCGGGAAAAGATGCGGGGACGCCCGGGGCAGTCGACCGCCTCCGATCAGGAGCTCTCCCGCGACAGCCAGGTGATTTTCCCGAGCTTCCCCACTCTCAAGCAGGCCGAAGAACGGCTCATCTCCCATGCGCTCTCCATCGCCAAGGGGAAACAGGCCACCGCCGCGGCGCTTTTGGGGATGACCCAGCAGGCGCTGAACAACCGTCTGATCCGCAAGAAACGCAAGGCCTAAGGCTCCCCCCCTCTTCCCCTACCATATTTGTGGATAACCACAAATGTTACAGTTCCGCACGCCGTCCGTTTTTTCAGGCGCCAACTAGCAGAAGTCCCGCCGTTTTTTTTCGCCCCCTCCTGAGAAGCCGCCAATCTTCCCCCTCCTGCATCCACCTTTGTGGTAGCCGCGTCCCTTGCGCCTTGCGTGCGTCAAGCCGTCAACTTACCGTATTTGCGTGTTTGTGCGGTACGGGCGCGGATTGGCACACATGCTGCTAAAGGTATCCCTGGAGCACGTCCGAACGTGCGGATCGGGTGACGTATGGAAGACGAGTCGAGACACGGCAAGAAGCACATCCTTTTGGTGGACGACGATCCCGCCTTTCGCTCCTATGCGTCCATGCTGCTCGTCAGGGAGGGATACCGCGTCAGTCAGGCCTGCGACGGCGGTGAGGCGCTGACCTGCGTGGCGCTGTTCCGGGAGCGCGGCGATGCGATCCAGCTCCTCTTCACCGATCTGAAGATGGACGGGATGTCCGGACTGGAACTGATCCAGCAGTTGCGCGGCATGGGAGTGGAGGTGCCGGTATTGGTCGCCACCGGATTTCTGGACGAGGTAAGCTTCGAGGAACTGCAGCAGATCAAGAGCCATCGGTTCCTGCTCAAGCCGTTTAAGCCCGGCGAGCTTTTGCTTTGCGTGCGGCAGATGATCGATTGACATAAGGGAGAGAGAGCATGGCCTTTACCTTTTTCATGCGTGATCAGCCTACCCTGGAGCACGCCGTCGAACGTATGATCCCTTACGCCTCCGGGCGCAGCCGCATCAAGGTCTGGGACGCCGGCTGCGCCCTTGGCCAGGAGACCTACACGCTGGCCATGATCATCGCCGAGAAGATGAACCCGTTCGGCTTCCGCAACCTGCGTATCGACGCCACCGACTACGACAGCGCCAATCACTTCGGGGATACGGTTACCGCCGCCCTCTATCCCTACGAGGAACTGCAGCGTACCCCGGTTGAGCTCTTCGAGAAGTACTTCGAGCCTGCCGAGCGTCCGGGGTGGTACCAGGTGGTGGAGCTGCTGCGCAACCGGGTGCAGTTTCGCTATCACGACCTCCTGTCGTTGCAACCTGCCGGGACCGACTACTGCCTCGTGGTCTGCAAGAACGTGCTGCTTCATTTCCAGTACCCGCAGCGGGTCGAGGTCTACAAGATGTTCCACCAGGCTCTCGCCCCCGGCGGTTTCCTGGCCACGGAAAACACCCAGAAGCTTCCCGCCGAGGTGGCGCACCTCTTCCGGCAGGTGGTCCCCGACGCGCAGGTGTACCAGAAGGTCGAAGCGTAAGGTGAAGATCGTTCCCCTGAAAAAATGCGGCTCCATTTACACCTGTAATGCCTATCTGATCCTTGGGGACTGGAACCGGCTGGACGACGTCAACACGGTGATCGATCCCGGAGCCGACGGTTACATCCTGGACGAGATAGCAACGCTTTCTACCGGTCTGGGGAAGAAGGCGGTAGCTCAGGTGATCCTGACCCACAACCACTTCGACCACGTCTCGGGCATCAGGATGCTGAAGGAGCGCTACGCCTGCCGGGTGCTCGCCTTTGCGGAAGGCCCCCACGTGGACGAACTCGTCGCCGACGGCCAGTTCGTGAAGGCCGGCGACGACGTGCTGGAGGTGCTCCACACCCCCGGCCATTCAAGCGACTCCATCTGTCTCTACGCGCCGGCAGCAAAGGCGCTTTTCAGCGGCGACACCCAGCTGCGGGTGCGCGGCAGCGGCGGCACCTATCCGATAGAGTACGTCGCCGCCATGCAGAGGCTTGGCGACCGGGAAATCATACGCATATACACGGGGCACGACGGCCCCGTGCCGAAGGGAACGGCACCATGAACGTGCGACAGGGCATCGTTAACAGGTAACCAGGAGGAACTTCTATGCAGTGGCTCAACGACATGAAGATCGGGAAGAAAATTTTCACAGGCTTTATCGCGGTAAATTGCATCATGCTGGTGCTCATCGTGGTGGCCTACCTCAACTTTTCCTCCCTCGGCGCAGCCAACGGCATGAACATCCACACCTACAAGGTGCTGGGAGACGCGGAAAGCCTCCTCTCCGCCCTGGTCAACATCGAGACCGGCGAGCGCGGTTTCGCCATAGCCGGCAGCGACAGCTTTCTCGAACCGCTCACCGCCGGTAAGGCCGAATTTGCGAGGGCCTTCGAAGACGCGAAGAAGCTGACTGCCGACAACCCCCGGCAGCAGGAGAGGCTGGCCAAGCTGTACGCTCACGAGGAGCAGTGGCTGAAAAACAGCGTCGATCCCCTCATCTCGCTGCGCCGCGCCTCCGGCTCCTCGCTGACCGAAGTGGTGAAGACGGTGCAGGCCGCCAAGGGAAAGATAGAGATGGACGCCATGCGCGCCCTGCTGGCCGAGATCGAGAAGGAAGAAAACGACCTGCTCGCGGTCAGGCTGCAGGCGGCGGAAAGCCACCAGTCCAGCACCAAGGGGATACTGGTCGGCGGCGGCGTCGTCAGCATCGCTCTTGCCTTCCTGATTGCCTACCTTTTGGCGAAAGCCATCACCAAACCGCTGGCCAAGGCGGTGGATGCGGCCAGGCGGGTCTCCGCAGGGGATCTTTCGGTAGTGATCGAGGTGGAGTCGCGTGACGAGTCGGGCGAGCTTTTGACCGCCCTCAAGGAGATGGTGGCCAGCATAAAAGCGCTGGCCGCCGACGCCGCCATGCTTGCCGAAGCAGCCGTGGCCGGACATCTCGCCACCCGCGCCGACGCGAGCCGGCATCAAGGGGAGTTCCGCACCATCGTCACCGGGGTGAACGAGACGCTGGACGCGGTGATCGGCCCCTTGAACGTGGCGGCCGAGTACGTGGACCGCATCTCCAAGGGGGACATCCCTCCAAAGATCACCGACAACTACAACGGCGATTTCAACGAGATCAAGCTCAACCTCAACAACTGCATCGACATCATGCAGGGGCTTTTGGACGAGACGGCGACGCTGATCAAGGCGACCAAGGACGGCAAGCTCGGCACCCGCGGCAACGCGGCCGGCTTCGTCGGCGGCTGGGGCGAGCTGGTTGCCGGCGTGAACGAGCTGATCGACGCCTTCGTGGGTCCGATCAACGTCACCGCCGAATACGTGGACCGCATCTCCAAGGGCGACATTCCGCCTAAGATCACCGACAACTACAACGGGGATTTCAACGAGATCAAGCTGAACCTCAACCGCTGCATCGACACCATGCAGGGGCTTCTGGACGAAACCTCGGTGCTGATCCAGGCGACCAAGGACGGCAAGCTCGACACCCGCGGCAACACGGGCGCCTTCGACGGCGGCTGGGCCGAGTTGGTGGCCGGGGTGAACGAACTGATCGACGCCTTCGTGGGTCCGATCAACGTCACCGCGGAGTACGTGGACCGCATCTCCAAGGGGGATATCCCGCCTAAGATCACCGATACCTACAACGGCGACTTCAACGAGATCAAGCTCAACCTCAATAACTGCATCGACACCATGCAGGGGCTTTTGGACGAAACGGCCAAGCTGGTCCAGGCGACCAAGGACGGCAAACTCGGTACCCGCGGCAACGCGGCCGCCTTCGTCGGCGGCTGGGGCGAGCTGGTGGGAGGCGTGAACGAACTGATCGACGCCTTCGTGGGGCCGATCAACGTCACCGCCGAATACGTGGACCGCATCTCCAAAGGCGACATCCCGCCGCGTATCACCGATACCTACAACGGCGACTTCAACGAGATCAAGCTCAATCTGAACAACTGCATCGACACCATGCAGGCACTCCTGGAGCAGACCGACATCCTGATCAAGGGGGCCGCCGACGGCGAGCTGGACAAGCGCGCCAACGCGGCGCTCTTCGTGGGGGGCTGGCAGAAGCTCGTTGCCGGGGTGAACGACACGGTGGAAAACATCGTCAATCCGCTTCGGGTGACGGCTGACTACGTGGACAAGGTGGCCAAGGGGATCATCCCGCCGGCCATCGGCACCGAATACAAGGGCGAGTACAACGTCATCAAGCACAACCTGAACGCCATGGTCAAGATGATGAACGAGCTCCTTGAGCAGACCGACATTCTGATCAAGGGTGCGGCCGACGGCGAGCTGGAAAAGCGGGCCAACGCGGCCATGTTCGTGGGGGGCTGGAACAAGCTGGTTGCCGGGGTGAACGACACCGTAGCCAACATCGTCAACCCGCTCATGGTGACCGCCGACTACGTGGAGCGCATCTCCAAGGGTGACATGCCCCCGGTCATAACCGCCGAGTACAAGGGGCAGTACAACCTGATCAAGACCAACCTGAACGTGCTGGTGGAAGCCACCAACCGCATCACGCAGGCCGCCAAGGAGGTGGCCGACGGCAACCTGATGGTGGAACTGAAGGAGCGCTCGCCCCAGGACGAACTGATGCGCGCCCTCTCCTGCATGGTGGCCAAGCTGGTCGAGGTGGTCGCCGAGGTGAAGTCCGCGGCGGACAACGTGGCCACCGGCTCGGTGGAACTGTCGGCCAACGCCCAGAGCATGTCGGAGGGGGCGACCCAGCAGGCCGCCGCCGCGGAGGAGGCCTCCTCCTCCATGGAGGAGATGTCCTCCAACATCAGGCAAAACGCCGACAACGCGCAGCAGACCGAGAAGATCGCGGTGAAGAGCGCCGACGACGCCCAGGAAGGGGGGAAGGCCGTGGCCGAGACCGTGCAGGCGATGAAGGAGATCGCCGGCAAGATCTCCATCATCGAGGAGATCGCCCGCCAGACCAACATGCTGGCCTTAAACGCCGCCATCGAGGCGGCGCGTGCCGGCGAGCACGGCAAGGGGTTTGCCGTGGTGGCAAGCGAGGTGAGAAAGCTCGCCGAAAGGAGCCAGCACGCAGCCGGCGAGATCTCGGAACTCTCCATCTCCAGCGTGGAGGTGGCGGAGCGGGCCGGCGCCATGTTGGCCAACATCCTCCCGGACATCAGGAAGACCGCCGACCTGGTGCAGGAGATCAACGCCTCCAGCAAGGAGCAGGACACCGGCGCCCAGCAGATCAACAAGGCGATCCAGCAGCTCGACCAGGTCATCCAGCAAAACGCCTCCGCCAGCGAGGAGATGGCCGCCACCGCCGAGGAACTCTCCTCCCAGTCGGCCCAGCTGCAGTCGACCATCTCGTTCTTCCGGATCGACGAGCGTCTGACGGCGGGACAGCGCCGGCTTCCCGCCAAGACCCAGCCTGCCAGGAGCGTGGCGAAGGTGGAACTGCCCAGGGTGAAACAGCCGAAGCCGGGGGGCAACGGCAAGAAGCCGGTCGGGTTGGAGCTGTCGCTCGCCGAAGCGAACGACGTCGATTTCGAAAGGTATTAGGAGGTGGACATGTCCCGGGAGCAAAATCAGCCGCAACCAGATACGGCCGTTTCGGCGGCGGCACACCAGCAGTTTCTGACCTTCAAGCTCGGCGAGGAGCTTTTCGCCGCCGAGATCGGCAAGGTGCGGGAGATACTTGACGTCACGAGCATCACCAAGGTGCCCAATACCCCCGGGTTCATGCTGGGGGTGATCAACCTGCGCGGGTCGGTCGTGCCGGTGGTCGATCTGAGGCTGAAGCTCGGACTGAGCAGTACGGCGCCGACCGTGAATACCTGCGTCGTCGTCACCGAGATCGAACTGAACCGGGAAAAGGTGACGTTCGGTATCCTGGTCGATTCGGTCCAGGAGGTGTTCGAGCTGTCCGAGGCGGGGCTTGAGCCCCCTCCACGCCTCGGGCTCGGGCTCGATATCGGCTTTTTGAAGGGGATGGCCAAACACGGCGACGGTTTCCTTATGGTCCTGGACGTCGACCGGCTGTTCAGCGGCATCGACGGGGATACGGCAGACGACGCGCCGGCGGCAGCGGCGCTTGAGGCGGCGTAAGGGCCGCTTTTAAGGGAGGACGCTATGGACGGGACAACGATCAGGATCGTGGATGGGGGGGCGGCCACCGTGGTCGCCATCGAGGGGGCGATGAGCATCGAGCATGCCGGCGAGATCCGGGACGGCCTGTTGCAGGCCTTCGGCGCCGGCAAGCGTGTGGAGCTTTCCCTGGCCGAGGTGACCGAGGTGGACCTCTCCGGGCTGCAACTGCTCTGCAGCGCCCACCGCACCTCGCTTGCCAGACACTTAGGCTTCCGGGTTACCGGTGAAGAGAACGGCCGCTTCGCCGCCATGGCACGGGCGGCCGGATTGCCGCGTCATGTCGGCTGCCCGGGCGACCAGTTCGGCACCTGCGTCTGGAAGAGAAAACAGTGAGGTCGGGCGATGAATGACGAGTTCGCAAGGACGTTCAGGGACGAAGCGCGGGAGCAGTTGGCCGAGTTGGAGGATGCACTGCTGGCCATGGAGGAAGACCCGGACGACCTGGGGCTGGTGGGGAGGGTGTTCCGGACCATGCACACCATCAAGGGCTCGGGGGCGATGTTCGGCTACGACGACGTCGCCGCCTTCACCCACGAGGTGGAGACCGTGTACGACCTGGTGCGCAACGGGGAGCTGCCGGTCTCAAAGGAGCTGGTGAACCTGAGCCTGGCGGCGCGCGACCGCATCCTGGAGATGCTTGACGCCTCTGAGCAGGGGAGGGCGGTCGAGCCGGGGCTGAACGAACGGGTGCTGGCCGGTTTCCGGGACATGCTGCCTGAGAGCCGCCGGCAGGACGCGGCGCCCCCCTTGGCGGCCGGCGCGGGACAGGAAGCAGGAGTGCCTGCGACCTACCGTATCCGCTTTCGCCCCGACGCCGCCGTCTTCTGCCGCGGCATCAACCCGCTTGGCCTTTTGAACGAGTTGCAGGAGCTCGGCCCCTGCACCGTGGTGGCCCAGACCTCGGCGGTTGCCGACCTGGAGACCCTCGATCCGGAGGCCTGCCAGCTCTTCTGGGACGTCATTCTCACCACGGACCGGGGAGGGGACGCCATCCGCGACGTCTTCATCTTCGTGGAGGACGACTGCGAGCTGACCGTCACCTTAATCGACGACGGTCTGGACGACGCCCGCGGGGACTACAAGAGGCTCGGCGAGATCCTGGTGGAGCGCGGCGACCTGACCGAGGAGCAGATAGTCGAGCTTCTGGATAAGCGCAAGCGGCTGGGGGAGCTGGCCGTGGAGGCGGGTGTTTTGCACCCGGACCGGGTCAGCTCGGCTCTCCTCGAACAGCAGCACGTCCGGCAGCAGCGCGAGGAGAGGCAGCCCAAGGCCGATGCCGCCTCCAGCATCCGCGTCGCCGCGGACAAGCTCGACCAGCTGGTAAACCTGGTGGGCGAGCTGGTCACGGTGCAGGCGCGGCTTTCCCTGGTGGCGCAGGGACTGAAGACGCACGCCGAACTGGCGAGCGTGGCCGAGGAGGTGGAGCGGCTGACCGGGGAATTGCGCGACAACGCCCTCGAGATCAGGATGCTCCCCATCGGCGCCACCTTCAGCAAGTTCAAGCGGCTGGTGCGCGACCTGTCGAGCGAGCTGGGTAAAGAGATCGAGCTTGCCACCCATGGCGCCGAGACCGAGCTGGACAAGACGGTGATCGAAAAGCTCAACGATCCCCTGGTGCACATCATCCGCAACAGCATCGACCACGGCGTCGAGGCGCCGCAGGTAAGGCTTGCCGCGGGGAAGCCGAAAAACGGCACCATTACCCTGGGGGCGGTGCATTCGGGCGACAGCGTGCTGATCACCATCCGGGACGACGGCGCCGGGCTGAACAGGGAGGCGATCAGGGCCAAGGCGATCGAGCGCAAGCTGATCCCGCACGGCGCCGAACTCTCCGACAAGGAGATCTGGAACCTGATCTTCGCCCCGGGCTTTTCCACCGCGGCCAAGGTGTCCAGCGTCTCCGGGCGGGGCGTGGGGATGGACGTGGTCAAGCAGGCGCTCGACGCCCTCCGGGGGACCATCGACGTGCAGAGCACCACGGGCCAGGGGACCTGCATCACCCTGAAGATCCCGCTCACCCTGGCCATCATCGAGAGCCTTCTGGTCAAGATCGGGGACGACCGGTTCGTGCTGCCGCTTTCCCTGGTGGAAGAATGCATCCTTTTGAGTAAGGAGGAGACCGCCGCGAGCCACGGACGCGACCTTTTGCAGGTGCGCGACCGGCTGGTGCCGTACCTGCCGCTGCGTTCGATCTTCGGCACCCCCGGCGAGCCGCCGGCCATCCAGCAGGTGGTGATCTGCCGGTTCCAGGAGCGGAGCATCGGTTTCCTGGTCGATCGGGTGATCGGCGAACACCAGACGGTGATCAAATCGCTGGGGCCGATGTACCAGCAGGCGGAAGGGGTTTCCGGGGCCACCATCCTGGGAGACGGCTGCGTGGCGTTGATCCTGGACGTCGACGCCCTGGTGCGCGCCGCCGAACGGGAAACGGCCCGCTGAACAGGTGTCGGAAATTGACAGGCCCCTCTGGTGGATATTGACACTTGATAATTAGTCGGTTTTAGCGTACAAACGGTGCCTTGATAAAACGGCTTGCGGGAGCTGGCATGGACCGGTATGGCGAGATGGGGAGGGAGGAGCTTTTGCGGGAACAAGGGACGAGGAGCGTGCAGCCGGAAAGCGAGCGGGAGCAAACCCTCCGCCTGCTGCAGTTGCTCAATACCGACCTCCCTTTCGACGCCTTGACCGTTGCGATCCTCTCCTTTTTCCAGGAACTTTCCGGTTGCGAGGCGCTCGGCCTGCGCCTGCGCGCAGGGGACGATTACCCCTATTTCCAGGCCACCGGCTTCTCCATCCCCTTCCTGCGTGCGGAAAACGAGCTCTGCCGGCGCGACGGCACGGGCGTGGCGCTTAACGACGCGGACGGCCTGCCGCAGCTTGAGTGCATGTGCGGCAACGTGCTGAGCGGGCGGACCGACCCGCGGCTTTCCTGCTTCACCGCCTGCGGCAGCTTCTGGACCAACGGCAGCAGTGCCCTGCTCGCGGAAAACGGGGTCGACGGCAGCTGCCTGCGCAACCGCTGCAACCGCGAAGGGTACGAGTCGGTCGCCCTGATCCCCCTGTGCGGCCGCGGCCAGGTGCTGGGGCTTCTGCAGCTGAACGACCGGCGGCCGGGTCTTTTCACCCTGGAGAGGATCGAGTTCTGGGAGCGCCTGGCCGACAGCCTGGCCATCGCCGTACGGCGCGGCGAACAGGAGAAGGCGCTGCGCAAAAGCAGCGCCGAGCTGCAATCGGCCAACGAGCTTTTAGAGCAGCGGGTGAGCGAGCGGACCGCCGAACTGGAACGGGCCATCCGCGAGCAGGAATCCTTCAGCTACTCCGTCTCCCACGACCTGCGGGCGCCACTTAGGCACATCAACAGTTTCACCGGCATGCTGGCGGAGGAGTACGGGCGGGAACTGCCGGCGCAGGCGCGGGCGTACCTGGACCGGATCGGCGCCTCCACGGTGCGGATGACGAAGCTGATCGATCACCTTTTGGCCCTTTCCCGGGTAAGCAGGGCCGAGGTGCAGCCGGGGCTGGTCGACCTGAGCAGGCTCGCCAAGGTGATCCTCGGCACCTACCGGGAAAGCGACCCCGACCGGCGGGTGGTGTGGCAGATTGAAAAGGGGGTGACCGCGGTGGGGGACCAGGTGCTGATCGGGCAACTGCTGGAGAACCTGCTCGGCAACGCCTGGAAATACACCGCCAAGCGGTCCGTTGCCCAGATACGCTTCGGCTGCTCGACCGTTTCCGGAGAGCCGGCCTTTTTCGTGAACGACAACGGGGTGGGGTTCGACATGGCCTACCGCGAGCGGCTCTTCAACGCCTTCGAGAGGCTGCACGGCAGCGAGTTCGAGGGGATCGGCATCGGCCTCGCCACGGCGCAGCGCATCATCCAGCGCCACGGCGGCAGCATCTGGGCCGAAGGGAAGGTGGATCAGGGGGCGACCTTCTACTTCACCCTGCCAGCTTCTGCGTAAGCTGCAGTTTCTCCATACTCTCCGTAATCTTCCTTCCCATCCTTTCCGCAAACTGCTTGTCGCTTTCCACCCGCGAGACAAAATTGTTGGACGACATGGCGATACCGTTTTCCAAAAGGAACAGGTAGTACCCCTCGTCGGCCAGATCCTCGTCCGGGATGATCACCCGGTAACGCTGGATCAACAATTGGTCGCCGCTTTGTTTGAGCGCGACCAGGCGCGGGTATCTTTCCTTCAGAATCGTCAGGTCGGTTTCCTCGATGAACAGGGTATCGACGATGGCTCCCAAGGCTGCACCTCCGATGATGGTGACTGATGGCCTGCTGACGTCTTCGGCGGCCGTTACGCCGCAACGGCTCGACGTCCGCGCCATTTTCGAATTAAAGCTTTATAACATTTTAAAGAGCCATTGCAAGAAAGATTTTCGCTGCACCGATTAATTACTCCGTTCTATTTTCCTTGACACCTCGCCCAATGCTCACTACAAATGGGGACGGTTCACCCGTCGCCACCCCAACCCGTCAGGAAAGGAGCCTCCATGAAACGTGCTGTCTTCTTCTTTGCCGTCTCCCTTACCTTTGCCGGTACGGCTTACGCGGAAAACGTCGCCGCTGCGATCCCGATCGGCACCGCGCTCGCCCAGACCAGCAACGTGGCCCTCCTGGGCGAGGAGGAGGTTACCGGGGCCAAGATCGCCGAGAAGTACTTCAACGCGCATGGGGGGGTGAACGGCACCCCGATCAAGCTTGTCTTCCAGGATACCGGCGGCGACGAGGCCGGCGCCATCAACGCCTTTTCCAACCTGATCAACCGCGACAAGGTGGTGGGGATCGTCGGTCCCACCCTTTCCCAGCAGGCCTTCGGCGCCGACCCGGTCGCCAATCGCGCCAAGGTGCCTGTGATCGGCCCCTCCAACACGGCCAAGGGTATCCCGCAGATCGGCGAGTACGTCGGCCGGGTTTCAGCGCCGGTCGCCATCGTCGCCCCTTACGCGGTCAAGGAGGCCCTGGCCGAGAACCCGCGCATCAAGAGCGTCGCCGCGCTCTACGCCCAAAACGACGCCTTCAGCACCTCCGAGAGCAAGACCTTCCAGGAGACCGTGCACAACCGCGGCCTGAAGCTCGTCACCGTGCAGAAGTTCATGACCACCGACACCGACTTTACCACCCAGGTGACCGCAGTCCTTGGCGCCAAGGTGGACCTGGTGATCATCTCCGGGCTGTCCGCCGACGGCGGCAACCTGGTCAAGCAGCTGCGCCAGCTGGGCTACAAGGGGGTCATCATCGGCGGCAACGGACTTAACACCGCCAACATCTTCCCGGTCTGCGGCAAGTACTGCGAGGGTATCCTGGTCGCCCAGGCCTACAGCCCCGGCGCCGCCAACCCGGTCAACGCGGCACTGGTCAAGGAGTACCGCGCCCTCTACAAGAAGGACCCGCCCCAGTTCACCGCCCAGACCTTCACCGCCGTGCAGGTCATGGTCGAGGCCCTGAAGAAGGTCGAGGCCGCAACCAGGCAGAAGATCGCCAGGATGGACCTGGCCAGGGTGCGCCAGGAGCTGAACAAGGCGCTACGCACCGGTAGCTACCTGACCCCCTTGGGCAGAATCAGCCTCGACAAGGAAGGCGAAGTGCACCAGGAGAGCTTCTACGTAGCCCGCATCAAGATGGACCCCAACGGCAAAACCGGCAAATACGTCTACGTCAGGTAGGCCACAGGAAAGGTAAGCAAACGGTGGCGGCCCGGTTTTGCCGGAGCCGCCGCCTACAGCCCTCATGTCCAGCGTACAGCTCTTCCAAAACCTGCTCAACGGCATCAGCATCGGTAGCGTCTACGCCATCTTCGCCCTCGGCTATACCCTGGTTTTTTCCATCCTCGGTATCATAAATTTCGCCCACGGCGCCATCTTCACCCTCGGCGCCTACCTCACCTACACCCTGGCGGTGGGGCAGTTCGGCATCAACGGCCTTTTGGCTGGGGTGGCGCTCCCCTGGCAGCTCCCCTTCGCTCTCTCCCTTCTGATCGGCGCCGTGCTGTCGGGCCTCGTCGGCCTTTTGGTCGAACGCCTGGCGTTCCGTCCGCTGCGCAACCGCGGCGGCGACCCGCTGCTTGCCCTGGTGAGCTCGCTCGGGGTCGCGCTGGTGCTGGTGCTGGTGAACGCGATCCAGTACCTGGTCGGCGCCGAGATCTACACCTTCCCCTCCGGCGTCTACGGCGACCTCCCACCGGCCATCGTACTCCGGATCTCCGGCCAGCCGGTGGTGATCCGCACCGTGCAGGCGATCATTTTCCTGGTCTGCCTGCTGATCCTGGCGGCCGTAGGCTACCTGGTCCGCTTTACCAGGTTCGGCAAGGCGCTGCGCGCCGTCGCCGAAAATCCCGCCACGGCGAGCCTGCTCGGCATCAGCGTCGACCGCTTCATCCTCGGCACCTTCTTCCTCTCGGGCTTCCTGGGCGGCGTCGCCGGTGCCCTGGTCGGCACGAGTTTCGGCGTTGCCGGACCCTACTTCGGCGTCACCTACGGACTCAAAGGGCTGGCCGTCATCGTGCTCGGCGGTCTGGGGAGCATCCCCGGCGCCGTACTGGGCGGCGTGGTGATCGGCCTCTCCGAAGCCTTCGTGCCGGCCGATTACGGCGCCTATAAGGAAGCGGTCGCCTTTGCCTTCCTGTTCGTCGTCCTGCTCCTCCGCCCGCAAGGGATTCTGGGGCGCAAGCAGTTGCAGAAGGTGTGAGCATGGGGCAATTTTTCGAAAATAACGGTTTTCTCCTGGTCACCCTGGTGCAGCAGGCGCTGCTCGCCTTGAGCCTTTATTTCCCGATGATGGCGGGGCAGCTGAGCCTCGCCAGCCCCGGGTTCTACGCCATCGGCGGCTACATCGCCGCCATCGTCGGCACCCACGACTATTTCGCCCCCTGGCGCGACGCCCTGGGCGCCTGGATCTTTCCTCTCGAGTGGCTTTTGGCCGCGCTGGTCAGCGCGCTCTTGGCGCTGGCAGTGGGGATTCCGGCCTTAAGGCTGCGCGGCATCTACCTCGCCCTGGCCACCATCGCCTTCGTGGAGATCCTGCGCGTACTGAGCCTGAACCTCGAGATCACCGGCGGCGCCATCGGCATCTTCGGGATTCCCCAGCTGTTCGAGGCGCGCTTCGCCTACATGCTGATCTTCGCCCCGCTCTTGGCGGCGACCCTCCTTTTCGGCCACCGGTTGGAGCGCTCCCGCATCGGCCGCGCCTTCCGGGCGATCCGCGAGGACGAACTGGCCGCCGACGCCATGGGGGTGCAGACCACCCGCTACAAGGTACTGGCGTTTGCGATCGGCGCCGTTTTGGCCGGCGTGGTCGGCGCCATGAGCGCCCCCTTCCTCAACACCTGGAACGCCCGGCAGGGGACCTTCGACGCCTCCATCGCCTACCTCGCCTACGTGCTCATCGGCGGCAGCCGCTCCGTCTGGGGGCCGGTCTTCGGCGGCATGCTCCTCTCGGCACTCCCCGAACTGCTCAGGCCGCTCAAGGATTCCCGGCTGATCATCAACGGCCTGGTGCTGGTCTTAGTCTCCGTCTACCTGCCGCAGGGGATCTCGGGCGCGTGCTCGCGTCTGCTCGGGTTCTCCTCCAAGCGGCCAAGCGGCAGCGGTGAGCTCAAGGAGGGGGCGTGAGCGGGGCACTCGAAGTTCACGGCGTCAGCCGCAATTTCGGGGGGCTCATGGCGCTTTGCGACGTCACCTTCACCGTGAAGGAGGGGGAGATCTTCGGCCTGATCGGCCCCAACGGCGCCGGCAAGACCACCCTTTTCAACGTGATCACCGGCCTCATCCCCCCAACGAGCGGACAGGTGCGGCTTAGGGGGAGGGCGCTTACCGGCATGCAGCCGCACCGCATCGCCGCTCACGGCGTCGCCCGCACCTTTCAGAACGTCCGCCTCTTCAAGGGGCTAAGCGCCCTGGAGAACGTCAAGGTGGCCCAGCACTGCCGCACCCGCTGCGGCCTTGTAAGCGGCATCCTCGGCACCCGGAGCAACCGTGCGCAGGAGCGGCGTGTAGAAGGTAAGGCCCGGGAGATTCTTGAACTGATAGGGTTGGGCGACCGTGCCGACGACGAGGCAGCCCAGCTTCCCTACGGGGATCAGCGCCGGCTGGAGATCGGGCGTGCCCTGGCCCTCGAGCCGAGCGTGCTCCTTTTGGACGAACCCGCCGCCGGCATGAACGCCTCGGAAAAGCGCAAGCTCACCCAGTTCATCCGCGAGATCGCCGCCCGCTTCAAGCTCACCGTGCTTTTGATCGAGCACCACGTGCCGCTGGTGATGGATCTCTGCGACCGCATCGCGGTGCTCAATTTCGGCGAACTGATCGACGTGGGGCCTCCCGCCGAGGTGCGGACCAATCCCACGGTCATCGAAGCCTACCTGGGGTGCGAATAGATGGCGCTTTTGGAACTGGAAAACGTCGGCGTCAGCTACGGCTCCATTCAGGCCGTGCGCGGCGTGAGCCTCTGTGTGGCGCAAGGGGAGGTGGTCACGCTGATCGGCGCCAACGGCGCCGGCAAGAGCACCACCCTGCGGGCGATTTCCCGCTTGCTCAAGGTGCGCCAGGGGACGATCCGCTTCGACGGCCGTGACCTCGGCGGCTTGCCCCCCGACCAGGTGGTCCGCCTGGGCGTCGCCCAGAGTCCGGAGGGGCGGCAGGTGCTCGCCTTGCAGAGCGTACAGGACAACCTGGAGCTCGGCGCCTACGTCCGGCGCGACCGCAAGGAGGTGAGCTTCGACCTGGCGCGCATGTACCGGCTCTTCCCGCGCTTAGGCGAGCGGCGCCGCCAGATGGCCGGCACCCTCTCCGGAGGAGAGCAGCAGATGCTCGCCATCGCCCGCGCCCTGATGAGCCGCCCGCGGCTGTTGCTATTGGACGAGCCGAGCCTGGGCCTGGCCCCGCTCGTCGTCCTGGAGATCTTCTCCATCATTCGCGACCTGAACGCACAGGGGGTGACCATCCTGCTGGTGGAGCAAAACGCGAAACTGGCGATGCAGCACTCGACCCGCACCTACCTTTTGGAAGCCGGCCAGATCGCCTTCAGCGGCCGCTCCGAAGAGCTGTTGGCAGACGAGCGCGTCCTGCGCGCCTACCTCGGCGGCTAACTATCCCCCCTCCACTGGAGGGAGGGGGCGAGAGCCCCTGAACCACGAAACATGAGCTAACTGAGACAAGAAAGAGGTGCCACCGTGAAAGGCCAAAGTTTACTCGATGCCATAGGCTCCACCCCGATTGTCGACGTCACCGCCATGGGCCCCAACCCCGCCGTCCGCATCCTGGCGAAGCTTGAGGGTAACAACCCCGGCGGCAGCGTCAAAGACCGTCCCGCCCGCCACATGATCCTCGCCGCCGAGCGCAGCGGCGAGTTGACCGGCGACAAGATCATCCTGGAGCCCACCTCCGGCAACACCGGCATCGCCCTGGCGATGATCGCCGCCGCCCGCGGCTACCGCATCAAGCTGGCGATGCCCGCCTGCGTCAGCGTGGAGCGCAGGAGCGTGCTGGAGGCCTACGGCGCCGAGATCGTCCTCTCCCCCGGCTGCGAGGCCACCGACGGCGCCATCCGGCTGGCCCACAAGATCTACGCCGCCGAGCCGGGCAAGTACTACATGCCCAACCAGTACGCGAACCGTAACAACGTCCTTGCCCACTACGAGACCACCGCTCCCGAGATCTGGCGTCAGACCAGCGGCCAGGTGACCCACGTCGTCGCCGGTATGGGCACGAGCGGCACCCTGATGGGGCTTGCCAAGTACTTCAGGGAAAACAACCCCGAGACCCGGGTGATCGGCATCGAGCCCGTGCTGGGCCACAAGGTGCAGGGGCTGAAGAACATGCAGGAGGCCATAGTCCCGCCGATCTACGACGAGCACGCCTACCACGGTAAGATCGTCATCGAAGACGAGGACGCCTACGAGACCGCCCGGCAGCTCGCGGTCAAACAGGGCGTCTTCTGCGGCATGTCCGGCGGCGCCGCCGTAGCCGGCGCGTTGCGGCTCGCCGCGGGGCTGGAAAGCGGCGTGATCGTGGTGATCATCCCCGACCGTGGCGACCGCTACCTCAGCACCAATCTCTTCAAGTCCTTCTGCGCCGAGTGTCCGCCGTAATCCGTCGACGCTGTCGGCGAGACTGAAACGGGAAGGCGGCTTTGCAGGCGGGCGAGGTAATAGGTTGGAAGCGGTGCCTATTTCAGGGGAAGCGGCCTGACTCTCCAGAACTTGCCGGCAGCGTCGAAGACGGGAACTTCTCCATGAGAGTATGGAGGGGGAGGGACCGTGGTCGTGTACTCGGGCGCGCTGTCCTTTTGATCGCTGAAAAAGGCTTCGTCGGCAAAGGCCTCGCCTTGATAGATTCCGGTCTCGTTGTCGTAAAGATAAACTTTCACGGTACCCGTCCTTTCTGATTACCTGAAACGACGGTACAACTTCCTGTCTTAATATGGCGTTAAGATGGCCGTAATCTCCGTAAAAAAGGCATAAATGAGGTTGCCGCGGCCCTGCCGCTTGCTTGCCTCTGACAGCTTCTTCCCGATGGGTTCATACTCCACCTTTCCCCTTCCTCACCTCTCCAAAATCGCCTCTCTCTATTCTGTTTAACGTCTTTTTAAGGTCTTCCGTCCCTCCTTTAACACCTAATTAATGGTAAACGCACTAAGGTGACGCTCACACAAGAAGGAGGGGCTTCACGGCAGTGTCTCGGCGCCCCTCCTTGGTAATCAATCTCAATGGAGGCAGCATGAAAAAGACAACAAGAATCATCCTTCAAGCAATGGCGCTTACCATCGCAACCGCAGGTGCAGCAATGGCCACTCCCTCGACCCAGATCTGGATACCCTCCACCGACGTCCAGGCTTTCGGTACCTACCACCTCGGTATCGACAACTACATCAGGGCGGACCGGAACAAGGGAGGTGGCAGGGGACCCAACGTCTACGACATCGGTCCAGAGGCGGGATTCCTTCCTTTCGAGAAACTGCAAGGCGAAGTCGGTCTCGACTACTACTCCAATGCCACCGAACCCAACGACAGCCATCCCCTGAGCGGCAACATCAAACTCGGCACTCCCGAAGACTCCCTCTTCAAGTACTCGCCTGCCATCGCCGTCGGCGGCTACAACCTCGGACCGGCGCTGGGCAAAGGGGCCGCTCCCGGCACCGGCGCCTCCGGCGTCCTTTCCGGCCAGAACATCCTCTACGGCCTGGTCGCCAAGACCCTCCCGGCGTTCTCTTCCGTGCCGTCTCTGGGCAGGCTCTCCGCCGGATACTACCGCGGCAGCGAGCGGGCGCTGGTCGACGTCAACAACAACGCGGCCAACGACGGCCTGCTCCTTTCCTGGGACCGCACCATGACCGAGATCTCGGACAAGCTCTGGATGGCGGTCGACTACCAGGGGGGCAAAAACACCGACGGGGCTCTCAGCTTCGGGGCCTCCTGGAACTTCGCCAAGAACGTCTCGGTGATCTTCGGCTACGACGTCTACACCAAGAAGGCGCTGGCAGGCGAGAACACCTTCACCACCCAGCTGGATATCAACTTCCCCTAATGCCCATCACGCAACACGTCGAGCGGCCGCATCCGCTTCGGGTGCGGCCGTTTGAATTGCGAACGAACGTCATTTCGGCAAGTAACAACGAGGTGCCTCCATGAGCTGTGCACTGATTTGCGACGGCGACCATAGCGTCAGGATGAGTCTGAGGAAGGGGCTGAGCGAACTGGGCTTTACCGGCATCCTCGAATGTCGGGACGGCGAGTCGGCGGTGGTGACCGCCTGTGCCAACACCCCGGAGATCGCGATCGTGGACGCCGGCATGCGCAGGAAAAACAGGACCAACGCCGCCTTCGAAATCAGACGGCGGCTGCGGATACCGGTGCTCCTTTTGACTGACTGCTGCGATCAGAGAACCTTGCAGATAGCCAAGCGGGTTGGAACCACCGGGATTCTGGGCAAGCCGTTCAGGGATCAGGATCTGGCACTGGCCGTGGAGATGGCGTTTGCCCACACCGAAGAAATCGAGGTGCTGAAGGAGAGCGTCAAGGACCTGCATGAGGTTACGGAAAGCAGAAAGGTCATCGACCGGGCGAAGTCTCTGCTGGTGCGCACGCAAGGGGTGTATCCGCACGAGGCGTTCCGATGGATTCAGAGGCTGGCAACCGACAAGCAGACCAGCATGCGCCAGATCGCCGAAGCTTTTCTTTTGCTGGAAGGGCTGTAACTGCGCGACTTGCAAGGTCTTAACGACATTTTAACGGCATGGGCAGGCATTTTAACGCCACTTTAAGCCCTAAACGATTAAGCTCCCATCACTGGGAATTCACTGTCAGGAGGCATCTCTAACTTTGGAGAAGAAGAAACTATGAACTCATTCGAATGGATTGAAACAGTTGTATTTTTTGTCGTGCTGCTGGCCGCGATAAAGCCGCTGGGCGGCTACATGGCCAAGGTTTTCCAGGGGGAAAAGACCTTGCTGTCGCCGGTCTTAGTCCCCTGCGAAAACCTCATCTACCGGATCTGCGGCGTGAGTAAGGACGAGGAGACGGGGTGGCAGCGCTACACGGCCGGCCTGATGCTGTTCAACGTGATCTGCGGCCTGTCGCTTTTGGCGATCCTCATGCTCCAGGGGATACTCCCCATGAACCCGCAGAAGTTCCCGGGGTTCTCCTGGCACCTGGCGCTCAACACCGCGATCAGCTTCATGACCAACACCAACTGGCAGGCATATTCGGGTGAGTCCGCGGCCAGCTACTTCTCCCAGATGTTCGGCTTCGCCGTGCACAACTTCCTCTCCGCCGCCACCGGCATCGTGGTCGCCATTGCGCTGATCCGCGGTTTCGTGCGGCGCAGGGTCTCCGCGATCGGCAACTTTTACGTCGACCTCACCCGCTGCACGCTTTACATCCTGCTGCCGCTGTCGATCGTCTTCGCCATCTTCCTGGTTTCCCAGGGTACGATCCAGAATTTCAGCGACTACAAGACCGTGCCGCTGGTACAGGATACGAACTACGACAAGCCCAAGCTCGACGACAAGGGTAACGCCATCAAGGACGCCAAGGGGAACCCGGTCACCGAGAACGTCAAGGTGAAGGAAGTCACCATTCCCATGGGGCCGGTCGCCTCGCAGGAGGCGATCAAGGAACTCGGCACCAACGGCGGCGGCTTTTTCAACGCCAACTCCGCGCACCCTTATGAAAATCCGACTCCGCTCACCAACGTGGTGGAGGTGTTCCTTATTCTGCTGATCGGCGGCAGCCTCACCAACACCTTCGGGCGCATGGCCGGCAACCCCAAGCAGGGATGGGCGATTTTAGCCGTCATGCTGGCCTTGCTGTGGTTCGCCATCGGCGTCAACTACTGGGCGGAAAGCTCCGGCAACCCGATGGTGGCCAAGCTCGGCGTGCAGGCAGCCAACATGGAGGGTAAGGATGTGCGCTTCGGCCTGGCCGGCACCGCTTTATTCACCTCGGCGACCACCGGCACCTCCTGCGGCGCGGTCAACGCCATGCACGACTCCATGACCCCTCTGGGCGGCATGGTGCCGCTCTCCTTGATCCTCCTCTCCGAGGTGGTCTTCGGCGGCGTGGGCACCGGCCTCTACACCATGATCGCCTTCGCCGTCATCGCGGTCTTCATCGCGGGGCTCATGATCGGGCGCACGCCCGAGTTCCTCGGCAAGAAGATCGAGGTGCGCGAGATGTGGATGTCGATCGTCACCGTGCTCTCCTCCGGCATCCTGGTGCTGATCCTTTCCGGACTGGCCCTGATGGTGCCGTCTGCGGTCTCGTCGATGGCGAACCCCGGCGCGCACGGACTCACCGAGGTCGTCTACGCCTACGCCTCCATGTCCAACAACAACGGCAGCGCCTTCGGCGGGTTGAACGCCAACACCGTCTGGTACAACGTGAGCGGCTCGATCGCCATGTTCCTCGGCCGCTTCGCCCCGATCGTCGCCTCGCTCGCCATGGCGGGCTCGCTGGCGGAGAAAAAATACGTGCCGCCCAGCCTGGGTACGCTCCCCACGGACAAGACCCCGTTCGCCCTCTGGCTCACCCTGGTAATCCTCATCGTCGGTGCGCTGACCTTCTTCCCGGCGCTGTCGCTTGGGCCGATCGTCGAACACCTGATCATGCTGGGAGGTAACTAAGATGTCGAAACACGCACAGGAACCGATTTCCATCTTCG
>Ga0209415_10002768_pt1 | contig 32803 bp, 28 predicted proteins | sample PeaSoiSIISIP2007_FD_187696 | JGI IMG/M metagenome (GOLD analysis project Ga0209415, IMG submission 187696) | Peat soil microbial communities from Weissenstadt, Germany - SII-SIP-2007 (SPAdes) (version 2) | ecosystem: Environmental > Terrestrial > Soil > Wetlands > Peat | place: Germany... | reverse complement strand
TCGCCCATATCTTGCCGTGGGGTGCGCCCATCCTGACAAAAGTCCCTTGCGTCTTATTCTTTCACCATCTCCACGCGCGAACATTGCCCGGCCAGGTGAGCCCACCCCTGGCCGTTGTCTTGAAGTGGATAGAAAGGCAATACAGATTCTCGTACCCTCGCAATCAATGGATAACGGAATCGAAATCGTCTGCCGTCGACCTGACTCAATTGGGGATTCGAGCGGAACGAATTCACCGGATTCCCCCAGGGATAGATTCAGATTTCTTCAGACCAGTACCAAAGTCGGACAAGCCCTCCCTGGTCTATTTTGGCGGATTCAGACGGTACAAGCACCCCGAGGTCGTAGTTGAAATCGTCCGACGCCTAGTACGCGACGGTTTCGCGATCACCGTCGACATGGTTGGGGCAGGCCCCGAGTACGAAAGAGTTAGAGAACTCGCGCGAAAGGACGCACGGGTCGAGTCGTCCATTCGATTCTTAGGTAGGATTCCGTACTCGGATCTGCCCCAGGTGGTTGGCCGCGCGTGGGTCAACATTCATTGCGCTGTCGCGGAAGGTTGGTGCATAAGCGCGATGGAGGCAGCTGCGGCAGGGACTCCTACAGTTGGGTATCGGGTCCCAGGTCTAACTGAATCAGTCTCTGACGGGTCAAGCGGCATCCTAGTGGAAGTTGGGAACATTGATCAGCTCGTTTCCGCGACGCGTCGGGCCCTTCTGTCGATGGCCACGCTAGCAGAGGGTGGGCGACAATTGGCCCTGACGCATTCTTGGGACGCAACCGCCCAGGGGTGGGAGCGGGTTCTAGAGGGCGCGACCCGGGAGAGCTGATGATTCAAGATGAGTTGGGTCGTCAACTTGGGCGCACGCGCGGACTTCGAGTTGCGTAGACCGTCCCTGAGAACATCGTTCCAGGTCCCCGGGCCCCGCCGACCCGCATCGGGTGGGTGCAATAGACGATTTCAAATCCAGCGGCGCGTAGTTCGACTTCAATCTCTTCCGGCCCATAGTGATACTCAACTAGTATGTCATCGAATGCAGCAAGTGGGCTGTGTGCGTCTCGGAAAAGGGCGTATTCACATCCCTCACAGTCAACTTTCAGTACCGCGTGTGTGATTCCAAATCGATTGACGATGGCATCCAAATTCATTTTTTCCACCAGGACCCCTCTTGCAGATTGGGGCGGGGTCCAGCTGCCGGGCGTGACCCCTTGGTCAACAATTTGAGTCCACCCCACGTCGTGACCACACGCGGCTAGACAGAGGGTGATTCTCTCTCCCAAGTGATTCAGTTCGATGTTTTCTGCTGCTCTCCGGTGCGCCCCTGGGCTTGCCTCAAGCGCGTAAACATGGTCGGCCCCTCGCTTGGCGAAGTAGATTGATGAATCTCCGATGTTTGCCCCGATATCCACGACCATCCGATCGGCAACGGGCAGTGCCGCGTATTCCCCCATGAAGAAGATCTCATAGAGCTGGTACGAAATCTCTAGTGGACTCTGATCGTACGCGAACCGGATGGAGAGTCCCTGCTGCTGAAATTCTAGTACACTACGGGCTGCGGATGCCAGCTTGGAGGTTGCAATCGACCCACCCTCTTGATGCTGGCTGATGAGTTTTAGTCTGACCACATTCTGGAATTTCGCCCAATCTGCCGGTGAGTGGCAGGCAAGTTCATCTCCATCCAGAAATCGGACCTTTACGTTGGACTCCTTCAACAACAAGACCGGGACGACCACATACCAATTACGGACGGCACCGCGATAGTATCTAAACAAAGTGTTGGCTCTCGTGACTACCGCGGCGATGCGCGAGGAAACTGTCCTTTCGAACCAACTCATAGGAGTTGAACGGCTAACGTGCAATCCGGGCTCCTGCTATGCTCTCTGACTGCTAAAGAGAGAAGTCAATTCGGGTCCCTGTCGACTGGGGTGCGAAAGCGACCGGAAAGGTGGGTGAAGCGAAGAACACCGCTGATTACAGTTCTTCTTGTCACCGGAAGCATCATCACAAACGCAATCACGCCCGCGACTGGCGTAATTACGACGAGCGTGTCGTAAGTCAGCACCGGCTGAAAGACGAGTTCGATAGTGAATGACCCGGTTTGATTGATTAACCATCCGTTGGCAAACCCATTGAGGACAAAGTGGGCCGAGACTACCGTTCCCCCAAGGATCGCCTGCCACAATGAGTCGTACGTTTGAAGGAGTGAGATCACAAAGGGTCCGGTGGTGTGGACTGTAACCGAGTATTCGCCAGGGGATTCCTCGGTGGAGTTGAGCTGACTTATCGAAGATGTTTGCTCGAGCCAGGCGGGCGGGGCGACTGCAAAGTAAGGCGCAGGGTTAGTGTGCTTCGCCCAGGCTAGAAAGTAGCTAGGAGCGGTGCTCCAGTTATCGACGGCGGAGACCAGAGGTTGGGATCCCGGGACGGCGTAGATCGTCAGGTTGCCGAATCTCGCGACTGACCAATTGCTCATTTCTCCGAGGAGGCCGGAGTAGGATGCGAGAGATTGAAGTGGGTCGGACGAGGTAGCAACGATGGATTGATCCACAACGACAATTCGTACCCCCAAGCTGGCCAGGTAGTAGTCCAACCCGCGTGGCTCGGACGAGTAAGTTGAGAATCCGGCAAGTTGAATCACGCCGGTGGAGTTGTTAGTTACAGCGGTTGGCTGAAACTTGAAAGTGAACGAAGTTGCTCGCGGGAATTCGGTGGTGTTCAAGGAGTTGGGTTCGTAGTTGAAAGTTGGCGGGTCATTGGCTGGGATTACAACGTAAGTCCAATTATCCAGGTCTATCGGCTCGAGGTACCAGCCTACGTCCGTCTGGTTCAAACCCCACGTGACCTGAAAGCTTCCGGGTGTATCGGAGCGAACCCAGAGCGCGAGAAATGATGAGTTCTTCTTAAGAGGGGAGGGGACATACCAGGTGAGTTGGTGTCCGTTTGTCCCATAATCTTGTCCAAGGTAGACGGACCAATTGTAACCCGACACTCGATCCGGACTCAGATTCGTTGCGTTGACCAACCTGTCCTGCGTGAACCCGGGCCAGATGTAAGTACGGGTATCCGTTGAGAGGCTTCGGTGGAGTCCGGGTGGTCCCCCTCCGGCGGCCATAGAGTAAGCGCCCTTGATGGCAGGGAAGCTGGTCGAGGTCAACGTGCCGGCATCGTTTGTGATCAGGGGTTCGGAGAGAAGGGTCTCATAGATCGCGCTTGTCCCTTCGTAGCCCCACGAGAGATTTGAATCGGCAGATAGCCACGTATCGGGCATCGGGAAGACCATGGTCTCTGCGTTGGGATAGTGTTGGGTCAACCACATGCGAGCTTGGCTGTAGTACTCCGGTACGTGGACTCCCCGCTGAATTGGAATCGTAGCCTCGACCTGATGCCCATTGAATGTGACGTTCTCTGTCACAGATCCGTCGACTAGAGGGAATGCGGCGGAAACTAAGACCAAGGTGAAGAGTAAGGCAGCAAACGGAATCCCAAGCCGATCGGAGAATCTCGGGGCTCGCAGTTCCAGGATTCGTCTTTTGGCGGGGAGCAGAGATGTTCGGGCGACCCGGGTGCGAAGGACTCGCATTAGTCCCGGCAAAAGCGAAGATACGCACCACAAAGCACCGCATCCGAAGAGCACCGCGAGAAGCAAGTCAAAGAACGCAACAAAGTGGATAGAATTTCGGATTAGATTGGCTGTGCTAGACAGTCCAAAGAGTCCATCGTAAAACCCGTTGAAAGGGTTCGAAGCGCCGTAGACCAAAATGAGCAACACAAGCCAAAATGCGAAAGTAGTGAGTCCCCCTCGATAGGTCTTGACTTGGAATACGGCAAGTATGCAGATCATCAGAATGAGGATACTGCCAACCATCGCCGCTGGGCTCGATAGGTACGCTATGTATCCGGATGGGGCTGGCCAAGCCCAATCTAGAAATATCAAATTCGCGAGATGGTTCGGGAAGGAAGTGCTGCTTGGAACACTTGAGGCAAGGTTTGTGTAAAGATCCCCTCGGTATTGATACTCTGGCACTAGCCACCAACAGTTGAACAGGCCAATCCACGCGACGCTCCAGGCCGTCGTGCGGAGGAGCGGTCTCAGTTCATTCCAGCTCCTCCGTCGAACGATGACGATGATGATGAGAAAAGCCCCCAAGAGTAGCGCGGGAACAAGCGTGGCCGGGAATTCCGTCATAAGAAGGAGTGTAGCGAATCCTATCCCAACCGGAGTCAGCGGGTGCGCGATTTGCTCACCGCGAAGGACAAAGTAGGCGAGGAGGGGGACTCCCCAATAGGTACTGATTTGTAAGCCAAAGGCTGCCGTGTCCTGGAGCCCGTACACGAGACTCGGAGACAGCTGATAGGCCGCCCCGATCAAGAAGAGGACCCACACGGACTGGCTAAGTATGGGGAAAAGAGACCGAGCGGCCAGCACGGCCAGCGCGGACCCCACGGAGTAAAGCAGCACTAACCAGACCACTTGAGTATCCCAAGTGTTGAGGTGCAACGCGCTGAGCCCGTACAGTGGCAGGGTCTCGAGGAATCGAGGGATCTGGGGATTCGGGAATCCATTCTCGAGAATCGGATCCCAGGGTGTTGCTGAGAGCGTAGGCGACTGCAAAATAGGCATGAGAGGCGAGAAAGAGTTCGATCCATCCGGACTGTTCCCGTTCGGGAGCCACCAGACGACCCGAAGGGAGAGGATCGTCAGTAGGATGAAGCATAAACGAAGCGGACGGCTGAGCCAGTCGACGACCTTGCGAAAATCATGTTGTCGCATCACTCCTCCCGATTCCCCCTGGGCTCGACCGCCCGCGCGGCGATTACCATGTCCGCTGCGAGGCTGTTAATGTGCGCGAAAAGGCGGTCTAATCCGCCCAGAGCCCGGCTTCGCAGAACAACCTCATCGCTGGGTAGTCCCACTTGGCGAACCGGTTCGAGCCCATGAGCACGAAGTAACTCCCGCAGGGCCGGGCCAGTAAATATGTGAAAATGACCAACCGGTCGTGAAGGTGGCAGGAAGGGGGCCCTTCCGTACACCCACTCTGACCCGGTTTCCGTGAAGATTGGCTGAACTCCCAAGACAATCAGGATTCGGTTGAACCAGGCAGCCATATTGGGTGTCGTGCAAATGAGAACACCGCCCGGCGCTAATACTCGCTTGACACCATCCAACAAGACATCTGGGTTAACCAAGTGTTCCAAGACTTCACTCGCAATAACCACGTCGAAACTGGCGGGAGGAAAAGGTAGGTCCTCACAGGAAACATCGACTTGCCTGGTTGAGAAGCCGGCCGCCCTGAGAGCCTCGCACGATGTGATGGAGGCCTCCACGCAACTGTAATCGGTCTGACGAAGGCCGAGGGAGCCAACCACGAATCGTGACACAGTTGGTCGCTCCGGTCCGATTTCTAAAACCCGAATCCTACCCGGTTTCAGCGATTGGACCATCTTTGCGATAGTATGGTACCTGGCCGGAGCTGGTTTAGCGACATCTATCGAGTAGAATTCTCGATGCAATCGGTCCCCTAGTCGATCTGCCATAACTATGGTAACACTTGAATCTCAGCCTGAGTCTTCGGCGTGGAGCGCAGCGCCGAGAAAGCTGCCCGCACAAGTCGAGGTCCATAGACCGCGAGGAAGTACGCCGGAAGGAGTGGAAGGGTTCTGGCTTCGTAATCGGAAGTTCGTAGATGAGAAACGAGGGCCCTCGCGCGTTCCCCCATGAGCTGTGAGACAGAATCGGAAGACTCCCGAATGTTATGATAGTAATGTTGGGCGTCACTCGCTGACCGGAACCCCTTCCGTCCCAAGTCGAGAATATTCACTTGATCCATGAAGTTCCAGATGGGAAATCTTGTCCACGCCCACCGACCTCCCCCCGCAAGGAGTCGATGGTAAAGTGCTCGATCCTCCATGTAGTCCTCGAGGCCAATCAGGTGACCGCCAAATCGATCGTAACTAGCCCTTTCGAAGAAACGGGGATAAGACTGTGATTCGGACTGGAAGAGGCGATGGTCTTCTTGGACGCATCGAAACCAAGCACCGGTGCCAACGTACTCCTCTGGGATCTTCACTGCGTCTACATTCTTTTCGTGACAAAGTCGAACACAATCCTGGAGAAGACCGCGACCTATAGTCTGGTCAGCGTCGAGGAAGAGAATGTAATGCCCAGTGCTCTGAGCAACACCGTACCGGCGTGCAGTGCTTCGCCCGAGACGGGTAGCGTAGATTCGGGGCGGACGACTGAAACCCGATGCCAAAGATAGCGTGTCATCCGTGCTGCCTCCATCAACCAGCACAACCTCATTGTCAACCTCCCCATTTTTTTCGATGCTCGAAAGACACCGGTCTAACGTATGACCCGCATTGAACGTGGGGATGACGATCGAGACCGTCACACCCGATTCCGCATGAGTTACCACAGCAACCGCCACCAGGGGACTGGTCACTGGGGCTAGATGAGACTGACCTTCAAGGGGTTGCCCCCCGAGTCCCAGGAAATCCGCTTCAGTCCAATGGACCGCACGCAGCGGCAGAGGTACCCGAATTAGCACTAACAGAATTGGCATGCCGTTGTGAGAACTCGCGATTCCTAAGCAGAGGCATAACGATTCAGGAACCACTTCACCCACGGCTCAGGGACACCACGGAGCACAGGCAGGCTCATCATTCGCACCCCGACCAGCGAGACGAACATGATGGGTATCGCCTTGCCGATGGGCATGCGGCTGGAATGGTCATGCTGCCAAGTTACCGGAACCTCCTTCATGTTCCCACCGGCTTTGCGCACATGGTAAAGCAAATCGACATCGAAGGCCCGATTCGTGACAGCCACGGTACGTAAGACGGGGGCAACCACCGAACGCCGGAAAAATTTCGCCCCGCACTGAGTGTCCTTCAAGGGCAGGAACAGAATGAAGCGGACCAAAAGGTTCCATACCCGACCCGCGATGCGATTGAGCAGGGGTTCGTGCTCGATGGCAACCGAACCACGGCTCCAACGGGATGCAATCACGCAATCGCAATCCTCCAGTGTTCCGACAAGTCGGTAGACTTCGTCGGGGCTGATTGGCCCATCCGCGTCGAGGTATCCCACATAGTCGAATTTTGCCTCGTGGAGTCCCGCCAGGATTGCACCGCCCTTCCCAAGTTTCTTTCCAAAACGGAGGACCCGCACACCTCGCGCGCCATAAGACTCGGCAACATCGGCTGTGCGATCTTGATCACCGTCCGAAACGACAATCACTTCGTAGGCGTCGTTTCGCGCTTCCAGTGACGGCAGAAACCTGTCCAGGGTCTTACGGAGTCGGTCTTCCTCGTTCCACGCCGGAATGACTAAGCTTATTCCCGGGCACGAAGGCGGAGCTTCTGTCAAGTGTGGTGACTTCACAATCCGAGCGGCCACTATAAAGTCCCTCTGATTGAGCCGGAGCTCAATCCGCTACATGATCGGCTAGTTGGGGTTAGCGACTAATGCGGAAATCATAGGTGCACTGCCCCTTGCAACTACCTCTACCTAAGTCACCGCGGCTCGCAGGCAACAGTTCACTAACGAATTTCCATTACCTAACGCGGGTCTGACGAACGTGTTAGCGAGAGTTTCCCGCAGTGACAATCGAAGGTCACTTTTCGGTTTGACTGCCCAGGGCTAGGATTGTGTCGCCCCGGGGTGTATAGACCACCTCCGTCCCGCTGCGACGCCGATCCACTAGTCCCAATTCGTAGAATCTCAGGAGGTAGCGCAAGAACGCGGGGACACTTTGGAGTCCGTACTTCCCGAAATCCTTTGGTTGGCACGGGCCCCCAGTGACTAGTTTTACCAGGAGTGCCTTTTGCTTCTGAGTAAGATTGTAGCGATCTATCGAGCTCATCGTCATTCGGCGAAGGAGCGGCCGGGCCAAATCCAGGTCGAGCTCGCGGGACGTGGGAAATTCAATCATAGTTCGAAAAAGAAGATCGGTACACCGATTCAGTATGTACCTCAATTCTCCCGAGCTGGCTTCGTATAGGAGGTCGAGTACCTCACGAGAGATCGGAGCCGCTACGGAAGAGGATGTTCTGAAACGGAACACTCGCGCTTCGACTGCTTTGTGGACTTCTTTCACGGTTAGGGGAGGGAGCCAGATCGGGTCTGACCGGACTAGCTCGCTAACCCTGCGAGATCGCTGAGCCACGCTAGCCCGGCATCCGATCGGGCCGATGAAGACCCAAAGAAATGGCGATCTAGTGAGAGTAAGGTCGCGTGTCACTTCGAGGAACGAGACAAAGGTTCTCGAGTCAATTAGGTCGAGATTGTTCACATTCACGACGACTCTCGTGAGACCGGCGGCTTGCGCCAGTTTGGCCGCGCGGTCGAGAAGGTCGCTGACAGCAGGAAGGAGCACGACTAGCGGGCTCGTGGCGGTTGCATCGGTCGAACGTCCGGCCCCGAATCCTGCTAAATCCACCTGCCACCCCCGCGTCTGTACTAGTGACTGCGTTACAGCGCGAGAAAGTTCTTTGAATTCGGGTCCGCGATCCAATCTTGGGACGGCCCTGGCGAGGGCATTCAAGACGTTGCTAAGCACGCTGAGAAGGAACTCGGTTGGACTTAGAGCGGACGCGAGTTGAATGGTCTGGAGGGTCGGTAGGAGGCGGGGGCGTGACCCCTCGTGCTCGATTCTGTATTCCTGAACGTTTACAAAACTCGTCTTCCCAACACCGGTCCCCCCCTCGATGAAGACAGCCCCGCGATCAAAACTTGCCAGGAACGTCCGAAACTCCCGTCCTTCACGTTCTCGACCGACAAACAAAGAAGAATCGTCACGGTCTATTCCGAGGGGGGACGGGTCGTACGGGTTTCTTCTGAAACCATAGTGAAGCCCGAGGTCTTCGGGATGAGGAGGCGAATCACTAACGTCCACGGAATCGAGCCGCTAGCTAACGAAAATATGTTAGTTAATAAAGAGCACTATCCCACTGAACGATGGTCGCCCAAACCGGGTTGGCCGACCTTCCCGTCAGTTCGAGGTCGATGTGAAAACTTTCCTTGGTGGAGCGGGTTGGCATTGGGGTCAAGAATCTTAGTACGTCTCCGTCACGGCAGGACCTCTCTCAAGCCGCCCTTCACCAGCCCGCTTGGGTGCAATGTGGACATGATGGGTTCCGCCGATGCCGCAGCGGAAGACCCATCGGCTCCGCGCCCTGTCCTCCCCCTCGAGGCGCGGCATGGAGGCGACGGAGGATACCTACGTGGGACTCGACGTACACCGAAAGATCGTCGTAGCGACGGCCCTGGACTCTCGAGGTCACGAACTCGCTCAGGAGAAGTTCGGACCCGAACCCTCCGAGCTGATCGACTTCCTCACTCAGCTCCCGGGCCGCAAGCACGTGGCCCTCGAGGCCTGCTCGATGTGGGCCCCCTACTACGACACCGCCGCCTCAACGGGCGCCGTGGTCACTCTCTCGAACCCCTACAAGACCCGCCTCATCGCCGAGGCGAGCCTCAAGAGTGACAAGGTCGACTCGGAGGCGCTCGCCCGCCTCCTCCGAGTCGACTCGCTCCCCTCGGCCTTCGCCCCCTCACCCGAAATGCGCCGCCTGCGCACTCTGGTTCGGGACCGGGCGTTCTATCGCCGCTACTGGACCGCGGTGGCCAATCACACCTACCATGCCCTCATCGCCCGTGGGATCCCCTACGAGGATGGACTCCTCCGACTTCGACGCAGACGAGAGGTCCTGAGGAAGTTGCACCTCCCGGAGGTCGATCGAGGCCTCGAGACCCTCTCCACCTTCGAAGAGCGATGCAAAGAGCTCGACCGGGCGATCCACTCTGCCTGGCTCGAGTCCGAGGAGGGTCAACTGCTCACGACGATCCCGGGCATCGGAGAACTGACCGCGATGGCCTTGGTCGCCTACCTCTGTCCCATCGAGCGGTTCCCCACCTCTCGCCACCTGGCTTCCTACGTCGGACTCGTGCCCCGGTCGTACCAGTCGGCGGACCGCCAGTATCACGGCAAGCTGAAGCGGGACAGCAATGCCTTCGTTCGGTGGCTCCTGGTCGAGGCGTCCTGGACGCACCGCCACCGAGATCGCAAGGGCGATGTGGCCCGGACGGCGCGCCGCATCACTCGTCGACGAGGATCCGGGAAGGGGACCATCGCCGGGGCTCATCATCTCCTTCGGATCGTATTCGCAATATTGAAAGACCGGAGACCGTATCTCCCTCACGCTCCAGAGCCGACGGCCCCGACGAAAGGTGTGCGGCGTTTAACGGCGACCGCGATGCAATGAGTGGGGCGAGCGACTCTGGAGTCCCCGGCCACGGACCGTCTTCCTGCGCTACTGGGCGCGAATAACTGAGTGTGGCGAGGACCTCGAGTTCATCCACGTCGATGTGAGCCTTCGAGCGGCGAGAGCTTCCTCGCCAGTCAACCGCGGGTCGGCGGAACCCACATAACTGGCCCTTGCACCCACAGGCAAAGTCCGGCGCCATGTCTGCGTAAGTACCAACCAGAAGACGCGCTTTGAATGGGTTTTTATCCCCCACCCGTGCGTATCAATGGCACGGAGTCCCGCGCAGAACGGGACTTGGCTGTGGAGGGGAACGGAATCCGATGACGGAGCCAGCAGACACGGCACCGCTATCGGTTGACTTGGTCCCTCCGTATTTTTCGACACCCACGACTGCTAGCCCCGCCCGGGTCGACGGCTGGCGCCAGGCGCGCCTCGCCATTGCCGTGCGACGTGCGCCTCCCGGGCAGCGGCAGGGCGGACCGTGGGGCTCCAAGACCTGATCATTCCTGCCTCCGAAATCGCCGTGAGCGCCTCGGGCGCAGGTCTCCTATCCTGGTTGTTCTACAGTCGGTTCTATCTACCCGTACCTCCGAACCGGGCTTTGGTCCTCTTTGGTCACCGCGCCTCAGGCCCCCGAGTAGCACCGGGGAGGCGGACCGTCCCCTCCGACCCGGAGGTGCGCCACCCTCGGATTCTGGTGGGTGGGGGCGTCTTCCTCGCGCCGTGGAACAGGGGAGTGGGACACCTTTCGCTCGATCTGGTTGACGTGGACCTGACGGTTCGCTCGATGTATGCGATCGATGGGGGACGCGCCTCCGGCTGGGAGACTCGAATCCGGGTTCAGGCAAAGATCCCCACCGACCCGGCCCTTCTTGCTGTGGCGGCGGAGAATCTCCTGGAAAGGAGCGACGAGGACCTCCGAATGATCGTCCGACGGGCGGTCGAGGGGGCGGTCCCCGCTGTACTCGCCCGGTGGCGACCCGAACCCGGGCAACCGGATTGGGAGCGGTTGGCCGCCGAAATCCAGGCATCGGTCGCCCCGGATCTGGTCCAAGTGGGAATGGTGGTCCGGAACCTCTTCGTCACTGAGCTCCATTTCATCGCCCCCTCGGACCCGCCGAAGCCCAACGCCCCCTCTACTGGGGTCAAGTCTGGGTTAACGAGCGGTGAGCCATCGATTCCCAGTCACCGACTGACCAACCTAGACGGCCGGTTGGCTCGGATGGAACGGAGTCTGGCCATTCTAGGGGCCGAGGTGGAACGCCTGGGTCGAACGACCCAGGCCTCGGTCTTCGACGTTCCGCTGGGATTCGATGGACCCGAGATCCCGGTGGAACGAGTTTACGATTCGATGGGGGGCGAACGATCGCCCCGATCCGGCCGACCGCCTGACGGCGACTCGGTGGGAGAGGGAGAGCGCGAGCCTCGGCCCCTGTTGGATACAGAAAACTAGCAGGAGAAGAAAATGTGTCCAGCGGCGATATTGGGGGACCGAGCATGCGGAAAGACGACATTCCTGGGGCTGCTGTATGCGGCCCAGGTCAAGTACGGTACACGGGTAGTGGATTCGTTCCGTTTCCACGCCCCGCTCCAGTCCTTGCGCCTGATGAGCCAGGTGTATGAGGGGATGAAAGACGCCCGCTTCCCGGGCGCTACCCTCAAGGACGAAATGACGGAGATCGGGTTCATGTTCGGCTATCGAAAGCCGATCTCGGGCCGACTTCCCGCCGCGTGGAAGGATAAGAACTGGGTGAACCCGTTCGCCAAGCTCTCGTTCGCCGCCTACGATGTCTCCGGAGAAGACGTCCAGGAGTTCATCGAGACCGGCGTCGCCGCGAGCCCGATCATCCAGCAGCTCCTGAAGGCCCACGTAGTCGTGATCCTGGTGGACTGCAGCAAGATGACGACGGAGATTGACTCGCCCGTGTTCCGGCAGATGCTGAAGTACGACAGCGAGGTCGCCTCCCTCCTCGTGTCCCTGCAGACCTACAAGAAGCAGGAGTTCTCGCGGATGAAGACCCAGGGCCTGAGCGTCGGGAGCCCCGTGATCTACCCGGCGATCGTGCTCTCGAAATTCGACTGCGTCCGGGACGAGGTCCTCGTCAAACTCGGCCTCCACCGGGGCGTTCCGGAGGGGGACCAGAAGAGGAAGCGCAAGGAGTACGCTGAGGCGCTCCTCCGAGTCTTCATGCCCCAGACGCTCTCGCAGATCCGCGGAGGCAAGGTCGCGGGGGTCAACTTCGACCAGGCCGCGTATTTCTTCAGCTGGGTCCGAACCGAGACCTCCGAAGCCGGCATGCAGCCGGTCGGGGCTCCCCGCATCGTCCGGAAGGGCTTCTCGGCCGAAGGCGGCGCGGAACCGGACTTCTCCTACGACGACTACGTGGCGTTCATCGAGCACTTCCGCGATGTCGCGAACAAGGTCCCCGATGAGATCGTCGAGCAAGCCACTCTCCAAACCGTACCGGCGACCGCCACCGCGTAGGTCCGTAGGAAGATCAACGCGGAGGGATCCAAAGTCGGAGAGGGACGAAATGGACGAATCCAACACGCTGTTGCTCGAGCACTGGATCTACGGCGCGAGTCCGGAGAAAGGGTACGGGGTCAAGGCAGAGTCCCATGGGCTGAACGGCCCACTCTACTCCCGCTACCTCGGGAGTCACTTCACCCCGGTGAGGGTTGAAAAGACGGCGAGCGGGGGGACCCTGGTCGACGCCCGGATGATCCATCCGGCGCCCGCCAACGACGAGGTCCTACTCTCGATCTTGGGCCGGGGTGTGGCCGACGAATACAACCGGCCGACGATCGCGAACCACACGGTGGTCATTCCGGGGGCCCTCCTGCGCTCCGGGCAATTGGCCTTCGCGGAGGTTGAGGCGGCCGCCCAGGAGTTCGACCGCAAGGTGCCGAAAGCGTCCGGACGCATCGATGCGATCCCGGTCCACCCCCACGCGCCCGATGAGGCGCGCGAGCCGGTGGGGTCGGGAATCCGGCGGCTGATCACCAAGGCGGCGGTCGAGACGCTGGCGAGCCGCTTCCTGGCCGATCGGGGAAGTCGCACGTTGGTCCTCTGTCGGGGCAGCACGAACCAGTACCGAAACGAACTGCTCTACCGCCTCGTAGAGCTCCTGAACGCGGGGGGCGAGATAGCGATCTTCCCCGCCATCAGCGACGCACCGACGCTGAGCGCGATGAATCACTTCCATCTCGCGATCTCGTCACGGGGAGTGCGAGCGGATGCGACCTGGACGCTCTTGGACGCGAGCATCGACCACGCAGCCCTCCCCCCGATCCGGGGGAAGAGTCCCATGTACTCGCGTATCGCGGAGGCGTTCGTCGCCTAAGCCGGTCTGCGGAGAGACGGCCCCGAGGTAGGACTGAGCGCACGGGGCCGTCCTATGAATTCAGCGCTCATCGTGGGAGATCAAGGGTCGGGTCTCACCACCTTCGTGGGACTGCTCTACACGGCCCAGGTGCGTCTTGGGACCGAGGCGGCCGATAAGTTCCGCTTCCACGCGGACCGCGACACGATCCAGCAGCTGGAGGCCATCTACGGGGAACTCGGGGCCGGCCGATTCCCGGAACGGGACTTCGACTGGGAGCAGCATCCGCTCTCGTTCGCGCTGGGATTCCGGAACGGAGGATTCCACCCCTTGACGGGGAATGAGGACGACGAATCGGGAGACTTTGGCGTGGTCCGGGTCCAGGTGGGGGGGATCTCGACCCAGGAGATGGCGGACCTCCGTGAGCACGATGCGGTCCTAGGAGAGTCGACCCGTCGACTCCTGCGTAGCCAGGTGATCATCCCGCTCGTGGATGCGACGAGCCTTCCGAAGTACTCCACGGCTTCCCGCTCGGCCCCTCTGGTGCGGTACGATCACCAGCTGGCCGCGACCCTCGAACTTCTCGGGCGGTTCCTCGCCGCCGACCGGAATCGGAAAGCCCGCAAGATGCACCTGCTGTTCGTGTTGACGAAACTGGACCGATGTACTCCGGAATCGATCGCCGAATGGGGGGGGTCGCCCGGCCCGACGGCCTTGTGGTCGACCGCCGATCGTCAGAAGGTGGGCTGGAACATTCTGGAGCGGTACCTTCCCGAGACGGGCCACTACATCGCGGGGTCCCTGCTTCGGGACAAGAACTCCATCGAGCTCCCGGTGTGGTACTTCAGTGGTCTCCGGACGATGGAGACCGGAGCCGCCCCTCGGATCGTTCGAAGGTCGCGACTTCCCTTTGGGGGTTGGGAGCCGGAATACCCTTTCGAGGAGTATCGGGCCCTCATCGAACACCTCGCCCTGCTCGGGCGGCGACTTCCCCGCGCGGTCGAGGCCTGACGCGAGATCAATCGCTGCGCTGGGCTCGGAAGCGGTACCCCGCCCCGTGGGAACCCTCGCGGGTCACCGTCCAGCCTCCGAAGGTCCATTTGCCGTCCGGAGGGCTCCAGCGGGGATCCCCTTGGGCCAGCTCCCCGAGCTCTGCCTCGAGGTATTCGTGGTCGGTCGAGACCTCGGGGGCGATCGAACCCTTCTGAAGGAGCGTGGCCAGGAGAGCGGGGCCCGCCGGCCGTCCTCTCCATCGAGCGGCGAGGAACGCCTTCCTAAAGTCTCCGTTCTCGAGCAACAGGTCACGGAGCGCGATATAGGCCGGTTGGGTGCGAAAGTCCTTGGGGGGCGGGTCCAGTCGCCGACGGGCTCTACGAGCGTCGTCCACGACCCCGATCCAGGACTTCGGGCTGACGATCCCGGCCGCCCAGATCGTATCCCCCTCCAGTTCCTCTTCGTCGCCTTCCCCCGCCCCGGAGCCTCGGTCGACGGCGCCTCCCTCAGCCGAGGAATCCACCCCACGTCGGTCTCGGGAGTGAGGCTTGTGGGGGATGTGTCCGGACCCGAGACTGTACGCCAATGCCGCTCCACTTGCGCCCGGCGACGGAGGGCGGATCACCAGCTCGTCGCAGTCGGGATAGCGGTTCGGGTGGAGAATGATGAAGGGACCCGACTCGGGGGCAGTAAAGAGCACGGCCAGGGCATCGTTCACCGTAGCCGTCTGGCGGCGCACCGCCAGCTCGCTCAAGCGGACAAGCGGAAGGGGCGAATCAGGAATCCGCGTGTGCGTGGAGAGCTCGTCCAGGATGGCCTGGGCCACCTCCGCGAGGATCTGTTGGCTGGCGGAGCGCTCGATCGCCGCCTCGGCGGGGCGGTCCCGACTGAGGCCCCGTCGCACTTTCTGGTGGAAAGGTCCCGCCCGGATAGTACGCTCGCGCAGGGCCCACAACCTGAGGTTGAGCCAGGGCTCCAGTCTACCTCCGCTGGTCCGAGACTCGGTGAAGAGGCCGGCGAGTCGCCCGGACATTCGGGTGGTCCATTCGGGGTCGACCCCGCTCTCGCGGTACCAACGCAGCACTTGATCTCGCAGGAAGGCCCCAGCGCTCAGGGGGTCGTCCAGCTCTTGCTTGATGCGGACCATCAACGCCTCCGCCCGATCCCCGATGGTCCTGAGCAGGGCGATATCGCCCCGAGAGTCGGACACGATCTCGGGAAAGCGCATCGTGTTGAGGGATAGGATATCGAATCGCTCGGTCGGGTCCGTCTTCAGGAACTCGACGATGGAGGGCGGTCGCACCGAGCCACCGATCGGACGAGAGGGGACCGGCTCGGCGACCCCCTGTGGCGGGGACGGCGCCGGGGTGGGGGCGCGGGGGGCCACGGGGCGCGACGGGGCCAGGAGGCGGACGACCCGGGGGAGATGCTCGCTCTCGCGGGCTCGGGAAGAATCTGAACTCGAACTCTCGTCCCCTCGAAGACGGTCGAGTTCGAGCTGACGTGCCCGCCGTTCGTCCTCAATCCGGAGCCGCTCGGCCGCCCGGCGTTGATCCCTGTCCCGCCGAATGCGCTCTGCGTCCGAATCTTCGACCATCGGCCCGGGGGGAGCTCCCCCGTGTCAAGGAAAAGGCGTGTTTCAGGGCAATAACCGTTTGGGCGACCACTTCCCTTGGGGGGTTGTGAACGTGGGAATCGGTCTACCGAGAACTCCTGTGGGGAGGGGATTTCCCGGACCCCAATAGGGGGCAGAGGGCGCACGAAGAAATAGCTCGAACCCCTTCTCGGACCCTACCGCTCATGCCGTGGAAATACACCGACGAGTATTATCGAGAATACACCCGAACCACGTGGAACGAAAGCGCCGAGGCGTACGTCGCGCTGATGCGAAACCTCGAGCCGTTCCGTTCGGACCTCGTGGCCCGGCTCGCCCCCCGTCCGGGAGAGCGGATTCTCGACATGGGCACTGGACCAGGAGAGCCTGCGATCACCATCGCACGAGAAGTCGGGGCCACCGGGCACGTAACCGGCATAGACCTTTCGGAGAACATGGTCGCAATCGCCCGGCGCGTAGCCCATACGCGTGGACTCACCAATGTCGACTTTCGGACGATGGATTGCGGCGACCTCAAGCTCCCTAACGACGACTTTGATGCCGTCATCAGCAGCTTCGGGTTCCAGATCTTCACCGACGCGGAGGCGGCGGCCCGGGAGGCTCGACGCGTGGTACGGCCCGGCGGTCGAATCGCCGTAAGCGTCTGGAGCACGGGAGACAAGGTCCCCTGGATCCACGCCATCATCGGACCGATGCTCGAGCACGCGGAACCGGATGAGACGGGCTACATCCCGACCCCCTACGAAACGGGGGGGCCGGGGGAAATGGTCGCATTCCTGAAGAGCGCGGGCTTCGAGGACGCGGTCGAGGAACGACAGCGTTACTTTCTCCACTTTAAGGACGAGGAGGCGTACTTGGCGTCTCTTCTGAAGGCGACTCCGATCGGGCATTCGCTGTCGGAAGAGCCGGCGGACATCCAGAAGGAAGTGCTTCGAAAGACGAGAGAGAATCTCATCCCTTGGAAAACCGCCGAAGGACTCGCGATTCCGGGAGAAGGCGTGCTTGTCGTCGCACGCAAGCCGGGTTGAGCCGACTGCGCCCCCACTCCGCAGCGTGCACGTTTATGGTGGTAAGGGCACCCTCAGGTCGCATGGCTCCAGCACGGAATCCGCGTATAGGTTGACATGAACGTAACGAAAAATGGAACGAGTGTGTGTCCACCGCCCCTTGAACGCACGGCAAGAGTTGCCGCGGGTGGGCCGATTCGAACGCTATTAACGCCGGCTGTAATTCCCTCTAAGGGGTGAAGGATGGCGCCTAAGCAACCTCGTTCGAGCCTGGCCGACGGGGCAACTCGACAGAGGGTGCCCGGCGATGCTCACTCATTGCGCGGTCTGGAGAGCGAACGATCCTCCAAGTTCCCGCGCACGAGCGACCCGGAACGTCTGCTCATTGCAAAGCTGCGCATCCGGATCCGCCCGCAGACTTGGTTGGGGGTCTTCACTCTACGGCACCCCTACGTTCTCATGGAAGTCCTCAGCCGCAGCGCGGTAAGTCCGAAGGTCTCGGTCGCCGACATCTGGATTACCGGCCAACGCCCGGGGATCTGGGGGAAGGAGATCGCGGCATTTCAGGACGTCGTCAAGGTGGACTGCCTCGCCGAAATGGGCGGGGGCACCCTGTACCGGGTCACGATGCAGAATCCGCCGATCATCTACCTCTATCAACGGTTGAAATTGCCCTTGCCGCTCCCCCTCCGGATTCAAGCAGGATACGCGCATTGGGAGGTAGTGGCCCGAGCCTGGGAGTTTGAGGAGGTCATGAAGTTCGCGCGAGCGTATGGTCACGAACCACGGGTGATGTCCATACGAAGCCATCGGCTTCGGGATCATGTTCCCCTGCTGTCCCCGACCCAGACCACCCTCCTTACGGAGGCCATGGCCGCCGGCTACTTTGCCGTCCCCCGGAAGATCAACCTGACGGACCTCTCTCGAAAGCTCGGCCGTAACAAGTCGACCATCTCCGAGAACATTGCCCTCATCGAAAAGAAACTGTTGGAAAGTGCTCTCGCCCCGAGGGAGCTTCAGTCCCTAGGGGGATATCGGGGTGTACCCCACTAGCCCGGCATCCGACCCGATCGCCCGCGCGCGATGCACTTTGCACGCATCCGAAAAGCGCATCGCGAGGTCAGAGGGCAGCCGAGAGAGACCTTCCCGGGAATGCGCATTCGGCTCCTGACCGATTCCAAAAGTGTTATACGAAGAACTTCATCGGCCACACATCCGGCCGCGTGACTCCATGTTAGAACTGAGCAACTCCGACCGAAGGCGCACTCCCACCGAACTGAACCTGCGACCCTTCGCGTCGACCGAGCCGCGTCGGACGGGTGCGAAACCGCGGGGAGCTATCGGATCCCGACGTTCAGTGGAGCTCGCGATCTGCGTAGTCGGCCTCATGGTCTTGGGAACACTATCCGTTCCGGGAACCCTAGCGCCCCCCCAGAGCGGTGCGGCAACGATACAGGCGTCGACCGCGCTGACCTCCACGAAGGTGACCCCAGCCGGTTCGCCCGTGGGCGCTGTCTCATCGAGTGGCGGCGGAACATGCACCGGCGCTGGGAGCCGAGGGGGATTGGCGTCTGGCACTCCTCCCGCCTCCGGCCCGCGCCCATCGGGCACGACGGGCCCATCCCCATTGTTTAACTCCCAGGTCACGCCGTACGCGGTCCTGACGGGACCCTACGGGTATGTGGCGGCCGGGGCCGCCCTTCGCGATGCAGGATACGGGTTTGTTAACCTCACCTGGCCTGGTGGGAATGCGTCGAACGTCGTCGCGGCGTACATGATCTGGTCCATCCTCAACGCCTCCGTCCCTCCCTCGTATGGTACGATCAACGGACACAACGTCACAGGGACCTGGACGGCGTACGCCACGCCCTCGCCCTGCTGGTCGCCCACCTACATTTACACGTTTGTCGCGGACGTAACGACGGACGTTGTCTACGGCAGCAACAACCTGACGAGCTTCCCCTCTGGCACCACCAGTGGCGCGGATCCCTGGGTCACGGGACAGTACGCCCCCTTGGACGACAGCGCTTCTCTGGTTGTGATCTACGACAACTCCTCCAACTCCACGTTGATCCACCAGGTGACCGTCTACACAGGAGCTTCGCCAGTGGGTACCCCCGCCCCGAACTCCGAGACCGCCCAACTGAACTTCAGCAAGACCAACTCGACCCACGCGAAGACCACCTACATCGTGGCGGATGGCCAGTTACCCGGCAACTATGCCCAGTGGAACTCGACCACGATCAACACGAACGCGTTCCCCGGGGACGACCCGCACGAGAGTCACACGACTTGGAGCTTCGGCAATCTGTCGGACACACGGAGCTTCGCCGTGAACGTGACGATCGGTTCGAACAATACCACGGCCTCGATTGATTCGATCGGCACGGACTGCTTTACGTGGGTCGGACAAGTACTGAGCGTCGGAGTCGCCGCTAAGAAGGGACCTTACGCCGTAGACTTCCAGGAGCAGGGCCTACCCAGTGGCACGAGCTGGAACGTCACGACCCACTCGGTGACCAAGTCGGGGACCGTTGTCAACGGAACGAGCTCGATCTCGTTTTCCCTCAACAACGGGAGCTACTCGTACAAGTTGGGCGCAGTTCCGGGCTACGCCAACACCGGTTCCGGTGCTTTCAAGGTCAGGGGGGGCCCCGTGTTCATTCGGGTGATCTTCCATGCGTTACTCTACGCCGTCACTTTCAACGAGACCGGGTTACCAGGATCGTCCACCTGGTGGGTCAATGTCACCAACACAACGCAACGCGTTTCGCAGAACCTCTCGACTCTCGCACTCGCCACGGATTTGTTTGACGAAGCCAACGGAACGTACAGTTACATCGCGGGTGAGATCGGACTCTACTTAGCTGATCCCGGGAACGGCACGTTCAAGGTCGACGGAGCCAACGTGGTGGTCACCGTCACCTTCGTGCCTCCACCGCTGTTCAACGTCACGATCGCGGAGCGTGGCCTGCCCACCGGGACAACGTGGGGGGCGGACTCCGACACAAACTGGGGTTACTTCTACAACACTACGAGCAGTATCTCGTTCGTCCTTCGGCTGCCCAACACAACCGGGAACACCGACGTGCTCATTCCGATTGGGGTCACCGGATACAAGACCGTGTACACCCTCTCGTTCGGAGTTGCCGGGAAGGCCGAGACGGTCCAAGTGAACTACTCGAAGCTCTTCACTGCCACACTCGCCGAGACGGGGCTTCCGCTCGGGACCTACTGGGAAGGGGATCTCACCAACGCGCTCGGGGCCATCTATGCCAGCTCGAATACGGCCTATCTCAACTACTCTGTTCTGAATGGGACGTACACCTTCTCCGTGGACCCCGTTTGGGGGTACACAGCCACGCCCGCGACAGGAACGATCGTGGTGAACGGAGCGAACATCTCCCAGGCCATCGTCTTCACCCACGCCCCGACCTATTCGATTACCTTCAACGAAACGGGACTCGCCTCGGGGGCTGCCTGGACCGTGGAGCTGTCACTCCCCAACGGCACTTTGAGGACTCTGCATTCGACGCTCACCTCCATTACATTCATCGAGCCAAACGGGACGTACACCGCCTTCCCAAGCTCCACCGGCTACACGCCATCCCCCGCGGATCTCTACTTCGGCGTGGCGGGAAGCAACGTGTCGTACACGATCACCTTCACGAAGCTCTTCTTGACCACGTTCACCGAGACGGGGTTGCCGAGTGGCACGTATTGGGAGCTCTACTATTACACGGGGTACCTCGAGTCCGACACACCGACTATCCTGGTCTGGGTGCCGAACGGCACGTGGTCATGGAGCGCACTGACGACCGGTGGCTATTCGCCTTCCCCGAACGAGGGAACCTTCACTATCCAGGGGTCGAACGTTGCACAGACCATCGCCTACACATCGCCTACTTCGCCCACGTACACGGTTACCTTCACCGAAAGCGGCCTCCCGAGTCTCACGAACTGGTCGGTCGACTACAACTACTACACCGAGTACACTAACGGAACGTCTCTGAATTTCACCGAGGCGAACGGAACCCTGGACTTCTCGGTCAGCGGCGCTACGGGCTACACCCCGACCCCTGCGACGGGCTCGATCACGGTCCACGGCGGCAACGTTTCCCAGACGATTGACTTCTCGCAATCGGCCTCTTCCTACACGGTCATCTTCACCGAGTCGGGTCTTCCGAACGGCGCGACATGGTACGTCAACATTACCGGCCAGACCGGGCTATCGGCCACGGTCTCCGGTTCCTCTGGCGCCTCGGTTCAGATCTCCCTCTTGGACGGCGCCTACACGTACGAAGCCGCGACGAACGAGAAGAACTGGATCACCCCTTCCGGTGGGTCATTCACCGTGGCGGGGTCGGGCCTGAGCGAACCGGTGCCGTTCACCTCGACGTCGGTGAAACAATTCTTGGTCACGTTCACGGAGTCCGGTCTTCCGAATGGCGCGACGTGGTACGTGAACATCACGGGTCAACCGAAGCTGTCGGCGACGGTGTCTAGTTCCTCCGGCACGTCGGTCTCCATCTCCCTCCCGAATGCCACCTATGACTACACGGCGGCGACCGGCCAGAAGGGGTGGACGACCCCGTCGAGCAGTTCGTTCACGGTCGCCGGTGGACCCCTGAACCAACCCGTGCCGTTCACTTCGAAATCCGTGAAACAGTTCGACGTTACGTTCACGGAGTCCGGCCTCCCGAGCGGCGCCGCGTGGTACGTGAACATCACGGGACAGCCCGCTCTGACCGCCACCGTCTCGGGGAAGTCAGGTACTGAGCTGACCAGCGCGTTGATCAACGGAAGCTACACCTATAGCGCCGCAACCAACTGGAAGAACTGGACGACCAGCGGCGGAAGCTTCTCGATCGCCGGATTGAGCCAGAGCCTGACGGTCACCTTCACCTCGGTGGGCGGGCCCGCGTCGACCGCTTCGACTCAGTCCTCTTTCCCAACGGTCTGGCTCGCGGTCGGCCTTATCCTGGCCGCGCTCCTGCTGCTGATCTTCTTCATCGCCTATCGTCGCCGGAAGAAGGACGACAAACAACCACCCCCTCCGGCTTCGCCGCCTCCCCATTCCCCGTAGGGGAAGGATCGACTGGAACGACCCCGCGCGGCCGACTCCCGAGCTGCGCGCGCTAGCTCCCGCCCCCCCGAATGGGGCGGGCTAGGTTACCGGCGACTTGCTCTCGGAGAAGGGACCGGCACAGAGAGCGCCCGCTCCAGCGAGTAGAACTTCTCCGCCTGAACGAGCCAGTAGGTGCCGATGGCGACGAGAATGGCCGCCATCGAGAAGTACAACAAGAGACGGCCGAAATCGACCGGGGGGGCCGTTGACGCAAGCGCCGTCGCGAGGGCGATCTCGATTCCCCCAATGAGAAAGACGGCGCCCCCGAATGAGTACTCGGTGCTCTTTCTCATGTTCTCGGAAGCCCTCCTAGGCTCGGTAGCGAGACCGGGTCTTCCGCTAGGGTCTTGCTCCAATACGACAAGGCACGGGCGTACTTCAGAATGTTCCCCCGACTTCACGGTCGTCGTATCGGTCGATCCAGCGGCTTGATTGAAGTCGTAGTAGCAATGTCAGTTGCACCTACCTTCGGAGGCGTAATCGGATGGGTCGGGACCTGGGCCTAGCCGGAAATTTTGGAGCGGGCCGTGGGAGAGAGATAGTGTACCTCTGGGGGTGCCGCGAGGCGCGAAACCATCTCGGGAGGTAGCCTTCCCTTCTCCATCGACCCCCCTTTCCTAGAGAAACTCACAAAGACGTTCTCTCCCTCCCGAACGGGGAGCTTGGGGAAGTTATTCGGGGAGGTTTCGTTGACGAAGTACGCTAGGACTGGGGCGCTCGAGGCCCTCCCGGCAGGGACGGCCCCGAGCTCGAACGCGCGGAGGAACGCCTCGTCGGCCGGTACCTTCAACGAGAAGATTGTCGCCACGAGGGACGATCTGTGTGACTCGGGTGTTCCAGGAGGCGGACGCTGAGTCCCCCGCAGGTCGAAGCCGGAGTCGGGTCGGGCCCGACGGAGCAGCAGGACATTGTCGGAGTCGACCATCGTAGCGTTTGCTGCGTCGCGATGACTTTTCCAGACTGTTCCACCGTAGAACGCCCCCAGTGCTTGAGCCCGAGTCTCCATATCCGGGAAGCCGCGGACCCAGACGAAGAGATTGGGGTTCGTCACGTCACGAAATTGGCCAACGATCTGACATCCGACCGCCTCCTGTGGCTCGATGAACTCGCGGTCGAACAGTTCGATCAGCTCCTCTCGCTTACCCGGCTTCAAGGTGTACTGCCTTAGCTCTAGGATGGGACAGCAGCTCATGGCGCTCCCGCGAATTGCGACACTGCGGAAGTAGGCGTGGGGCTACCGTGAGTGCAATGTTCCTTGCACCCACGCCTCGGAACGGGAATCACCGGATGGCTAGCTTCCCTTAGGCGGTTACAAGAGTTCTGTGAACTGCTCGACGGTCAGTCCTGATTGGCGTATGATGGCGCGAAGGGTCCCTCTATCTAGCTCCGGGTGGAGGGGCACGATGAGAGGTGAGGAACCGCGACGGGTGAGCTTGGCATGACTCCCGCGGGTGGACTCCCATCTCCACCCCCCGCGAGTCAACGCCTTGATACAGTCGAGCCCCGATAAGCGGGGTAGCGCTGGCATCTACGCGGGAACGAGCTCGAATCGGACTCGCTCGACCGGAGTCACGTCTTCGGGTTTTGGGGTGGTCGATCCGAGGATGGCCGTTTCGAGATAGAGTGAAAGGGCCTCCCCAAAGTTCCGTTTGACTTCATCGAGCGATTTGCCCTGAGTAATACAGCCCGGAAGCTCCTCGCATTGGGCGACCAGGAAGCCGTCCTCTCCCTTCCAAATGCGCGCGGTGAATCCCATGCTCGTTGGAGAGCTCGGGTCACTATTAATCATTCCACTCGAGTGAAAGAAGTCGCCTTGTGACCGGCCAATGACAGCAAGGCTGGTGGGCGAGGTCCTGCACTCACCGCGAGTAACATCTCAAGTCGCTGAGGGCTAAAGAAGGCTCGGCGATCCAGTCGGGGCCTGTCCGGGGTGGGCCATTGCTACTGCCGAGACTACGGACCCCTCGGGCTCCGGGGCGACCTCCACGAACCCCACGCTGGGTGCAACGCTCCGTGCACCCACCACGAAGGATTCAATGGTGTTCTTACACAGGCTTGAATAACGAACTTGGCCGTGGAGACGCCGATGGAACGAGCAGCCAATCCCCCAGAAGAGTCCGGGCTGTGGATGTGGGTCACGTTGACGACCGTAGTGGTCGTCTCTGTCTTCGCGTTGGGGCTTGTTCTGATCCTAGGAATCAACACGCCATAGTCGTCACCAAAGTTCGTGATCAACCCCGATGAGTCGGGGTGGAGCGCTGCTTGCATTCGGGTCGACTAGGCCCCGAGCAGCGAGGCTCCGTTCTGCACCACGCCGGGGGAAAGGGTTGGCCACCAATTCCTCGCCCGGGTTAGGTCGGAGGGGGGGATGCCGGAGGCGGCATCATCGATGGGTCCTGCCCCATCATAGGCTGTGTTACAGGCGCCGCCGGAGGTTCCTTGCGTGCCCGGGCAAGAAGGATGACGCCGACCAGGAAGAGTACAAACGCCACTATCGAAAGATACCAACCGATAGCGGGGCCCCAGCTGGTGGACAGCGTGATTCCCCCACCAATTGGCGTCGAGCCCGTGCCGATGAATGAGCCCCAGGGCCCGCTGCCGGAGGGACTGTGGAGGTCCTTATTGATCGCGCCGGGAAGAGCCACTGCGAAAAGGACCGGGGCCACGAGGGCGAGGATAAGGGCGATGATGGCGAGCGCCATCGCCGGTGTGGCCCGACGAGAGTTGCCGCGAGAAGCCAATCCAAGGATTGCGGCGATGATACCGAGGACGAAGCCACCGATGAGTAGGAAGAACCCGGTCTCAGCAATATTTCCAGTGTTGTTGTAATCGGCGCTCGAGTACGAGCTCGAGGGGTCGCAGCGGGGAACTCCGCTACACGTGTGTTGGATTGTTCCGTTCTGAGACGAAAGGCCGGCGTAGTAGTTGGCATTCTCTGTCAAGCCGTCCCCCGATGCCCCGACGGTGTACCACGGCACGACGATCGCGACTACCATCAAAATAGCCGCGACCAAGATCAGCAGCGCCGCTATCGTCCTTCCCATCTTCACGTTCGCCACGGTAGGTCGCCCCATATCCGGAGGAAGAACTCCTTCTAAGACCCTTGGTTAGGACGGAAACGACGTTTTTGCCCACAGCCAGCCCCGCCCGGCACAACCCATTCATTCCCTGACAAATCGGCCCCTCTGTTCTGCTCGAGTGTTTCCGCCTCGCTCAACGCATGTATGCTCGGGACTGCTGCCACCTCGTCGGTGCAATGCTCTGAGCACCCACGTTGGCATTCCTGCCTTTCAAGCCTGTTATAGACTCATGGCCCGGTCGGGGGGTCGACATGGAACCCCCGATTCAAAGTCCAACGCTCCGCAAGATCCGTCCCGATGACCAACGCGCCCTACAACAATTCTGGAATCAGAGGCAAGTTGAAGGCACCCCGCTCGTCGAGGCGCTTCCGGAAGATCCTACACACTGTCTGGTCACCTTTCTATGGCGTTCACCCCGAGTGTGCCACGTGGAGATCTCGTCCCCACTGAGGCCGGATCCGCGGGAACCGAATTATCTCGTCCGGCTCCGGGGGAGCGATATTTGGTACCGCTCCTATGTGACGCGCTCGGACATTAGAACGGTCTACTTTTTCACGACCAGTCCTCAGCCAGAAGGGAGTGCTCCTCCCAAGGAGTGGCTCGACTACTCTCGCTCCTTGGGCCCCGACCCTCTCAACCCGTGGCAGTTCCAGTACCCTGCCGACCCTGAGGACCCAGCGGACCGGGCCCAGACTGGATCCGTGGTAAGCCTACCCAATGCACCCCCCTCTCCGCAGAGGTCACTGAACTTGGCGGAGGCTCTCCCCAGCCTCGAGATGCATCGATTTCGGAGTCACATTCTCGCGAACGAGCGTCGGGTTTGGCTGTACCGACCTCCGGCACGCCCCCGGCCAACCTCCAAGCCGCAGGGTCTGCTGGTCGTGTTTGACGGGCTGGCGTACCAAACTCTTGTTCCCACCCCCACGATCCTGGACGACCTTCAGAGGCGGGGGCGTCTTGGGCCAACGTACGCGGTGTTCGTTGACAGCGTTTCCGTCGCCCTTCGCAACAAGGAAATGCTGTGCGACGCGGCCTTCGCCAGATTCGTGGTCCGAGAGTTACTTCCGTGGGTTGAGAAACAGCTTGGGCACCGTTTCCCGGCGAAGCTGTCGACGGTCGTCGGATCGAGTCTTGGGGGTTTGGCGGCAGCCTACGTCGCGTGGCGCAATCCGGAACGGTTCGGCAACGTCGTCTCCCAATCGGGCACTTTTTCCCGAACGTTTGAGGGCCAAGAACCCGGTTGGCTGATTCGGAAATTTGCCGAAGGACCGCGCAAACCCATTCGATTCTACCTCGAGGCGGGCCTCCTGGAAACCGGGGGAGGGGTCGACCCGGGAATTCTGGATGCGAACCGGAATTTCAGAAACGTACTCTGCGCCAAGGGAAACCTCGTCCTGCACTCGGAGTATCCCGGGGGGCACGACTACCTTTGGTGGGGAGACACACTGGGACCTGCCCTTGCGGCCCTCGCTCGTCAGTCTTGAGAAACAGCGTGGGTGCAATTCGCCTTGCACCGACCAAAGGGAAGGTCAGCCGGTAATGACGAGCGGGCCGTACATTCCCGGCATCATGACGTTCGGCATGCAATGACAAACGCAGGCCCAAGTCGTCGTCTCGGCATAGTTCATCACCAGCTCGAATGTAACGACGGACGGGATCGAAGAGCTGGGAGCCGGCGGGATGGGCACGGAAATGTTGTACAGCCTGTCGAGTACCGTGAACGTGTGGCTGATACCGCTGGCCGGGAGGGAGCTCACCATCATTGGACCGTTCCCAATATTCACCGACTCGATGCCCCCAACCGTCCCAATAACACGATTGTCCCCGGGAACGAAGAGGGTATTGACGGACGGGTCATGGTTAGTGATAGTAACGACCACCGGTGTGTCCGCGGGGATCGAAGCGCCCGTGTTCGTGAACACATAGGTCCCTAACATCCGGTCGTAGGCGATCGTCAGCGCCAGAACCGCGTTGTGCTGAGCGCTCGATGGGACGGAAGTGGCACGGGTCGCTGACGTAGTGTGGAAGGCAGCCATCATTGCCACTCCCCCGGTCAAGAGAACCGCCGCAATGGAGACCGCAGCCAAGGTGGTCCATCTCGAGTCGTCCACGGTGCACCTACGAGGAAAATCCAACCATGTCCTAGTGCTTATATTCTAAATCAATTGGAATTGACGAAACCTAGATACCCCCCTTCATGACACCCCGCGATTCGGGAGGCGATGCCAATCCAATCTGCCCGCGTGCCGGCTCTCTTCCGGCGGTCCATCCCCTGCCGCGGATCTGCTTGAATTATTGGGGCGATTTCGGCCGAATGGTTAATATAACGTGAGCCGGCAAAACTCAGCTGGCCGATCGAATCGCCATTCGGAGAAGGAGTGAAGTGACGATGCTCGGTCCCAGCAATCGGAGCTGGAGAAGGGCTCGGACACACGGGAGTTCCCCCATCATCGCGATGATTCTGCTGGTCGCGATGGGAGTCGTGATTGCGGCGGTACTCTACATCCTGCTTTCGGGCCTAGCCCATGGGCCCGGGTCAACCCCAATCGCGACCGCGTTCGCGGCGGGTCACCCGACGCCCGGTACGTGCGTATCGGGAAGTGCCCAGATTCTCGGACCGGTCGCCATCAGCGGCGGCTGCTCCCCGGGGGATTTCATCTACACTCTCTCGGTGGAGTCATCCACGGTCTCATTCGGGAGTGTACTGTTCGACGTCCGGACGACCTCGGGGCTCGCATTCACCGGAGGCGGAGCTACTTCCTCGTTCGCTCTGTTGGACGAAGCGAGCCATGTCGCGGCAATTGGCATCACCGGCACTACGATCGCTATGGCCGGAACCTGGTCGGGTTACGGGCTCACTACCACGGCTCCGACCTACTCTACGTCAAGCTCCCTCACGAATTTGTATACTATCGTGATCGACTCAGGTTCCAGTACACCAATCTCCGGACAAGGGCTCATCTTCGTCGCTCTGGGGACGGGCGCGTACTCAGGTATGGCGGGCCAGATCTACCTCCCTTAGACAATCCATCGAACTCGCTACGGCCCAGGAACGGGTCGAGCGGCCCGTTATGTCCGACAGGACCATGTCCGTTTCGTGTACCAGTCTTCCCGCTCGAGCCGTTCGGGCGAAACGGCAGAGACACTCATCCTCATCGGACTTATCCTGGAGGCAATCGAGGTCGTCGTCGTTCTCGGACTTGGCTTGGTCGTCGTCATCTTCCCATTCTTCGGAGCAATCATCATCGGTGTAGGGGTGATCGGTCTTCTCTGGGTCGTACTTGTTTACATCTATTCCTACAAGCCGACGACCAACCGCGACTACGAGGCCGCACGAACTCCCACGTTGGTGTTCGCGATCCTTTCGCTTCTGACGATCAACCTCATCTCGGGAGTCCTCTACATCGTCGCGTGGGCGAAGCTCGGGGATGCGATGAACGAAGTTGCCCGCACCCCGCTCTATGGAGCCCCGATCGCTCCGAACTTCGGCGGGAAGTTCTGTCCGGCTTGTGGTCGGCAGAACCCGCTCACTAACGGTTTCTGCGAAGCGTGTGGGACGCGGCTGAGCTAGTGTTCCACACTTGCCCAACGGACGGTGGTTGCAATGCCAGTTGCAACCATCGTGCTGCTAGCTCCTCAGTGTGTAGGGCCGGAGGGCGTCTTCCAACTGGGCTCGGAGTAGATGTCGTCGCCCATCGAGGATCAATTCGCGTTCAAGAGCCGTGAGCTCTCGAAGGAACGCAAAGCGTCGTCCCGCTTCCGCGGCCATCTTGTTCCAATCGCGTCGTCTGGATCGGCCTATGAGCCGCTCGAGATCGGGCCACTCCCGGCGTCCGGCCGTCAAGGTCTGAAGAATTCGGTCTGGATCCAACGCCTCCCGCTCATTCCAGAGTTTTCCCACGGCCAACAATCGAACTAGCTCTTGATCGAACCCCTTCTTGCCGTATCGGGCTGCGTCGTAGAGGTCGCGCTCGGTCGCCCGTTGTTGGACGGCCCTCAACTTCTCTGCAATCGCTTCCTCCCGTTGGAGACAGGGAAGCTCCGGCACCGGGAAGGGGAGCGCTCCGAAGTAAGGCTGGGGAAGCGGCCTCCACCGTCGAGGGGGCATGAAGGTGGCCTCCCGATAACTGATCTCGAGTCGAAACTGGCCGATATCCCACTCGTGCGCGTACCCCACACGGCATGCCCAATTCCGCTGCTGGGTCGTGTACGGCTCCACAACTTTGAACTGGACTCCAAAATGTGGATCCCGGAAAGCATCCTCAAGGAGCTCTTGCGGGTCATTCGGCAGTCCCCGGTTCGTGAAATCTAGGTCCTCGCTCAGTCGCCCCGTATCCCCCGTGACCATCATTCTTGCGTAGGTTCCGCCCTTAAACACCAGTCGATCTAGAACTCCCTGGGTGCTCAAGGCGTTCAGGGCGTAGAGGAGGACCACTTCTTGTTGAGCAATGTGCAAGTCGACTCCCATGACGTTGGCAAACCGGTTCGCATCGGCCCGCGGAATCAACGGATTTCCCCCTCAGCGAACAAAACTGAGTCCGAGACGTTCTGTACTACGTGCCAACGTCCGTCGCGAGATCCGCGTCGTCCATGCACGCTCGGTGGACCGAATGGAGCGTATTGCTCTTCGACGCGTGCCAATCTTGGTCGCACCCAACTTTCGGGTGGTCGGATAGAGGGACGCACTCGCTCGGCGAGGAAGCCAGCACGGAGGGAGAGGTTGCGATTGCCGAACCGGTTGAGGTACGTACCGAACCGGCCCCAGTTCAGGTTGGGCTTTGCAAGGGCAAAGATATGTGAGACACCTCCCATTCCGCCGGCCAGCTCGGGACGATTCAGGCAATCCAACACTGTCCGTTCCAAGCTGCTCACCATGAGAGTCGTCCCTCGTCGCTCTAGTCCCTGGGAACCGAAGAACCGTCTTGGGATGATCCGAATCAAACGAAATCGATCTTTGAGATTCTTCAGCGGGACTGCGCGCGCGGTGGTCACAACGTAGTACACGTGACTCGCTTGCGGAAGCAGCCCCAACAGCTCCGCCGCAGTCGCATATCCAAAGTAGTAGGGTTGCACCAATCGGCTTCCCAGGCGAAGTGGGTCAGCGTCCGGTTCCGCATTCGGCCCGTGCCGACTTGGATTCAGGAGGTATAGCCCTCCCCGAACCCGTTGGAGCCATCCCTTCCGCACAAGATCGTAGGCAAGTTTTCGAGCATACCCTGGAGAGATAGATCCGCGGTGTTGAATCTCCTTGAGGGAGACTTCTTCAAGCCCCTCTGCTTCCAAGGAGAGAATCACCTTGGCCTCGGTTTGCGAAAGAGAACGAGCGTCCATGATAACAGTAAATGTCCAATATACATGAATGTTACTCCCGGTTAACCTCCAGAGATGTCTAACATTGCCACTTCTATAGTGAAGAAGGTTCTCTCGGTAACGGAATTGTCCGCCCGCGGAGGTCCCCCCAGAGAGGGTGCAATGCCAGTTGCCGTCTCTTCGTGGAAACGATACAGTGCGCCGGGTTCTTGGCGAGTTGGGCCGTCGTTCTCAGCGCGATTCGAGCGTGGCCTTCATTCGCCTATATGGCGGGCGTAAAAGGTACGCAATTTCCCGCTCATTGGTTCCGCCGAAGGCGATTCTATGGTTGTCTGCCTGGCAGAGCAGCCCCCGGACCTCGTTCGTCACTGGGTTGTGATCAACCACGCATGAGTCTTCTTCAATCGGAGCTTTGCAGATTCCGCAGAGGCGAAACTGAAAGTCAGCTAGTTGTAACATCCTCTCGTACGTCAGGCCGTAGGTTCGCCTCCAATTCGACCGACGCGATTTGTTCGGATGCTCGCATTGGTCACAACCTTGACATGGGTCATAAGGCTCAGGAACAAGGTCCAAGCATCCTCTTTCAGCGAGCTGGCGTTCTTGCGCTTCATGGGTTTGAAGTTTGAACTCGCACATGCCGCACCAGCACTTCGCCCTCAATTGGCGGTCACCCCGGGCCGCACCTGAGCCTTGTATCGGATGCTCGCCGATCGGCAGGTGGCTCGCATCGGAATTTCCCGAGAAAACAATGTTTTGCAGAGGTAAATATCACTCGGTTTAGTGGCGGTGAAAGTCAGACGCCGAAAAGGGGGAATGGTCCTTCCTGTACCATCGAGTCCGAATGCTTGTTGCAATGCACGTTGCACCCAAGCTAGCTCTCTCACCAGGCCAGAATCAGCGTGGCAAGTCGTAAAGCCCCGACGGTCGAACTGTCAGGGCTTCGAATCACGGGTCGAGAGTCAGTCGTGCCGGGGATATGTACGAGTGTCGTGTTCTGGTTTAGACGGTGAATCAGGGGGCCTTTTCTTATGGTGGAAAGGGAGGCGCGTCCTTCCTTGCAACCCCGCAAATATCGCGCGGGTAGAGGCGCCTCAATGGCCACCGCCGTCGTCTTCCTGATTGTAGTCATTGTAATGGTCGGGGCCGTTGGCTACTTTGGGTTGAATGCTGCAGCTCCGAAGTCAACACCTGGATCAACGTCGTACGGATATTGGCCCAATCCGCCGTGCAAACCGGCGTACTCACCCGCTTGCACAGGCATGCACCAGTTCCTGAATGACGTTGTTCTGACGGTCCCCCTTCAAGCTGGATACGGCCAGACCATTGCGACGGCGACTCAGGGAACGAGTGTCTCGGCATCGACCTATGTCTCCAGGGGTGAGACCGTAAGTTACTGGGGCGTGTCCTGGGGAGACGGCACTTCCGTCACTTCGGTCAGCCCGTTCTTTTCGCATGCGTTCGAAACGTTGGGGACCTACGTCCTCAGCGGTCATGCATACATCAATGGAGTCGAACACAACGGAACTGGCTACTTGTTTCCGCTGGCAGTTGCACCTTCGTTCAACACGACTACAGGCGGTCAGTTCCCTTCCCTCTCGACAACCTTCTCCAACGGGACCGGACTCTTTCCCCCGTCAGAACCGTGGCTCCGCGGTAGTGGGACAGTAGTGGTGGGCGCAACCTACACCGCGCCCCCTGCCGATTCGGCATGGGTCCCCGAGGTGGCCACACTCGCGACCTCCGGGGGAACGCTTTCGACCACTTCCTCCAATGTGACTGGTGCGACGGGTTCGGTTACATTCTCTAGCCCCGGTGATTATCAAGTCACGCTGGTCGGCGCTATCCAGAACATTCTGTCCCATGCGGTGATTTTCCAGAATTACACTTGGTCGGTCTTCGTATCGCCATCTAACCTTCCCCCGGGTTGTGGCACCTGTCAATCCGCGTCCGCCCCGGTTCCGGCCATAGACCCCCACCCAGGTACGATCGACACCTACGAAGTCGCCCCTGGCGGTGCCACGAGCATCGACCCGGCGGTCGACTACGAGTCGGTCGGCTACGAGGTCATCGCGAACAT
>Ga0209415_10002767_pt1 | contig 32805 bp, 32 predicted proteins | sample PeaSoiSIISIP2007_FD_187696 | JGI IMG/M metagenome (GOLD analysis project Ga0209415, IMG submission 187696) | Peat soil microbial communities from Weissenstadt, Germany - SII-SIP-2007 (SPAdes) (version 2) | ecosystem: Environmental > Terrestrial > Soil > Wetlands > Peat | place: Germany... | reverse complement strand
TTGGCCAGCGAGCCGCCCGGCGGAATCGTGCCCGGCGGCGGCGAGGTCGCCACCGCGCCCACGCCGGCGGTGGCCTGTGTGATGATCTGCGACTGCGGGCTGTAAGGCGTCGCGACCGCGCCCGGCAGGCTGACCAGCGACAGCCCAAGATGGGTCAGCGCGACCGCGAAATTGACGCCCTGGTTTTCGATTCGGGAGCGGTTGAGCTCGGCCACGATCACGTTGAGCAGCACCTGCTGCTTGCCGTCGCGATCGACCCGGATCTGACGCTGCAGATAATGACCTTGCGAATCCCACACAGCCAGCGTCGTGAAGCCCGGCTGATGGCCAATCAGGTTGATCTGGAAGGGATTGATTACCTGGATGTCGGCAATCTTCGAGTCTGCAATCGAGACCCGCGTGATGCGGCCCGCAAAATCATAGACCTCCGAGGTGTTCGCCATCAGATCGACGTCGTAGTCGGGCAGGTAGTTGCGCCGCTGCACCCCGTTGGGCGCTTCCATCGGCGAAGTAGGCGGACCGGCGAGCGGATCGCTGCGGAACTTCTCCGGCGGCGCCTGCAGGGCGGAACTCTGCGTCGCCATCACGCCGCCCGGCGCCGCGCCCGCACCCGGCAGTGAAACACTGGCCGCGGCCAGTGTCATCGGTGCGGACGATACGGATGCCGGCGGTAGGGCCGCCGCCGGGACGGCCGAGCCAGCCGGACTCAATACTGTGGTCGACGATGAAGTTGCGGGGGCGCTCGGTGAACCCGATGCCGGTGCCGCCGGCGCGGCGCTCGCGAGCCGAGTCGGCTTGTCGAGCGGTCCGGGAGCATCCAGCGGACTCGAAGTGCCCGCTTTCGCGCTGGCGCCGGTCAGGCCTGCGTCGCTCATTACGGGGGGCGCCGGAGCCGGCTTCAAAGGATGCGAGATGGGGCTCGCGACCGCGTGCACCTCGACATCGTAGGTAACCGGGTTGCCGTCGCTCGAGGTCGCGTTGATCTGCCACTCGCCCGCTTCCGCGCCGAGCAGCACCATCTGGCCCGGCGCGTCGGTATGGATCACCAGCGCGTGCGGGTTAGCCAGGACTTTGATGCCCGGCGTCGCCGCCTTGCTCAGATCCTTGATTACGTAGGTCTCGCCGGCGTTGAGTGAGACCGGTACCGCGTCGTCAGCCGCGCCGATTCCGATCCCACACAGCAGCCATCCGAACAGCGCCGCCACCATCCAGGGGAGAATCCCGCAACCGCGTTGGGCTTTGATGTTCATCATCCTGCTCCTCATCGTCCTCCGCTGAACCTCAGGGCACGTCGATGGTCTTGGGTGTTGGCGCACTCGCGTCGGCTTCAGCGCCATCGGTGTCGGGACCCGCCAGCTCCGGATTGGATGCAGGTGCACCGCCGATCATCGGCGCGCCGCTGAGTGCAGCGGCGAAGCCTTCGGCCGTGGGCGGTTTCGCCGTGATCGGTGTCGGGAGGCCGGGGGGCGCCCCATTCACCGCCGCGTGAGAGCCAGGCGGCGTGGATTCGCTCGCGTGCGGCAGCCAGTAGCCGTCGCCTTCGCTTTCGGGCGACGGATGCCTGACGAACGAAAGCGATTCGGCGCTCTTGCCGTCGCGCATGATCTGGACCTGGATCGGCTGCTGGCGCGGCGCGAACGAATGGATCACGCGGCCGTGCTGCACAGTCACCACCGGGACCGCCTCGGCCTGGGCGTTGAACGCGTGTAGCATCGCCGGGATGTCGGCGCCGTTGGTCAGCACGATCTTCTGATCGTTGTAACTGCGCATCGCCAGGTGCAGGCTGCCTTCGCGCGAGGCCAGGGCGAGCCGCTCGGCCTCAGGCGGAGTGACCAGTACAGTCACCACCTTCACCACCTGGGGCTGGTCATGGGTGTGCTCGATCTCCTGCGCGACGGCCAGCACCTCGACGTTCTGCAGCACGATTTTCGAGAACGGCCGCTCGTTGGGGCCGCTCCCGGGAACCGCGACCAGCACGTCAACCTTGGTATGCGGCAGGACGAAGCCGGCGATGTCGCTGACCTCGTCGACCGGCACCGACATCGCGCGCATCCCGGCCGGGATCAACAGTGGCATCACGCCCGCGGTCTTGGCGCCGGTGAACAGCTTGTCGCCGACGATCGGCTCGTTGGTGACGAAGGAATCCTTGACGAAGGCGTTCATCAGGGTGCCGGTGTCAGTGAAGGCGCCCGGCGGGACGCTGTCGCGCGACCAGCGGGCGAGCTTGATCGAGCTCGGGTCGATTTTCGAGCCGAGCGGCAGGTCGCGTGCCGCGACCACGATTTCGACCGATTTGACCATCGCCTGCTGGACCTCGGCCTCGCGCTTCTTGAGTGCCGAGTAAACGATTATCGCGGCGATCAGAGCCGACACTCCGGCCAGCGCCACGTACACAGTTGGCCGCCTCATAATTGCCTCCCCAGGCGATTGGCTCCCGGCGCAATCGCCTCGCTTTACCGCCCCTCAAACCGCCGGCTTGCTGTCATGCACGGAACGCGTCGTCGATATGTTCTGCTAAATAGGCCGGCACGGCGGACTGGCTGGCGGCGGGGTCCTTCGCCGTGCTGCTTGCTCCCTCAACGTTCGCTAGAACCGCCACCTGCGCCGCCTCCCCCGTAAACGCGAACTGAACCGCCACCACCAGCACAAACATCGCAACTATCATGATGATCCCGAATTCGACCGCCGCATGCGCATGACCCGCGCCAACCAGTCGCCGCCTGAGCACGTCGATTAGGCTGCCCAATCGCGTCCTCACAAGGCGATGATCATCGGTCGTCATAGGCGTCAGTCTCCGCTTGCCAGGTCGCTTCGGAACCGTGTAGCCGATCGTTAAAAAAGATTGCCGACCTTAACGACCAACGTCTCAAGCTCGGTCCCCGCCGTCGTGTAGAGGCTGGTCAGCACGACCGCCACGGTTACCAGGATCAACGCATACTCGGTCATGGTCTGACCCTTGGCCTGCTCCAGTTTGTGCAATGTCCTGTTCAGGAACCGCATGAATCTCTCCTCTCGGACTGTCGCGCGATCGCCCGGCGGCGCAGACCGGGGTCCGCGCCGTCGGGGTTGTTGCACTCTCGTTTAGAGCTTGCCGTCGATCGTGTTGAGCAGAGTGTTGATGTCGCCGCCCATGGTCTGATAACCGGCGAACACCACCACCGCGACCGCGGACAGGATGAGGGCGTATTCCGTCATCGTCTGTCCCTTGTGATACTCACGGGCCCGCACATACAGTTTCGTAATCAACTCCATCTCTCTCCTCCTGGTTTGCACCTTCCCCCTTTAACGGGGGGTTATTCCCCTCGCGGGGCTTGTTCCGTTGTTTAGAGAAACCCGTCGATCGAATTGAGCAGGGTGTTGATATCGCCGCCCATGGTCTGATAGCCGGCGAACACCACCACCGCGACCGCGGACAGGATGAGCGCGTATTCGGTCATCGTCTGTCCCTTGCTCAGCGCCCGATGGGCCTGCGCTGCCCTTACGTAGAGTCGTGTAATCGAGCGTCTCTCTCCTTTTTTCTTTTCCCTTTTTTCGGCCTGACCCGATTGTCAGCCAATATACTTAACGTTTTGTGGTTTGATCAGTGTCGCCGGGTTGGACGGGACCGTCCCGCTCTCGGGGACCTCGATCGCCCTGGGCTGACCGATCCAATGTGAATGGCGGGCGAGCGTGCTACTGAGCGCGACCGCTACTAGTACTCCCGGCAGCGTCAGCGCGAGGTAGATTACCGGATTACCCTTACGGTCAGATTTAGTAGCCAAGCGCCCCTCCCTCTCAGTCAGCTTCGTCAAAGCGCGCTCAGTGATCGTCCCGGCGATGCTGATACCGTCGCGCGCGTCTCGAAACGTGATCTGCTGGTAGAGCACGCCTAGTGCCAATGCAGGAATGCAGTAGCGATGCGGATTTTTTGCTACTGCCCGGTCTTTTGACCGACACAGATGCAACCGGTCCGTTGCGCCGGCGCAACTGCGGATTCGGACCCCGACAGTAAAGCCCAATTAAGCCCAGTAGGTGGGAGGAATTGGAAAGTCCGCAGTCTGCTGCGATGACCCCCGCGGCGGCTGCGTCGCGATGACGATGCGCAACAGGTTGAGGCGATGATGCACGCGGTCGGGACCACCGCGCGTCGTGCCGGGCTAGACTGGCTCGACGATGACTACGTCGCCTATCTGCGTGCCGGTTTGCCGGGCCGCCCCGGCCGACAGCTCGAGCGCCCGCCGCGCACCCCATACCACCGGCGAAACCCGCCACGGCCGCAGCTCATGGCTGATGCGGATCACCCGGCCCAGCCGATCGAGGAATATGATGTCGATTGGAAATCGCATGAAGAACATATGCATCCACATGAAGGGCTCGAGCCGTCCCGCCTCGAACAGCATCCCGCTATCCGCCGCGAGACCCTCACGGCCAAGCAGCCCGCGGCTCTTGCCCGCGATTCCACCCGCCGGCTCGAGGCGTGCGCATAGGATTACCCCGCGCGTCTGGTTGGTCGCCTTAAGCCAGCTATCGTTCATTGCCACGGCCCCGATGGGTCCATTCTGTATGCCCGTGCCGCGATCGCGGAGCAAGTCTCCACTGATGAGTTTGCAGGGCTGTTCCAAGCGGTCGGCCTGTAATAGGATCGGCGGCGCCTTATCTCATTTTTCGCAGCGGAAACCCCCGTTCTGATCAGGGCCTCGATGAACCCGATCTGGATAGCTATTGCGCTGGCATGCTACGCCGTCTCATCGGGCTGCTTTTTCTTTGGGCGCGGCCCCGACCGTTCCCGGATCGCGAATTGGGGAACCGCGATGCTGGCGGCGGGCGCGGCGGTCAACGTTCTCGATCTGATCGCGCGTGGACTACAGGCCGGGAATCTGCCGGTCGCGACCTTCGGACAATCGCTGCCGTTCCTCGCGATGCTGGTTGCGGTCATCGGCCTGGTCCTGATCGTTCGGCGCGGCCTGCCCGCGATCGGAATCTTCGTGGCGCCTGTAGCGGCCGTGGCGTCGGCCGCCGCCGCAATCCTCGGCACCCGCGGCCGGCTCGTACTGCCGGCGCCGTTGCGCAGCGGATGGTTGCCGGTGCACGTGACGCTCGCCTTCCTCGGCTATGCGATGTTTCTGCTCGCAGCGGGGGTCAGTTTGCTCTACCTGACCTATGAAGCGCGGCTCAAGGCCAAACGTCCCCTACCCGCTGCGAGTGAGCGCGTGCCCAGCCTCGAGACGCTCGATCGCATCAACTATCACCTGCTCGGATGGGGCTTCGTGATGCTGAGCCTGGCGATCGTGAGCGGCGCGATTTGGGCGGATGCGACCTGGGGCCGCTTCTGGTCGTGGGAACCGCAGGAATCATGGTCGCTGGTCACCTGGCTTCTTTATGCCGCGCTGCTGGAGTCGCGGCTGACCGTGGGATGGCGCGGCAAGCGCGCCGCCGCACTTACGATCGCGGTCTTCACCGTCCTTGCCGGTTCGTTCCTCGGGCTCAGCCTGATGCATTCGGGCCACCATGGCGGCAACTTCGACTGAAACGATGGACCATCGACTCGTCATCCTCGGCGTCAACCATCGTACCGCGCCGGTCAAGGTGCGCGAGCGCCTGGCCTACGCCGAAGATGAGATCGTGCCCGCGCTATCGCGCCTTAAGCTGGCCGCGCCGGCGATGCTGGAGGCGGCGCTCATCTCGACCTGCAATCGCGTCGAGATTGTTGGCGTGGCGACCGACTTCCCGGCCGCCGCCGAAGCCGCGCTCGGCTTCCTGGCCGGCGATCGCGGGGTCGCCGCCGAGAGCTTCGCCCCCGCGGTCTATCGCTTCGCGGGCCGCGACGCGGCGCGTCATCTGTTCCGCGTCGGCGCCAGCCTGGATTCGATGGTCGTCGGCGAGCCGCAGATCTTCGGTCAGTTGAAGCTCGCCTACGCGCAAGCGGTCGAGGCCGGCGCGGCCGGCCTGATTCTCCATCGCGCGTTCCATCGTACATTTTCGGTCGCCAAGCGCGTGCGCCGCGCGACCCTGATCGGGCACGGTGCGGTCTCGATCGGCTCGGTTGCGGTCGCGCTCGCCGCTCAGATCTTCGATACGCTCGCCGACAAGACCATCTTACTGATGGGCGCCGGGCAGGTCGCCGAGCTGGTGGCGCGCCAGCTCAAGCGGCGCGGCGTCGAGGCGCTGCTGGTCACCAATCGGACCTTCGACCGGGCCGTGGCGATTGCGCGCGAGCTCGGCGGCACCGCCGTGCCGTTCGACAACTACCGGCCCTATCTGAAGCTTGCCGAGGTGGTGATCGGATCGATGAGCGTCGAACGGCCGCTCCTGACCGCTGAGAATTTCGAACCGATCGTCCGCGAGCGCCATTACCGGCCGATGTTCCTGATCGATCTCGGCGTGCCACGCAACTTCGACGAACGCCTGAACTCGTTCGAGAACGTCTACCTATACGATATCGACGACCTCGGCCAGGTCGCTCATCAGACCCGCAGCTCGCGCGAGCGCGAGGCCGAAAAGGCCGAGGCGATCGTGAATCAGGAGCTCGAGGCCTTCGATCGATGGCTCGGCGAGCTGGGCCTGGTGCCCGCGATCAAGGAGATTCGCCTGAGCATCGAGCAGTTGCGCGACTACGAGCTCAGCCGTCATCGCGCCTGGCTGGCGGGACTCGCGCCGGGCGAACAGGTGCGCGTCGAGGCGCTCACGCGCGGCTTGGTCAACAAGCTGCTCCATCGCGTCCTCGCCGGTTTGCGCAGCAATGGCCAGGTCGTTGGTGACGGACTCTATACGGCGGAACTGGCCCGGCGTCTGCTGTGCGGCGAGCCCGAATTAGACGCCGAGAGCGACGAAGACGACGACGACTCCGATGACTCGATATGAGGGCGGCTCGGCGGCGACGCCGGGCGCTGCGCGATGCCGGTGCGGCTGAGAATCGGTTCGCGTCCGAGCCCCCTCGCGCTCGCACAGGCGCGGCTGGTGGAGGGCCGGCTCAGCGCCGTCGTCCCTGAACTGGCGATCGAAATCGTGCCGATCCGGACCAGCGGCGACCGGCTCGTGACCGCTTCGCTGGCGGAGGCCGGCGGCAAGGGCTTGTTCGTAAAGGAGCTCGAGCAGGCGATTCTCGAGGGGCAAATCGATCTCGCGGTCCATTCGATGAAAGACCTCCCGGCCCGGCTCGCCGCCGGGCTCAGGATCGTTGCGGTGCCGCCGCGCGAGGATCCGCGCGATGCGCTGGTTTCGCGCGCCGGCACGGGCTTCGACGGCTTGCCGCCTGGCGCGCGGCTCGGAACCTCGTCGGCACGCCGGCGTTTCGAAGCGCTGCGGATCCGCGCGGATCTCATCGTGGTTCCGATGCGCGGTAACGTCGATAGGCGGCTCGCGAAGCTCCAGGCCGGCGAATTCGACGCGATCATCGTCGCGCTGGCGGGGCTCCGCCGGCTCGGCCGCGCTGAGCAGGCCGCACCGGCGCTGCTCGATGAACGCCAGTTCGTGCCGGCGGGCGGGCAGGGCGCGCTCGCGATCGAAGCGCCCGCCGAGGGTCCGGTGGGCGGCTCCGACGAGCTGGAGCGCGCGATAACCTCGATCGACGATCGCGCCGCCGCGAGCGAGACCGCGTGCGAGCGCGCCTACCTCGCGACCATCGGCGCGTCGTGCGCCACGGCGGTCGGGGTGCGCGCGACCCTCGACGGCGACCGGCTAGGCGTCCATGCATTACTGTTCGACCAAACGGGCAAGCGTGCGCTCGAGGATCGGATCGAGGTGACGTTGCGCGCCTTTTTATCGACGCAGGCCGCCGAGCTGGGCGTCGAGCTCGGCAATCGGATGCTCCAGCGCGGCGCATCGGAACTGGTCGGGCGATGACCGGCAGCGGCCAACAAGGCACCGCGAAGCAGCCGTTGCGCGGTCTCACGATCGTGGTGACACGCGCGGCGGGCGCAGGCGCCACGCGCTTCGCGAAGACGCTGCGTGCGATGGGCGCGGAGGCGATCGAATTCGCGACCATCGCGATCGCGCCGCCCGACGACTACACGCCGCTCGACGCCGCCATCGCGCAGCTCGATTCGTTCGATTGGGTGATCTTCACCAGCGTAAACGGGGTCGACGCGTTCATGGCGCGACTCACGGCGGGCGGGCGGGAGCCCGGCGCGTTGCGGCGCGCGCGGCTCGGCGCGATCGGACCCGTGACCGCGGGCCGACTCCAGGATTACGGGCTCGAAGCCGAGGCGATGCCGGCCGAGTACCGCGCCGAGGCGATTATCGACGCGATCGGCGAAGCGCGGATTCGCGGGGCGCGCTTCCTAATTCCACGCGCCGCCATCGCGCGCGAGGCGCTGCCGCGACTGCTGGCTGAAAAGGGCGCCGCCGAGGTCCGTGTTATCCCCGCCTATCGGACGATTCCCGGCGCCGCCCCGCAGACGGAATCGCAGCGGCGCAAGCTCGCCGCGGCCGACCTCGTCACCTTCACCAGTTCGAGCACGGTCGAGAATTTCTGCACGCTGGTGGGCGCGCTAGAGCCCGGCCGGAAGGCCGCGGTGATCGGTCCGATCACCGCCGAGACCGCGCGCGCCCATGGTTTCGAGGTGGTCGCGATGCCCGCGGATTACACGATCGCCGCGCTGACCGAGGCGATCCGCGCTTGGGCGCTCAGCACCGGTGCGAAATAAGCTCTTCTTCGCCGCGCCGTTCGTTATATAATCGCTCCCGGGCCGCCGCCTGAGCGGCGGTTGAATCGATGGCATTTCCGATTACCCGACCGCGCCGCCTGCGCCGCACCGAGACGCTTCGACGGATGGTCCGCGAGACGCGTCTTTCGCCGGACAATCTGATCCATCCGCTCTTCGTCTGCCCCGGACGGGACGTCGCCAAGCCGGTCGAATCGATGCCGGGCGTTGCGCAGCTCTCGGTCGACCGGGCGCTCGCCGAGGCGCGCGAAATCCATGCGGCCGGCGTGCCGGCGATAGTGCTGTTCGGGATTCCGGAACACAAGGATGCCCGCGGGAGCGAGGCTTGGAGCGATCGCGGAGTGGTGCAGCGCGCGATCGCGGAAATCAAGGAGCATCTTCCCGAGCTCGCCGTCATCACCGATGTCTGCCTGTGCGAATACACCGACCATGGACATTGCGGCGTGGTGAGCGGCAACGAGGTCGACAACGACGCGACGCTCGAGCTGCTGGCGCGCGAGGCGCTCTCGCACGCGCGGGCCGGCGCCGACCTGGTCGCGCCGTCCGACATGATGGACGGGCGGGTCGGCGCGATTCGAAGCGCGCTGGACGAGAACGGCTACGCGCAAGTTCCGATCATGGCCTATGCCGCCAAGTTCGCCTCCGCCTTCTACGGTCCGTTCCGCGAGGCCGCCGAATCGACCCCCCAGTTCGGTGATCGCCGCGCGTACCAGATGGATCCGGCCAATGGCGACGAGGCGATGCGAGAGATCGCGCTGGATCTCGAAGAGGGCGCGGACATCGTGATGGTCAAGCCGGCGCTGCCGTACCTCGACCTGATCCATCGCGCGCGCACCGAGTTCAATTGTCCGCTCGCCGCCTACAACGTTTCGGGCGAGTATGCGATGATCCGCGCGGCCGGCCTCAACGGCTGGATCGACGAAGATCGCGCGGTGATGGAGATTCTGACCGGGATCAAGCGGGCGGGCGCCGATCTGATCCTGACTTACTTCGCCAAGTCGGTGGCGCGCCGGCTGCGCGCCTGAGAATCACTTCACCCGATGCAGGCCCCCGCTGGTGGGCCGCTGCGGCGTGCTATCGGTCGAGCTCGCGGGGCCGCGTTTCGCCTTCGCATGCCAGTGTTGACCGCTGCCCGGGATTCTGGGACGGCGCTCGGGCCGCTGCTCGAGCATCCCGAAGATCAGCGCCATCGGCCAGCAAACCGCGATAATCACCCAACTCGTGTACTCAAGCCCGATGAGCGTGGCGAGGATCGATCCGAAGGCGGCGCCGATGGCGAAAATCAGCGCCTGACGAAAGCTAAGATAGGTGCGGCGTTGGCCGGTTCCGTTCGAGGTGGCGGAGCTGCTGTTCAAAAGTCTCATCGTGCACCTCCGTTCCGGAACTCATCGATGCGTCGGTGTCTGAAGACCGCTACCCACTTCGTTTAACCCCGCGTTGGGCTCAATGATAGCGCAGGAGCCGTGTTACCCGCCACCGAGCGGCGCTCGATCGCGGTTCTCAGCGCTTGCTGCCACGCAATCGTTGCTCGTAGTACGAGCGCATCGCGAGCAGCGCACGCTGCTGATGGTAGGCGAGCTCATCGTCAGGATAACGATGCTCGGGACCGAGCACGCATCCGACCCGCGCGTGGCATCGCGGCGCGCAATCCGCCTCGACTTCGACGCGATGCGTGACGCACCGATCGGCGTCCCATCTGGTCGCGCTGCTGACCGCGCCGACCGGGCAGGCCGGGATGCAACTGCGCACGACGCATCGCGGACATGGATCGAAGCCGGCGGCTGCGCCCGGCTCATCGAGGTCTGCGTCGAGCAGGATGACCGCGCGGAATGCGATCCAGGGTCCGTAGGTCGGATGGACCAGCATACCGAGGATGCTCGGCCCGCCGAGTCCGGCGAGGCGGGCGAGTTCGACGAAGTTGAAGCTCACGGGGACGCCGAGGAAGGGGAACGCGGCGGCGGCCTCGAAGCCGCCGCCGGCGAGCGCCGGGAGCAGCGTCCGCTCGACGACTTCACGGGTGAAGTCGTCGAGCGGATGCTGTCGCTGCCACCATCCGGGGTGGGCTGTGGCGTGTGCACCAAGCGCACGCCACAGCCCACCCCCGCCGTTGCCCAGCACGATCAGCGAGCGGGCGCGCGGATGTATCGCGCGCACGCTCGCGGCGGCCGGCTCACCGGTCGCCGCATAGCGCGACGCAGGCATCGCAGCCGCCAGATTGAAGCCGTACGGCGCGGCGAGGTCGCGTACTATCGCGAGCGGATCTTTCATGGCCGTGGGCCCGCGAGCTCCAGCGCCAGCTCGACCGCGGCGCGGGTCGAAGTTGCGCGATGCAGGCCGGCTATCTCGTTCCAGGCCTCGAGCGCGACGACCGGGCGTCCGAGCTTCTGCGCGAGCGCGATTTCCGAGAGCGTGCCGGCCTCGCCGGCGAGCGCGATGAGCGCATCGGCGCTCGCAACCACGATCACGTTGCGGGCCTCGCCCATCCCGGTCGCGATCACGAATTCGATGTAGGGATTGGCGCCGGAATGCTCGTAGCCGGGGATGATTCCGATGGTATGGCCGCCGGCTCCACGCGCGCCGCGCGCCGCCGCTTCCATCACACCGGCGCGACCGCCACAGACGAGGGTTGCACCGTGCGTAGCGATTTCGCGGCCGACCGCCTCGGCCTGCGCGGCGAGGGCGGGCGGCGCATCGCCGGCACCAATCACGCCAATCGCGCGTGGCCGGCGAGTCATCGGATGCTCGCGAGGAGCGCCGGCAGTTCGCTCAGATCCTTGATGGTGTGGTCGGGGGTCGGGATGTCGGGCGTGAGCGGCGCCTTGCGATCGTTGAGCCACACCGTGCGCATGCCGGCCTGGTGCGCGCCGAGCACATCGTAGCGCGGGGTGTCGCCGACGAAGAGGATTTCGGCCGGCTCGGATTCGAGCATTGTGGCAATCTGCCGGAAGACTTCGGGATGCGGCTTGCGGAGCCCGACATCGGCCGAGATGATGATCGCGTCGAACAGGCTTGCGATGCCCGTGTCCTGCACGATCTGATGGCCGGTCTCGGAGTCGTCGAAGTTCGAGAGTAGGCCGAGCCGGTAATGCGGCGCAATTTCGCGCACCGCGGCGATCCAGTCCGGCGGCGCCCAGGTCACCTCGCGCACGCCCGACATGTGCAGCCGCCTGAGCTCGGCGGCGAGCGCGCGGACTTCGGCGTCGTCGCCATAGCCGAGCCGCACCAGCATCCGGACGAACCGATCGAGGCAGCTAATCTCGATCGCGTCGCGCTCGCGCTGGACGTCGATTTCCTTGAGCACCTCGAAGTAGGTATTGATCGCAAGCTCGCGATCGAAGCGATCGAGGATCGATTTCTCCAGATGCTCGATAAACCACGGGACCGTGCTCCGGAACTCGCGCCCGTTCCATGCGAACAGCGGCAGGCGCTCCGGGTCCCATCGGACCAGCGTATCGAACAGGTCGAGGACCACGGCTTTGATGATCGCGCCAGACATCGGTTCAGTTCCGCACCGACAATGCGGCGGCGGTGGCGGCCAGCGCCATCAGATCGAGCGCGCCGGTAATCACGAACAGCGTCGCCGACAGGTGATGGAGCCGATCGAACTCGGCCCTGCGCACCGGATCGGGCTTCGTCTCCTCGGCGACCGCCCTGATTGCGTGGACCTGCGGCGCGACCACCATCCCGTCGTAGAGCGTGACGCCCAGCGCGATCGCGAGCGCCAGCGCCGCCGCCATCCACCATCCGCGCGGACCGCGCGCGAGCGCAAGGTAGACCGCGAGCGCAATCCCTAACGCGCCGCAAATGTATGCCATCAGGTAGTAGCGCGGGAAGATCACGCTCACCACCGTGCCCGCCTGGGCCGTGGTCAGGCGCGTGAACAGGGCCGGGGCGACCAGTCCGCCGAAGAACGCGATGCCGCCCAGCCACAGCACCAGGCATAACAGGTAGAAGAACAGCGCCATCGGAATTTGCCTGCTATCGTAGCGGAAGCCGGTGCGGACAGCTCAATTGAGATAGGTCTTGGGCGCGCCGCGCAGCGGGCGGCGGCTGGCGAAGCCGCCCTCCATGGTATGCCACGCGATCACGTGCGGCTCGCCATATTGCCAGCACAGGAAAGCGACTTCGCCTTCGGTGTCGAAAGGAAAATCGACCAGGCCCTGCTCGATATCCTTGAGGATGCAGCCGAAGCTCTCGATCTGCGCGGCCATGTCAGCCATCCGGTTGGCGATCTCGCGTAATTCAGGGCTGAGTTCCATGAGTTGGGTAAAATCGGCGCCCGCGAGATCGTGGTCGGCACGCGTCAGGTCGGCGACCGTGGTGCGCAGGCGGCCTGCCTCAAGCTGCAGCTCCCGCATCAGCACCTCGAGCCGCGGGATCAGTTCGTTGGCTTCGGAGGGGCTGAAAAGTCTCTCGAATCGGTCGCTTGACAAGCGCGATGCTCCGGCAGTGGCACGGCGCACGAACCGTGGTTAACCTAAGTGGGAGGAATACCTTCGCTTGCGCCAAGTCCGTATACTACGCAAACCGTGGAGTTGGTGGAAGCGCGGGCGGGGGAAAGCTCCCACCACAATAAAAGGGAACCATGGCAGAGAAAACCAAAGGGGAGCGGCGCTTTGAGCTCGAAGAAGATCTAAGCGGCGTGGAGATTCCGGCCGAGCTGCCGGTGCTGCCGCTGCGCGGGATCGTCATCTTCCCGAGCCAGATTCATCCGTTCCTGGTCTCGCGGCCGTCATCGCTCAAACTGATCGAAGAGGTCGAGGGCCAGCGGATTATCGTGCTCGCGGCCCAGAAGAACCCCGAAGAGGAAAGCCCGCGGCCCGACGGCCTCTTCCAGCGCGGCACCGCCGTGCGCATCCTGAAAGTGCTCAAGTACCCGGACCAGAGCGTGCGGGTGCTGGTGCAGGGACTGGCGCGCATCGAGCTCGACGAATTCACCAAGCTCGATCCCTATTTCATCGCCAGCGTCCGGCGGCTGAGCGAGACCTTCACTCACGACAAGGAGAGCGAAGCGCTCCAGTCGCATCTTGTGAGCCAGTTCTCGAAGTTCGTTTCGCTGGTGCCGTACCTGCCCGATGAATTGCAGGTGATGGCGATGCAGGTGCGCGAGCCCGGGCGGCTCACTGACCTGGTCGCCTCCTATCTCAAGATTCCGGTCGAGGAGGCGCAGGACCTGCTGGGCTCGCTCGACGTGCGCGCGCGGCTGGAGAAGCTGATCGCGATCCTGACCCGGGAGATCGAGCTGCTCGAGTTGGGCCACAAGATCCAGTCGCAGGTCCAGACCGAGCTCAACAAGAATCAGCGCGAGTACTATCTGCGCCAGCAGCTCAAGGCGATCCAGAAGGAACTCGGCGAAGGCGATCAGCGCTCATCGGAGATCGAGGATATCGAGCGCAAGATCCTCGAAGCCAAGATGCCCGAGGAAGCGCGCAAGGCGGCCGACAAGGAACTCGAGCGGCTCAAGATGATCCCGCCCGAGTCGGCCGAGCATACCGTCGTCCGCACCTACCTGGATTGGCTCACCAGCCTGCCCTGGAGCGTCGCGAGCACCGACAATCTCGACATCAAGCACGCTCGCCAGGTGCTCGATGAGGACCATTACGATCTTGAGAAGGTCAAGGAGCGCATCCTCGAGTTCCTGGCCGTGCGCAAGCTCAAGCAGGATACCAAGGGCCCGATTCTGTGCTTCGTCGGCCCGCCGGGCACCGGCAAGACCTCGCTCGGACGCTCGATCGCGCGCGCGCTGGGCCGCAAGTTCGTGCGGCTCTCGTTGGGCGGCATCCGCGACGAGGCGGAGATCCGGGGCCATCGGCGCACTTACATCGGCTCGCTGCCGGGCCGCATCATCCAGGGCGTCCGCAACGCTGGGACGCGCAACCCGCTGTTCATCCTTGACGAGGTCGACAAGCTCGGCGCCGACTTCCGCGGCGATCCCGCTTCGGCGCTGCTCGAGGTGCTCGATCCCGAGCAGAACAACACCTTCTCAGACCACTACCTCGACGTGCCGTTCGATCTCTCGGGCGTGCTCTTCATCACCACCGCCAACGTGCTCGACACGATTCCCGCGCCGCTGCGCGATCGGATGGAAGTGCTCGAACTGCCCGGGTACACCGAGGAAGAGAAGCTCCAGATCGCCGATCGCCACCTGGTGCCCAAGCAGCTCAGGGAGAACGGCCTCGAAGCGACCAAGATCGAATTTCCGGCCGATACGATAGCCGCGGTGATCCGCGACTATACGCGCGAAGCCGGGCTGCGCAATCTGGAACGCGAGATCGCGCGCGTCTGCCGCAAGATCGCCCGTACGATTACCGAGGGCGAACAGCCGCCGGAGAAAATTACGGTCGAGAGCCTCGACAAGTACCTCGGCGCGCCGAAGTTCTACTCCGAGGTGGCCGAGCGCGGGCATGAGCCCGGCGTCGCCACCGGACTCGCTTGGACGCCCAACGGCGGCGACATCCTGTTTATCGAGAGCACCCGGATGAACGGGCAGAAGGGACTGACGCTGACCGGCTCGCTGGGCGACGTAATGAAGGAATCGGCACAGGCGGCGCTCTCATACGTGCGCTCGCGCGCCGAGCGGCTCGGCGTGCCGACCGATTTCTTCGAGAAATCGGACATCCACGTGCATATTCCCGCCGGCGGAATTCCGAAGGATGGGCCGTCGGCCGGCGTGACAGTAGCGGCCTCGCTGGCCTCGCTGCTGAGCGGACGTCCGGTGCGATCGGACGTCGCGATGACCGGCGAGATCACGCTGCGCGGCAAGGTGCTGCCGGTCGGCGGCATCAAGGAGAAAGTGCTCGCGGCGCGGCGCGCCGGCATCAAGACCGTCATCCTGCCACGCCGCAACGAGCGCGATCTCGAGGATATTCCCGCCGAAGTCAGGAACGAGATGACATTCATCTTTGTCGACACCGTCGACGAAGTGCTGGGCGCCGTGCTGCAAAACGCCGGCGCGCATGAGACGGCCGGGGCCGCAGCGCGCCCCGCCGAGCGCAGCACCGTCCTGAACTGAGCGCTTCGCAGCGCGTTTTTTGCCGGAAACCATCAGCTGAATGGCGGGAAATCGGGGCGAAGTTCCTATCGCCCCGCTATTTCCCGCTGTGGTATCAATTGCCAAGACCGGCGCGATAACATAATTCCGTCCGATGAGAAGCGTCTAGCGATGCCAGAGTTGAGAAAAGATCCTGTGGTCGGCCGCTGGGTTATCATGGCGACCGAACGCAGCAAACGGCCCTCCGATTTCGCCAAGGAGCGCGAGCCGCGCAAGGGCGGACCCTGCGTCTTTTGCTACGGGATGGAACATCTGACCCCGCCCGAGGTCCGCTCCTATCGCGATGACACCAGCGCGGCGAACCAGCCCGGATGGCGCGTGCGGACGGTGCCCAACAAGTTCCCCGCGCTCCGAATCGAAGGACTCCCGGGACGCCGCGGCGACGGGCCCTACGATTTGATGAACGGTATCGGCGCCCACGAGGTGATAATCGAGGTGCCGGACCACGAGCGTGGGATGGCCGACTACGAGGCGCATCAGATCGAGGAAGTGCTCTGGATGTACCGCGAGCGCGTGCTCGATCTTTCCAACGACGACCGCTTCCGCTACGCGATCGTCTTCAAGAATCACGGCGCGGAAGCGGGCGCCAGCCTCGAGCATCCGCACTCCCAGCTAATCGCGCTGCCGATCGTGCCGCTCAGCGTGCAGCAGGAATTGCGCGGCGCCAACGGCTATTACGGGCTCAAGGAGCGCTGCATCTTCTGCGATGTCGTGAGCCACGAGAGCCGCGACGGCCAGCGTGTGGTGTTCGAGAACGAGCGCTTCATCGCCGCCAGCCCCTTCGCCGCGCGGTTCCCGTTCGAAATCTGGATCCTGCCCAAGGAGCACGGATCGCATTTCGAACGGGCCGCCGCCTCCGAGTATCGCGAGCTCGCGATGGTGCTGAAGGCGACGCTGGGCGCGCTCAAGGCGGCGCTCGATGATCCGCCGTTCAATTACATCATCCACTCCGCCCCCTTGCGCGAGGAGGGCAGTAACCACTACCACTGGCATGTGGAGATCACGCCCGCGCTGACCAAGGTGGCGGGATTCGAAGTCGGCACTGGTTTTTATATCAATCCGGTACCGCCCGAGACCGCCGCGACTCATTTGCGCGCCGCGCTGAACGCCGCCGCCGAGCCGGCCAGATTGACGCAGGCCCAGACAGGCTGAGGCCGGTATTCCGGCGCTGGATTGCAGGCTACCTACCGGACGGGCCTGCCGATGTCGAACCAAAGGCCGCCAGATCGCCTGCTCGACCTGCTGCTGGGTGACCAGGGGCGCCGCAAACCATCGAAGAAATCCAAACCTCGCCCGATGGCGCCGCACGCCGCGGCCCAGCCCGCGCCTCCTGCCAAGCCGCACAAGGGCTCGAAGCCGGCGGCCAAACCTCCGCACGCCGGCAAGATTTCGAAGCAGGCGCGATCGCTCCAGAACGGGACGCGGCGTCCGAAGCCAAGCGCAAAGGCCGCGCCGCCATCGGTCCCAGAGGCGGGTAGCAATGGCGCAGCGCCCGCACCGATCGAAACCCCAACCGCCGAAGTTCTACCGCGAGGCCCGGGTGCCATGAGAATCGCAATCGTCGCTGCGGAGATCACACCGTGGGCAAAGGTCGGCGGCCTAGCCGACGTAATCGGCGCGCTGCCCAGGGCGCTCAAGGAGGCCGGCGCCGACCCGGTCGTGATCCTGCCCGGGTATCGCGCGATGCTCGAGGCGCTCAATCCGAGGCCGGTGGGCCCGCCGCTGAGCGTGCCGTTCGGCAACTCTAGCGAGCGCTTCATTGTGATGCGCGCCGACGGCAACGGCGTTCCGCTCTTCCTGATCGATTGTCCGGCCCTCTTCGGGCGCGATGGCGTCTACGGCGAGCGCGGAGTCGATTACCCCGATAATTTCCGGCGCTATGTGACCTTCGGGCGCGCCGCGGCGCTCGCCGCCGCCGAGCTGATCCATCCGGATGTACTCCATGCGCACGATTGGCATGCCGCGATGGCGGCGATCGCGATGCGCGCCGACCCGGCGCTGCGCGAACGCCTGCGCGATACACTCGCGATCTTCACGATTCACAACCTCGCCTTCCAGGGCATCTTCGAGGCGAGCGATTTTCCGATGCTCAACTTCGACCCGTCGTATTTCTCGATCGATTGCCTGGAATTCTGGGGGCGTATCAACCTGATGAAGGGCGCGATCGTGCTGGCCGACGGCGCTTCGACCGTGAGCCCCGGCTACGCCCGTGAAATCGCGAATGACCCGGAGCTCGGCTTCGGGCTCGAAGGCGTCCTGCGCTCGCGCGGCGATCGCTTCGTCGGCATCCTGAACGGCGCAGACTACGCGGAATGGGATCCCGCCGGCGACCTGATGATCCCGTACCGCTACAGCCGCTCCGACTCCTCGGGTAAGAAGCTCTGCACGCAGGCGCTGCGCGATGAGTTCCGGCTGCCGCACGAACCGGCGCGTCCGTTGATCGGGATGGTCACGCGGCTCACGCCGCAGAAGGGCACCGACCTGCTGATGGACGCGATGGAAGCGCTGATACAGCTCGAGTTGCAGATGGTGATCCTGGGCAGCGGCGATGCGGTCTTCGAGGACTTCTTTCGCCGCGCCGCCGAGCGCTATTCCGACCGCCTCGCGATTCGCATCGGCTTCGACAACGCGCTGGCCCATCGCATCCAGGCCGGCTCCGACATCTTCCTGATGCCGTCGCGGTTCGAGCCCTGCGGACTCACGCAGATGTATGCGCTCCGCTATGGGACCGCACCGCTGGTGCGCGCGACCGGCGGATTGCGCGATACGGTAATCGAGTTCAACCCGGAAACCGGCGTGGGCAACGGCTTTCGGTTCGAGGAATATCGCGCCGAGGCGCTGTTCTCGGCCTGCGCGCGAACGCTCGAGGTCTTCCGCAATGCCGATGCGTGGCGGCGCCTGATGGATAACGCGTTCGCCGCCGACTTCTCATGGGCGCGCGCGGCGCGCGAGTATCTCGATTGGTTCGCGCGGCTGCGCCCGGAACGGGCCGAGCGGGCGAGCCTCTGAACGTCTGGCCCGGGAGCAGTTTATGGCGGTAGCCGCGCCGACTGTCGTCTACGCCGATGGCTCCTGTATCGGCAATCCAGGACCGGGCGGATGGGGCGTGGTGATCGTCGCCTCCGACGGCACGGAGGCCGAGCTTTGCGGATGGGAGTCGCGCACCACCAACAATCGAATGGAAATTACGGCGGTGATCGAAGCGCTGCGTCATCTCGAGGCCGGGTCCGACGTGATCCTGCGCACCGACAGCCAGTACGTCGTGAAGACCATGAACGATGGCTGGCGCCGGCGCGAGAATCGCGACTTGTGGAGCGAGCTCGATGCGGCCGTCGCGCGTCATCGGCGGGTCGCCTTCGAATGGGTGCGCGGACACGCCGGCGATGCGCTGAATGAGCGGGCGGACGGGCTGGCCCGGCGCGCCGCCGCAGGCGGCGCGCCGAGCCAGCCGGCAGCGCCGGCGGCGTCGACCGCCAACGGCGGCGAGGCCGCCGCGGCGGCCCTAGCCGCGATGCTCGCGCCGGGCGAATCGATTCGCGTATGCGCGGGCTGCGGGCGGCGGTTCGTCGTCGCTGCACGCGGCAGCGACGAACCGCCGGCCCGTTACTGCACCGTCGTCGAGTGCCAGCTCAAGGCCCGCCGCCCGCAACCCTCATAACCCCTGGAGGGATCCGAAGGTCGCCAATCGATCAATCGAGCTGTTCGCGAAAGAGGTTATCCCGCACTTCCGCACTCGCTAGCGATCACCAGATGCCCGGAATCATGCTGTCCGTCGTGCGCTGGTAGGCGGCGTAACCTTCGCCGTGGCGCGCGAGCATCGTGCCTTCTTCGATCGCGATCTCGCGCCGCAGCACGGTCGCGCCGACCGCAAGCACGATCAAGAAGGTGAGCGGCGCGCCATACTCGAACGGCCACGCGAGCAGCACCAGGAACGAGCCCGCATAGATCGGATGTCGAATGCGGCGGTAGAAGCCGTTGCTGATCACGCCGTGGCGGGCCGACTCGGGCGCCGAGGCCGCGAAGTACGACCATTGAATCCGCGCGCCGAGCGCGAGCCATAACCCGAGCAGCTCCAGCAGCAAGCCGAGCGCCCCGGCCCATCCCGGCACCTGGCCGCCGTAAATATAGGTGCGTTCGAATGGCGCCGCGAAGAACAACAGCAAAATCGGCAGGCGTCCGACGGTGTACGAAAAAGCGGGGTCGGGATGGCCGCCCTGCTCGGCCGCGTAGACCAGATGCTCGGCGATGACGAAGCCCGCGAATGCGATCAGATAGGCGGCGACATAGCGATGTGTGGCGAAGTAGGAGGTCATGCCGAGGCCGAGTCCGATCGCGCCGACGATCGCCGCCAGGTAGATCAGCAGCTCGCCAAGCGTGGTCTCCGGATGCACCTTCCGTGCGATGCCGGCTGACGGCGCGGCGCCGAGCGATCCCGTGCCCGGCTTGAGTTCGCCGGTGCCCTTACTGGCCGCGGGCGCCGCTCCAGGCGCGCTGTCTCGCTGCTCCATGCTGCGAATTTCCCAGACCGGAGTTCCGAAATCAAAGCGCCGACGCGCTCAAAGCTGACGGGCTTCGAGCCATCGCTCGGCGTCCAGCGCCGCCATGCATCCGGTGCCGGCGGCAGTGACCGCCTGCCGGTAGATGTGATCGGCAACGTCGCCCGCCGCGAACACGCCGTCGATGTTGGTGTAGGTCGAGCCCGGCTTGACCTTCAGGTAGCCTTGCTCGTCCATCTCGAGCTGGCCGCGGAACAGGTCGGTGTTGGGATGATGGCCGATCGCGACGAAGACCGCGTTGGTCGGGAACTCGACGGTCGCGCCGGTCTTGAGATTCCTGAGCCTGACGCCGACCACGCCGCCCTTCTGATCGCCGTGAATCTCCTCCACCGCCGAATCCCAGATGAAGCCGATCTTCGGATTCTTGTGCGCACGCTCCTGCATGATCTTCGAGGCGCGGAGCTGATCGCGCCGATGCACCACCGTCACGCGCGTGGCGAAGCGCGTCAGGAACAGCGCCTCTTCCATCGCGGTGTCGCCGCCGCCGACGACGATTACCTCGCGCTCCTTGAAAAACGCGCCGTCGCAGGTCGCGCAGGCGCTCACGCCGTAGCCCATCAGGCGCTGCTCCGAGGGCAGGCCGAGCAGCTTGGCCGATGCGCCGGTTGAAATGATCAGCGTATGGGATCGAATCATTTCCCCGTCGAGCGTGATCTCGATCGGCCGGTGCTTGAGATCCGCCGCAGTGGCAGCGCCGCTGATGAACTTGGTGCCGAAGCGGGCCGCCTGCCGCCGGAACACCTCCATCATCTCGGGCCCCTGGATGCCGTGTTCGTAGCCGGGGTAGTTCTCGACCTCGGTGGTAATCGTGAGCTGGCCGCCGGGCTCGTTGCCGTCGATCAGCACGGGGGCGAGGTTGGCGCGCGCGCTGTAGAGCGCTGCCGTCAATCCGGCCGGGCCGGAACCCAGGATTACCACGCGATGGATTTCGTCTGCCATGAGATTTTCTGTTTATGTCCTTGTTGGCTCGCTAAGCCGGCCTCGCTGCGGAGCGAAGCCGTCTCGATTGTATAGCGACAAATCGGCGACATAAACTGCTCGGAGTAACGATGGCTTCAACGAAGCGCAATTCACGCCGGCCCGGGAATAAGGGACGCCGCGCCCCGGAACTGACGCATCTGGACGAGCGCGGGCGGGTGCGGATGGTCGACGTCGGCGAAAAGCCGGTTACGCGGCGCGAGGCGATCGCGCGCGGCCGAATCGAGATGGCGCCGGCGACGCGCGATGCGATTCTCGGCGGCCGGCTGCACAAGGGCGAGGCGCTCGCGGTGGCGCGAATTGCCGGGATCATGGCGGCCAAGCGGACGCACGAGCTCATCCCGCTGTGCCATCAGCTTCCGCTCGAGGTGGTCGAGGTCGAATTGCGGCCCGCGCGCGGCCGCGTCGCGATCGACATCCAGGCGCGCGCGGTGACGAGCGCGCGCACCGGCGTCGAGATGGAGGCGATGGTCGCGGTGAGCGCCGCGGCGCTCGCGCTCTATGACATGGCCAAAGCGATCGATCGCGCGATGGTCATCGCCGCGGTGCGCCTGGTGCGCAAGAGCGGCGGGCGCAGCGGCGATTTTATCCGCGCGAACGAGCCGCCCTGGCCGCCCGCGTGATGAGATTAACTGCCGGCAACCAACAGCCCATCGCTCAACCATCGCGCGAGCATCCGGTTGATCGCTTCGACGGCATCGCCTTCGATCTTTTCCGATGCCGCCGCGCAGATGGCCGCGAAGGTCGCGCCGCCCGCTGCCAGAGCCAGCGCCTCGCGCTCGCCGGTTTCGAGCGTCCGATAGTAGACCTGCGACGATTGCCGCCATACGACGATAGTCACCGGCGCGGCTGCGGGACGCGACCACGCGGCGCGCTCCGCGATCGCGCGCATCACCGGGCCGACGTCGAACCCGCAGTCGAGCAGCTTCATCGCCGGATGAGTCCGCATCACCAGCGCCGCCCATCGCTCCGGCGCGATCGCGCGCATCGCGTCCGCGCTGAGTGCAACGGCGTCGGGACCGTGAAAGACCTCGATCGTCGAGCGTTCGAGCGCCGCGAGGTCGGCGACAAAATCCTGGATTTCACGAGACTTAGCGAGAAAGGGAGGTAAAAAACGTCCCACGCCGAACACCGACGGCTCGCTCGGCGGATGAGCGGCGAGATATTCACGCACGAGGCGCGTGAAGGTTTCATCGCCGAGCACCGCGCGCGTCGCCGGGAAGTCCTCGCGCAAAACGTCGAGCAGGCGCTGAAAATAGGCGCTCGCATAGATTTCGAGCCGCGCGTGGGCGTCGAGCCGTTGGTCGCCAACAATTACCGACCCGGCGTCGTCGACCATCTCGCGCGAGGCCTCGGGCGGGCTCGCGATCAGGCGCAGGATAAGGCGCTGAAGCGATTCGAGGTCGGATTTCATCGATGTCCAAGCTTTGCCGACCGCCGCGCGCTTGACAACCGCCGCGACGGGCGGGGATGAACGAAAGATCGTGGCTGACAACGACAACGCGGCCGTCGCCGGCCGGGTGATTCTGAAGGCGGGGCGCGACGGGCCGGTCCGCGGCGGGAACCCGTGGATCTTCTCGCAGGCGATCGCGCGCACGGACCCCTCGAATCTGCCGGCGGGCGCGGCGGTCCAGGTCCGCGACAGCGACGGCCACGCGCTTGGCCTCGGTCACTTCAACCCGGGCACCACGATCGCGGTGCGGATGCTCGCGTGGGACGGCGCCGGTATGCGCATCGACCGGCTGCTCGGCGAGCGTATCGAACGCGCGCTGGCGCTCAGGCGGCGCTTCGTCGGCGCGGATAGCGATTGTTATCGGCTCGTCAACGGCGACGGCGACGGACTCTCGGGACTCGTAATCGATCGCTACGCCGGCGTGCTCGTGATCCAGATTCTGAGCGCCGGGATGGAAACCATCCGCGCCGAAATCGTGGCGACGCTGGAGCGGGCGATCACACCCGGCGCGATTATCGAGCGCAGCCAGGGGGCGGTGCGCAAAGCCGAGGGCCTCGCCGATCGCACGGGGCTGCTCGCGGGAGCGGCGCCAGGTCCGACCGTCGTGACCGAGAACGGGCTCAAGTTCGAGGTCGATTTCGAGCAGGGTCAGAAGACCGGCCATTTCCTCGATCAGCGCGAGAATCGCGCGCGGCTCGCCGCGGCCGCCGCCGGCGGCGCGCGCGTGCTGGACCTCTGCTGCTATTCGGGTGGCTTTGCGCTGATGGCTCTACGAGCGGGTGCGGGCGAGGTGGTCGGCGTCGACACCTCGGTCCGCGCGCTCGATTGGGCGCGCCGCAACCTCGCGCTCAACGGCCTGCCCGCCGAACGCGCCCAGTTTATTCATGGCCAGGCCGGCGAGTACCTTGCATCATGCGCCGAAAAATTCGATCTGGTCGTCCTCGATCCGCCGCCGCTGGCACGGGCGCGCGGCAACGCCGCGCACGCCGGCCATCTATATGTTGATCTCAACGCCGCCGCGATGCGCGCGCTTGCGCCCGGCGGCCATCTGATGACCTTCAGTTGCTCGGTGCATTTTCGCGGCGAGGATTTTGTGCGCGCGGTGAGGATGGCGGAGACGCGCGCCGGACGCCGTCTCAGAATGATCGCGCGGCTCGGCGCCGGCCCCGACCATCCGGTGCTGCTCGGCCACGTCGAAGGCGAGTACTTAAGCGGTCTATGGTTGAGCGATCTTGGGGAGCCATCCTGAAAGGAGCATCGGCGTGACGAGCGAAATCAAGAGCACGATTCCGGACCTGCTGAAGACCCTCGACGGTTTCCGAGTCGAGCTCGATCCCGCGCGCGAACGCGCCGACCTGATTCTCGATCGGCCGCCGTTGAACGTGATCACGATGGGCGAGCGCGAGCAGCTCGCGGCGGTCTTCGCCGAGCTCGATCGCGACCCGCGCATCCGCGTGATCGTGGTGCGCGCGGCGGGCGCGAACTTCTCGAGCGGCGGCGACATCCCGGGCTTCATGACGCGCAGCCCCGAGCATCTGGCCGAGCTCGCGCGCAACGTCGCCGCCCCCGAGCGCTGCCATCAGCCGGTCATCGCGGCGATTCGCGGCTACTGCTTCGGCGTCGCGTTCGAGCTGGCGCTCGCCTGCGATTTTCGGATCGTCACCGAAGCGGCCGAACTCGGCACGCCCGAGCAGCGCATCGGGATGATCACCGGGTCGGGCGGGTCGGTGCGATTGCTGAAGATGGTCGGCATCGGACGCGCAAAGGACGTCGTGATGCGCGCGCGGCGGATTCCAGGGCGCGAGGCCTATGAGTGGGGCATCGCGATAGCCGCGGTGCCCGACGGCGAGCTCGAAACGGCGACCGATAAGCTGGTCGATGAGCTCCGGCAGTTCTCGCCGCTCGCCCAGCGGACCATCAAGCAGGTGCTGAACGCCGCGCAGGACGCGCCGCTGCACGTCGGAATGGAGCTCGAAGGGCAGGCCTACGGGCGGCTGCGCACGTCGGCCGATTTTGCCGAGGGCGTCGCCTCGTTCGTCGACCGGCGCAAACCGAAATTCAAGGGCGAGTGATGCTTTGATCGCAACCGCGAATTGACCTAAGAGACTCGGATGGCAATCGTGGCGGCGGTTTTCCCCGAACATGGCAAGGCGCCGGCGGTGCTGGAGCGGCTGGCCGAAGAGGTTGCGGCCGACGGCGGCGCGGCGCTGGCGATTTACCAGGAACCGATCGGCGAGCATTGGCAGATCTTCGCGATGCTCCCGCTGGCCGTACTCAAGCCCACGCCGTTCCAGCGCGACCTCTCGCCCACGCACATGAAGCGCTTGGTCGAGGTGATGAAGAAGCTCGACCGCTACACCGAGCCGGTGGTGGCGGTGCGGGCGGGGGCGGGCGAGTATTGGACGCCCAACGGGAACCATCGGCGCGCCGCGGCGGTCAAGGCCGGCGCCAAGCTGATCCCGGTGATCCTGGTGCCTGAGATCGATGTCGCGTATCAGATCCTGGCGCTCAATACCGAGAAGACCCACAACCTGCGCGACAAGGCCCTCGAAGTGATTCGGATGTTTCGCGGACGGCTCGAACAATCGCCGGGCGCGCTCGAGAAGAGCTTCGCCTTCGAGTTCGAACGCGCACACTTCATCACGCTCGGGATCGTCTATGAGCGCAAGCCGCGCTTCTCGGGCGGCGTCTATGTTCCGATCGTGAGCCGCGTCGATGCCTTCCTGAACGAAAAACTTCGCGCGGCGCTGGAGGAACGGGAGCAGCGCGCCGCGCAGCTCGAGCATGCCGACGAAATCCTGAGCGCGCTGGTGGCGCGCGGCAAGAAGCGCGGCCTGACCCATCCGTACCTCAAGAATTTCATTGTCGCGCGATGCAATCCGCTGAGCCGCGCGCGCAAGAGCTTGCCGTCCTACAAGTCGGCGCTCAACTCGCTGACGAAATCGCTCGAGGAGTTCGATCTCGGCCGGATTCACTTCGGCCAGTTGCAGAGCGCCGCCGCGATCGCGGCGGCAGCGGGCGTCGCCGCGGGCTGATCGCTATGCCGCCGCAGTCGCGGCTTCGAGCTCGTAGGCGCCGGGGCTCAGCCCTTCCTTGGGCCGCAGCACGATCTTGACCGAGAGCCGCTGCTCGAGCGTCTCGAGGTCGCGCGCGCCGAAATCATAGAGGTAGTGTGCGATGTCGGGATTGACCCGCACCAGCAGCATCTCGTCCTGTCCGCGGCGCGCCGCCTCGCGATAGAGCGCGCGGAGCACCTCGGCCGCGAGCGTCGGCGTCGACTTGACCAGGCCGCGGCCCTGGCAATGAGCGCACGAAGTGGTGAGCAACTCCTCGAGGCTTTCGCGCGTGCGCTTGCGCGTCATCTGGACCAGCCCGAGCTCGGAGATCTTGAGCGCCGAGGTGCGCGCCTTGTCGCGCTTGAGCAACTGAGCGAGCGCGTCGCTGACGCGCTTGCGATCGGCCTCGCGCGCCATATCGATAAAATCGACGATGATGATCCCGCCGATATTGCGCAGCCGAAGCTGGCGCACCACCTCGTCGACCGCCTCGAGATTGGTCTTGAGCACGGTTTCGTGCTGGCTCTTCTTGCCGACGAAGCGACCGGTGTTGACGTCGATGGCGGTCAGTGCCTCGGCCTGATCGAACACCAGGTAGCCGCCCGACTTGAGCCAGACCTTGCGATCGAGCGCGCGTTCGATCTGCTCCTCGAGGTTGAAATTATCGAAGATCGGTTCGCTCTTCTCGTAGCGCGCCAGGCGCGAGCGCAGCCGCGGCATGTAGGTCTGCACGAACTCGACGATGCGCCCGAAAGTCGCCGGGTCATCGCACCATAACTTGTCGACGTCGCTCGAAAAGAGATCGCGCACCGCGCGCAGCGCCAGATCGAGGTCGCTGTAGAGCACCGTGGCCGGCCCGCTCGACTCGGCCTTCTTCAGGATCGAAGCCCAGAGCTTGGTCAGAAACGCGATGTCGCGCTGAATTTCGCGCTTGCTGACTCCTTCGCACGCCGTGCGCACGATGAAGCCGCCCTGCAGCGGGCGCAGCTCGTTGACCACCGCGCGCAGCCGGTTGCGCTCCTCGGCGCTCTCGACGCGCCGCGAGATGCCCAGGTGCGGGTTGGTCGGCGTGTAGACCAGGTGGCGGCCGGGAATCGAAATCGAGGAGGTGAGCCGCGCCCCCTTGGTGCCCATCGGCTCCTTTGCGATCTGGACGATGATCTCCTGGTTGCGGCGCAATTGCTGCTCGATCGGAAGATGGACACGCTGGACGCCGCTGCGATGGCCGCGGCGCCGCCGGCCTCCGCCTCCTGGTCCCGCGCCGTCGGTGTCGGGACGGCCGCCGGCGCCGGCTCCGTGCTCTTCGGCACGGGCCTCGATGCTCTCGGCCGCCTGCTCGTCGTCCACCGGCTCGAGATCGACCTCCTCGCCCGCCACCTCGGCTATCGTGCCGAACGCGTCGGCGCCGTTATGAAAGTCGGAAACATGGAGAAAGCCGGCTTTCTCGAGCCCGATATCGACGAACGCCGCCTGCATCCCCGGCAACACTCGTGTCACCTTGCTCTTGTAGATATTGCCGGCCAGTCCGGCGCGGGTATTGCGCTCGAGATAGAACTCGTTGAGCTGTCCATCTTCGAGCAGGGCCACTCGCACTTCGAGCGCGGCGGCATTGATGATGATTTCACGTTTCACGGGACTACGATCCAATGCACCAAAAGTGGTTGTGACGGGTCAAAATCTAATCGGTCGGATGGCCGCCGGTCCGGATGGCGGCGGATAGACGATACGGAGCCGGATTGGGAGCCTGATTCAGGCTCGCCGCGGTTCATCGGAAGACCGCGATGATATCGGCTGGATGACGTCGCTCCCCTCAACTCCTGCGCATCTTGAGAGCGATCATACGGAGCCCGATCGGCATGCGCAAGGCGACTCCGAATCAACTTAACCATTAGATAACGGGCATTTCCAGCCTCAGCCTTGACTTGCCCGCTTCCCGCAAGCTACTGATTTTCAAATGTCAATTGCGGCCGCAAGCGCTTTACAGGCACCGGGGAGCGCGCTTCTGAACAGCCGGGTGCTGGTCCTGAACCGCTCCTATCTGCCGGTTCACGTCACCTCGGTCAAGCGCGCTTTTGCCCTGCTTTATCAGGGAGTTGCGCGCGCGGTCGACGAGCAGTATCGCACTTTCGACTTCGAGAGCTGGCGCCAGCTCTCGATCGAGCTCCATCACGAGCGCATCGGAATCGTCGATGGGTTCATCCGCGTGCCGCGCGTGCTCCTGCTGCAGGCCTATGAGCGAATGCCGCGCCGCCATGTACGCTTCTCGCGCTTCAACATCTTCGCCCGCGACAACAACACCTGCCAATATTGCGGGCAGCGGCTGCCGCGGATGGAGCTTAACCTCGATCACGTCATCCCGCGCTCGCGCGGTGGCCTCTCGACTTGGGAGAACATCGTCTGCTCGTGCCATACCTGTAATCGACGCAAGGGCGGACGCACCCCAGAAGAGGCGCGTATGATGCTGATCCGCCGGCCGCGCCGTCCGGAATGGACGCCGTTCTCGGCCGACATGTTCAGCCTCAGACGCTACCAGGAGTGGATGCCCTTCCTGAGCGCTGTCGACAGCGCCTATTGGAACACCGAACTGCAGGCCGAATAAGGCTTTCATCTCCGGCGCGTCATCCGGACGGGCTACAACTAGTGGGGCTTGGCGCCGTCGCTGACCACAGCATCATGGCCGAGTGCTTGACCATACACCCTGATTATCGGATACCTTTAGGGGTTGTGTGGATGGGCGCTCCCGGGGCGGATGCTGAGGGGCGGAGGTGAGGGCGGTGTATGCGTCTTAAGAGCCTCGAACTGGTCGGTTTCAAGTCCTTTCTCGATCCGACGCTGATAAGTTTTTCGTCCGGTATCACTGCGGTGGTCGGGCCCAACGGCTGCGGCAAGTCCAACGTGATGGACGCGATCCGGTGGGTGCTCGGCGAGCAGGCGCCGACGCGCCTGCGCGGCAAGAGCGTCGAGGACCTGATCTACGCCGGCAACGAGCATAATCCGGCGGCCGGGATGGCCGAGGTATCGCTCACGCTCGAAGCCGAAGACGAGAGCGTCCTGCCCGAGCCCTATTCCAAGCTGAGCGAAATCTGCGTCACCCGCCGCGCCTATCGCGCGGGCGACTCGGAATATCTGATCAACAAGATTCCATGCCGCCTCAAGGACATCGCCGAGTTCTTCATGGCTGCCGGCATCCACAGCCGCGGCTACGCGCTGGTCGAGCAGGGACGAGTCGAGGAGATCATCCAGGCCAAGCCGGCGGAGATTCGCGGGCTCATCGAAGAGGCCGCGGGGCTGGCGCTTTTCAAGGGACGCCGCGAGATGAGCGAGCGCAAACTCGAGCGCGTGCGCGAGAATCTCGGCCGGGTCAGCGATGTGCTGGCCGAAATCGAGCGCCAGCTCAACTACTCGCGCCGGCAGGCCAAGAAGGCCGAGACCTACCGCGTGATCCGCACCGAGCTCGTCGAACTCGAACGCTTCGCCGCTGCGCGCCGGATTCTCCATGAGCAATCCGAGCTCGCGCGTTTTTCGGAGCGCGAGACTGAGCTGCGCGCGGCCGGGAACACGGCCCGGCTCGAAACCAATGATCTCGAGGCCGAGGTCCGCGCCGCATCCGAGACGCTTGCGGCCGAGCGGGAGCGGCTCAATGCCGCGGGGCGCGAGCTCGAAAATCTGCGCGCGAGCGATGCCGACCGGGCGCGGGCGCGCGAATTCCTGACGCGCCGCCTCGCGGCGGTCAACGAAGAAGAGCCCGCGCTCCGCACGCGGATTGCGGAGCTCGAGGCGAAAGCGACCGCGGCGCGGGCGAGCCGCGCGCTGCACGGCGCGCGACTCGCCCGCGAGCTGCGCGACGACGACGGATCGGAGTCGGCGCTGGGCGAACTGAAGCATCGCCACGAGCAGGCGCGCGCCGAACTGCGCGCCGCCGAGCGCAGCGCCGAGGAGCTGAAGGACGATCTTTCGGAGCTGGTGCGCGAAGCGGCGGTGATTCGCGGCCGGCTCGCCGACCTAAGCGGCGAGCGGGCCGACCTCGAGGAGCGGCTGAATCGTCCGTCAGACGATTTCTCGGCCGCGCCTCTCGCCTTGGCCGACTCCGCCGCGCTCAATGCCGCGCAGGAAGCGCTGCGCAGCGCTGAGCGCGCCCTGGCCGAGGCGCGCGCCCGGCTCGACGAAATCGAACCCGGGCGCGGCGCGGCCGCCGATCGCGAGGCCGCAGCGCGGACCGCGGTCGAGCGCGCGGGCGACCGGATGGCCTCGGCGCGCAGCGCTCTGCAAGCTGCCGAGCGGCGCGAGGCGCGCCGCGCCCAGGAGCCGGCCGCGATGCGCCTGCGGGGCGTGCTCGATTCGCTCAACGGCGATCGGCCCGCCGTCGATCCGCCCGCATTGCTCGACGTGATGCGCGTGCCGGTGGCGCTCAAGCCGGCCGTCAGCGCCGTGATGGGCGCGCAGCTCGATGCGGTCGTGATCGATTCGCCGCACTTCGCCGTCAAGGCGATCGATATCCTCAAGGAACAGCAGGGCGGACGCCTGAGCTTCGTGCCCGAGGCCGCGATGGCGGCGCCGGCCGAAGCCATCGAGGCGCCGGGAATCGCCGGCCGCCTGGTCGAGATGCTCGAGGTCGAGCCGCGTTTTGCAGCCACCGCCGAGGCCCTGCTGGGCCATGTGGTGCTCGCCGACAATGTCGCCGCGGCGCTGGCCGCCGCGAATCTCAACGGCCACGGCACGGTCTTCGTCACACGTGACGGCGACCTGGTCTATCCCGGCCGGATTATCAGCGGGGGCAGTATCGCCAACCCTGCGCTTACGGAAAGCGACGTGGAACCGCCGCTTTCGGCTGAGCAGGCGCGCGCGGCGCTGACCGAAGCGGAGGATTCTCACGCGGCCGCCGAGCGCGAGCTTGCCGAGCAGCACTCCGAACGCGCTCGAATCGAAACCGAGCTGGCCGCGGCGCGTCGCCTGGGGACCGCCTCCGAACAGGCCTTCGATGAGGCGCGCACGCGGCTCACCCGGATCGAAAACCAGCTTGCGCTGGCCGATGCGCGGCGCGCGGACGCCGTCCGCCGTCTGGCCGAAATCGCCGAGATGGTCGCCGCCTCGAACCGGCGCCTGGAAGAGTTGGCTTTTGCGGAGCGCAAGGCGCGCGCCGACCTGGGTACGGTGCGCGAGGCGCTGACCGCGCTCAAGGCCGCCACGGAAGCGGTCGAGAACGAACTTGGCGAAACCGCCGCGCGCGTCGAAGCGCGTCGCGCGACCCGCAAGGCAATCGAACAGGAGCTGCGCCATCTGCGCCAGCTTACCGATGAGCTCGAAGGGCAGGCGGCGGCCGACGCGGCGTCGCTCGCGCGACTGGCGGCCGAGCGAATCGAGTTCGAGGGCGAGCTCGAAACGCTCGCCGTGCACGATGCTCAAAACCGCCTGCGCGAAACCGAGCTCGGCGCGGAAAGCGCGCGGCTAAGGGAGACGGTCGAGGATTGTGAGGGGCTGGTCGGCCAGTCCCGCGCGCGCCTGGAAGAGGCACGTGAGGGGCTGGCGCGGATCGAGAATGAAGCCGTCGAATGCGGGCTCCATAAGGAGCGCGCGAGTGCGCTCAGCGAGGAGCTCGGGCGGAGCTTCGCCGAGAAGTTCCTGGCGCCGTTCGCCGCGCTGGCCGCGGAGCTCGAACCCGCGCTTGCGACGCGCGATGCCGATGAAGACGAACGCCGGATTACCGAGTTGCGCGCCCGCGCCGAGCGGATCGGCGAGGTCAATCTCGCCGCCGAAGGTGAGGTGCGCGAGCTCGAGGAGCGGGCCGCCACGCTCGGCGCCGAAAAGGCCGATCTCGAGGCCGCGGTCGAAGACCTGACCCAGACCATCGCGCGGCTTAATCGCGAGGCGCGCCGGCGCTTCGCCGAAACCTTCGAGGGCGCCGCGCGCAACTTCTCGGTGCTCTTCCCCAAGCTGATGCGCGGCGGCCAGGGCCATCTCGAACTCGACGGCAGCGGCGACCTACTCGAGGCCGGCGTCAACATCCTGATCCAGCCGCCCGGCAAGAAGGTCCGCGAGCTGGCGCTGCTCTCGGGCGGCGAGAAGGCGCTCTCCGCGATGGCCCTGATGTTCTCGCTGTTCCTGCTCAATCCGAGCCCGTTCTGCGTGATGGACGAGGTCGATGCGCCGCTCGACGAGTTCAGCGTCGCCGCCTTCGCCACCATCGTCGAGGAGTTCAAGGAGCGCTCACAGTTTATCGTGATCACCCACAACCAGCGGACCATGCAGCGCGCCGACCAGGTGCATGGCGTCACGATGGATCGCCCGGGAGTGTCGAAGGTGATCTCGATGCGCGTGCCGCGGGCCGCCTGAGCCCTCGCCCGGTACCTCGATGCCCCCTCGCATCGCGCTTGCCGTAATCCTCGCCGCGTTATTGATCGCATCATGGCGTGCGCCGTGTGCGGCCGACGATCCGGACGCGAGTGCGCAATGGGAGCGGGTCGAGCCTGCTGAGCCGGCGCCTGCCCCTGCCCTCGCGCCGCCATCACGGGCGGTTCAGCCGCAACCCATCCCGCCCGAGCTGTGCGCCGGTATCGGCGCCGTGGTCGGCCAGCTCGCGATGCTCCGCGACAAGGGGATACAGCCCGCGCAGTTGAAGCAGCACGTCGACACGGAAGGCGCCAACGGCCAGGTACAGCAATACGTGCTCGGTTACATCAACTACGTTTACGACCATCCGGAGCTGAGTCCCGCACAGATCAGGGCGCAGGTCACGGCCGGCTGCGCCCGGCCACATCGCTGATCGCGCGGACCGTTGTTTCCCAGCGGCGATGCCCCTGTTATCCTCGGGGACGAGTAGACGCTGCCGGCAGGTTTCATCCGGATAATCGCGAACCAAGAGATTTGAAGTGCCGCCCTATCAGATAGCTGTGCTGGTCATGATGGCGGTGGGCGTGCAGTTCGGACTGCTGAGCCTGGCGCTGCTGATCGAGGCTAGCGATCGCAAGCGCCGGCCGACTCCGATCCGGCGGCCGGTGCGTGAAGCGCGGCGCGAGCCGCGCCCGGACCGCCATCTCGCGCCGGTGCCATCGCGGCCGCGGCGGGAAGCGGC